>JAEEGL015579335.1_pt1 | contig 14602 bp, 14 predicted proteins | sample 9134231 | NCBI WGS metagenome assembly JAEEGL01 (sample SAMN16246548, study PRJNA631951) | gut metagenome | biome: gut microbiome; feature: rumen; material: fiber-attached | host: Bos | place: Iran: Karaj | collected 2018-10 | reverse complement strand
TAAAAACTGCTGCTCCGATCTGATATTATTTATACCGGGTATTCAAATGCTGAATGAAAAAGAAAAAAAAGAATATCTTGCCCTAAGAAAAAAGATCATCTGCAAAGACTTCTCATTTCTTAATGATAAGCAGCTTGAGGCAGTTTTTGCAACTGAAGGGCCTCTGCTTATTCTTGCCGGAGCCGGAAGCGGAAAAACCACCGTATTGATAAACAGGATAGCAAATCTTATTAAATACGGAAAAGCTTCCGACTGCAATGAAGTTTCAGATTACATTGTCAGTTCTGACCTTATTACTATGAGATCAGGCGGATCCGAGGCGGAACCGCTTTGTTCCTATGGCAAGGTAGAGCCCTGGAGGATCCTAGCCATCACCTTTACAAACAAGGCTGCAGCAGAGCTTAAATCCAGGCTTGCAAGAAAGCTTGGTAAAACAGCAGAGGATATCTGGGCATGTACATTCCATTCCGCCTGTGTCCGTATTCTGCGCAGGGATGCTGAACTGCTGGGATATCAGTCGAATTTCACTATTTATGATACTGATGACAGTATCTCACTTATCAAAAAAATAGAGAAGGACCTTGATATTGACAGCAAGGATTTCAATCCCAAAGCCATAGCGGGGGAGATAAGCTGGCTCAAGAACCAGCGGATATCCCTCTCGGAATATGAAAGCAGCGCAAGAAAATTCAACGATTTCAGAAAGATCAAGTATGCTGCTGTATACTCAGAATATATAAAACGTCTCTTTTCTGCCAACGCTATGGATTTTGATGATCTCATAGCCAATACGGTAAAACTCCTCGGTGATTTCCCGGAAGCAAGAGAATACTGGCAGAGACGCTTTAAATACATACTGATCGATGAATATCAGGATACTAATCATCTTCAGTATCTTCTTTCATCACTCCTGTGCGGTAACGGGAATCTGTGTGTGGTCGGAGATGATGACCAGAGCATCTATAAATTCCGCGGAGCCAACATTGAAAACATTCTCTCCTTTGAATCTGAATATAAAAACTGCCGCACTATAAGACTGGAGCAGAATTACAGAAGCACAGAGCACATACTGTCTGCAGCAAACTCCGTTATCAGAAACAATATCGGCAGAAAAGGGAAGACCCTTTGGACTAACAACGGGTCAGGAGACCGGATATGCGTTTCCGTTGTTAATGACGAGAGGGAAGAGGCTGAGCTTGTTGCTTCCAGGATCCTGCGCTCTTTTGACAGAGGCGGAGCATGGAGCGATAACGCCATCCTCTACCGGATGAATGCTCAGTCCAATCAGTTTGAATATGCTCTCAAAAAGCGTGGTATCCCTTACAAGGTGATCGGCGGTACGAGATTCTTCGACAGAGCTGAGATCAAGGATCTGCTTGCATATATGTGCCTTATCAGTTCTTTATCGGATGATCTGAGGCTCAGCAGGATAATAAATGTTCCTGCTCGCGGCATAGGGGAGAGAAGCCTTGAACAGGCCAGGATCACTGCTTCTGAAAACGGCCTTTCCATTTTTGAAGTTCTTCTGCACGCGGAGGATTATCCAGATCTGAAACGGCTTAAAGCAAAATTTGAGCCCTTTACGAAACTTATCCTGCATCTTAAGGCTTTTTCGGAAAACAATACATCAGACCTTCTGTTCGACGAACTTATCGATAAAACGGGCTATATCCGAGCCCTTGAAGAAAAAAACACCGTAGAAGATACTTCGAGGATAGAAAACGTAAAAGAACTTAAAACTACCATACTGACTTATATCAATGATTCCGGAGATACATCGCTGGAGGGTTTTCTCGCTGACGTTGCACTTTATACCGACACTGATAACATAAGTGATGAAAACGACAGCGTCCTCATGATGACTGTGCACAGCTCAAAGGGACTTGAATTTACAAATGTATATCTCGTCGGGATGGAGGAAACTGTTTTCCCGGGAATAAGGGCAATAGGCGATCAGGACGAAATGGAAGAGGAAAGACGCCTTTGCTATGTTGCAATTACGCGTGCAAAGAAAGAGCTTTATATTTCGGCAGCCAGACAAAGGATGATATTCGGTCGTACTGTTGCTAACAATCCTTCCAGATTCGTAAATGAGATAGGCCGCGAAGATATAGATCAGAATGATCCATACGGGATAAATCTTGTAAGAAAGCCTGCAGCTGCGGTCTTCAGCAGTGTACCGAAGCCGGCGGTGAGCAGGCCGGTCCAGCTTCAGCACCGGCAGCCTGCTGCACAGACCTCATATTCAACCGGCGATGAGATAATACACAGAGCGTTCGGTGAGGGCATAATCACATCCATGAAACCGATGGGCGGAGATTATCTTGTGGAGATTAATTTCTCTTCAACAGGTCCGAAAAAGCTTATGTTGAAGGCAGCTTCAGTATATATGCAGAAAAAATGAGTATCCAAGGCAGGGAAGTGCTCTACAATTTGTCTAATGTAATCATTGAATAAAAGATTAATTGATATTATAATAACAACTGCGAATTAATCTGATTTCTTTTTATGGAGGATTTTTATAATGCCACTGGTAACAACAAAAGAGATGTTCAAAAAGGCATATGACGGCCATTATGCTGTCGGTGCTTTCAACGTCAACAACATGGAGATAGTTCAGGGCATAACCGAGGCCGCCAAGGAACTCAATGCACCTCTGATCCTGCAGGTTTCCAAGGGAGCAAGGGCCTATGCAAATCATACCTATCTCATGAAGCTCGTTGAAGCTGCTGTTATTGAGACCGGTCTGCCGATCGCTCTTCACCTTGACCACGGCGACAGCTTTGAGCTCTGCAAATCCTGCATCGACGGCGGCTTCACCTCCGTTATGATCGACGCATCTTCCAAGTCTTTCGAGGACAATATCGCGCTTACAAGACAGGTCGTTGAATACGCACACGATCACGGCGTTGTTGTTGAAGCTGAGCTCGGAACGCTTGCCGGAATCGAAGATGAAGTCAATGTTTCAGCAGAGGACAGTTCATATACCAGACCTGAAGACGTTCAGGAATTCGTAGAGCGCACCGGATGCGATTCTCTTGCTATCGCGATCGGAACTTCACACGGCGCATTCAAGTTCAAACCCGGTATGGATCCCAAGCTTAGACTCGATATCCTTGAAGAAGTGGAGAAGAGACTGCCGAATTTCCCGATAGTACTTCACGGTTCCTCATCCGTTCCTCAGGAGTTTGTTGAGATGATCAATAAGTACGGCGGAAATATGCCGGGCGCAATCGGAATTCCCGAGAGCGAGCTGAGAAAAGCCGCCCAGATGGCAGTCTGCAAGATCAATATAGACTCCGACCTCAGACTGGCAATGACTGCCTGCATCAGAAAGTACTTTGCGGAGCATCCGGATCATTTCGATCCGCGCCAGTATCTGAAGCCTGCCAGGGCAGCCATCAAGGATATGGTCATGCACAAGATCAAAGACGTGCTTGGCTGCGACGGCAAAGCTTAATTATTATTCCTGAATAATTAGAAAATGTTATTAAAAAACACGATCCGTGTAATTAGCCACGGACCGTGTTTTTTATTGTAAATACAAGAGGAAAGCGCATATTTGCCCTTGACAGCAATGCCTTGTGGTCATATAATGAACACAAGAAATCTCGCATAATATAAATTTAACGAGATTTTGTGCAGCCATTTTTAAGGGAGTTTCTTTAATATGAATTTTGATGAACTCACTGATATTCCGGATATCGTAATGGAGTTTCTGCAGTATCACTCAACTGTGCGCGGTCATTCAGATAAAACAGTTCTCGCATATTATACTGATCTGAAAATTCTTTTCAGATATTTAAAACGTATCAAGCGGATCGTTCCTAAAGATGTTCCGTTCAACGATATAGATATCACGGATATAGATCTGGATTTCATTAAAAATATTAAGATCGAAGATCTGTACAGGTATCAGTCTTTTTCTCCGAATTCTAACAATGCTCTTTCTGCCGCAAGCCGCTGCCGTAGAACCTCGACCGTAAAATCATTCTATAATTACTTAACCAGTAAAAGACATTTGCTGGATAAAAATATCTGTCTTGAACTGGACATGCCTAAGCGTCAGAATTCACTTCCAAAATATCTTGAGGAACAGGAATGCGAAAGACTTCTTTCCGTATGCAACGATAAATTCGGTACACGTGACTATTGCATAATAATGCTTTTTATCTCATGCGGTCTTCGTATATCAGAGCTTGTTTCCCTCAATATCAAGGATATATATGAAGATCATCTGCGGGTCATAGGCAAAGGCAATAAAGAAAGAGTCGTCTTCTTCGCTGAGGGCTGCAGAGAGGCACTGGATGACTATCTAGCGGAACGAGCTAAAATGACGGACATCAAGGATAAGGATGCACTGTTCATCAGTCAGAAAAACTGCAGATTCGGAAGCCGAGGTATTGAACAGATGCTTGAAAAGAAGCTTATTCAGGCAAATCTTGATCCTGAGAGATTTTCTCCGCATAAACTGAGACATACCGCTGCAACTCTCATGCTGAAAAACGGCGTAGATACAAGGGCTTTGCAGGAATTCCTGGGCCACAGCAATCTTAATACCACGCAGATATATACGCATCTGGACAGCACTGCAATGCATGAAGCCGCCATGGCAAATCCAATCGGAAAAAAGACAAAGAAAAACGACTGAATCATCTCTCCAGCACCGGTATTGCACCGCCTATATCAAATAAAGGCATGTCAGTCAGAAAAACCGGTTCTATTCCCTTTTTTTCACAGAAATCAAGTATTCTGTTCATTTCATCATCCGGAAACGCATCAAGAACACCTGTAAAACAAAGCTTATCAGAAGTTATCTTGAAGGTGCTTCCACCAATAAAACCGTGGCTGAATCCTTCAAGTTTTATAAAAGCCGGATCTGAAAACAGAACATCCAAGCCTTTTTCAGCTGCTTTTTCAGTTGTTATTCTGTCACCTGTGATAATGGAGTTTTCATCTAATACGCATATACTGCATTTTGTATATCCCTGTTTAACGTCTATCTGGACAGCATCTGTGCTGTCCAGATATTTTAGTATTGCTGGATCTGCAGTCTGCTTGTTTAATACTGCATATTTTCCGAAGTAACAGACATTTCCACCGGTATCATATGGATATTTACCTGACTGTTCATCTGCAAAAAATCTGATCTCAAATCCTTCATTTCTCAATGAACATACAAATTCCTCATCCAGATAGCTGCGAGAGGCGATGATCCTGTTGTCCCCTGCATGAAAGAAAGACAGATCAGAATGATACGAAATATCACAAGGCAATCTTTTGTTATCAGGCATAAGAAACGGCCGGATATTCAGTTCTGCAAACTTATTTTTAAATATATTATAATATCTGTCACAAATGATCAGACCATAACAGTCGACTGGAAGATTAGGATAATGAACATAATGCTTCATTTTCTGCCGATTGCTTTCTGGATCGCGTCTTTTATTGTATCTGCGCGGATAAGCTCCAACCCTTTGGGCGTTTCAGAGCTCGTCCTCGCTGGGACGATGCATCTTTTGAATCCGAGCCTTGCTATCTCTGAAAGTCTCTGATCTAACATTGAAACGTTTCTGATCTCGCCGGAAAGACCGACTTCTCCGACAGCAGCTATATCTTTTCCAAGCGGGATATCATAAAAGCTTGAAGCTGCCGCGAGGATGGTTGCAAGATCGGCTGCCGGTTCATCCAGATCAAGACCTCCTATAACATTTATATAGGCATCACATCCGGAAACAGGCACGCCTCCCCTTTTATCAAGTACAGCAAGCAGCATTGTCATTCTGTTATAATCTATACCATTGCTTCTTCTTGACGGATTATAGCTGCCCTGGGTCAAGAGAGCCTGAATCTCGGCAAGAATAGGCCTGGTCCCTTCCATAACACATGTGACGCATGTGCCGGGGCTGTTTTCAGGCCTGCCGTCCAGCAGCGTAGCGGATGGGTTTTCTATGCAGCTGAGACCTTTATTTGACATTTCGAAAACGCCGATCTCATTTGTTGATCCAAAACGGTTTTTAGCGGCTCTCAAAATCCTGAAATCTACGTTTTTTTCACCCTCAAAATATAGAACGCAGTCTACCATATGCTCAAGTATTTTAGGTCCTGCTATGTTACCTTCCTTGTTTATATGTCCAACAATGAATATGGTGATCTCCTTTTCCTTGGCGATCCTCATGAGCTTCATTGTACATTCCCTTATCTGGCTTATGCTGCCTGGAGTTGATTCCACAGCACTGTCGAAAACTGTCTGAATGGAATCGACTATAACAATATCAGGCGCGACTGAATTTATAGATGCGCTGATACGCGCCATATCGGTCTCAGCAAGTACATAAAGATCAGGGTTGGATATTTTCAGCCTTTCTGCTCTCATCTTCAGCTGATTTTCGCTCTCTTCGCCGGATACGTAGAGTATCCTTCCTGCTTCTTGTCCGGTGCGGCAGAGCTGAAGCAAAAGCGTAGACTTTCCGACTCCCGGAGCACCGCCTACAAGTATAAGCGATCCTTTTACAGCGCCTCCGCCGAGGACTCTGTCAAACTCGGAAATACCGGTCGCATATCTGATCTCATCGGTTATTTCAAGCTCATCCAGACGTTTTACTGTTGATGAACTTTCTGAATACCTGTTTTCCTTTATCTTTGGCTCCTTAACTTCAACAAGTGTGTTCCATGAGCCGCATGCAGGACATCTGCCTGACCACTTTATTGTTTCATTTCCGCATTCTGAGCAGCAGAATACTGTTCTATTCTTTTGCGCCATAGTATTCTCCGTAGATTAAAAACGATTTTATATTTCTCCAACTATGCTTCTGTAAAACGCGATCCTGGACCGGTCATCGGAAGAAGCGGATCCTGCGATGATGGCATTAAGATTCATTTTTATTTTCCTGAGCAGGCTTTTATACAGGTGCTGATCATTGCATCTGCTTTCCTTTCCGCAAAAAAGCTCAAGGTCAGAATAGCTATCATTTACTGATGTGAAGCTGCATTTGATTATCTGATATATTCTTCCGCGGTCTTCAACAAGCATATCTGAAGAAATGCTGAAGCCGTTGTTCACGAGATAATAGCGCAGAACTTCAGGCCTTGTCATCGGTTGAAGGATCAAAGAATATCTGTCTGAGAATATCCAGTCGGCTCTGTCGATTATCGAACAGATAAGATCCCCGCCCATGCCTGCTATAACGGCAGTATCGAACCTGTCAGAAAGATGTTCAGGCAGACCGTCACATCTGCAGAAAGTAATGCGGTCGCCAGACACATCGGCATTTTCCGCATTTGATTCTGCCCGTTTCAGCGGTTTTATATTAATGTCAGTTGCTATTATATTCCCTGAAAAGCCTTCGGCTGCCAGTCTTATAGGAAGATAGCCGTGGTCCGTTCCTACGTCGCAGATCCCCTTTGATTCGTTGCTGATCAGTTTAAAAATACAGTCAATTCTTTGATCCATAAAAAAAAGCCGGAAAAATCCGGCATTAAATCAATTTGTCATTAAGAAAACCTGAAGGCTCTCGATAAATTCATCCACGTCAATGCCATGCACAGCGCAGGCTTCTTCAAGAGTTTCACCGCTTGCCATCGCACAGCCCAGACAGTGCATACCGATCGCCTGAAATGCGGGGGTCACTTCCGGACAATTCATTACGATATCAGAAATAAGAGTATCTCTCGTGATTTCCATTTAATCACCTCCAAGTCAGTTTAATGCAAAAGATTGGAGCCCGATGAAGGCTCCAATCTTTGTTGCAGGACGATCAGGCCTGCTCCCTCATCTTTGCAAAGCACTCGCTGCAGTAAACGGGACGATCAGACTTGGGCTCAAAAGGAACCTTTGCCTCGCCACCGCAGGCTGCGCAGACTGCAGTAAAGAACTCACGCGGGCCGCGTGCAGCGTTCTTTCTGGCATCACGGCAGGCTTTGCAGCGCTGGGGCTCGTTCTGGAAGCCACGCTCTGCGTAGAACTCCTGCTCACCTGCAGTAAAAACAAACTCTTTACCACACTCTTTGCAAACTAAGGTCTTGTCTTCGTACATTTTGGAATCCTCTCTTTGATAGTGCCGATTTGGCTGAATATATTGCGAACAGCTTTCAGCTGATAACGCCTGAATATTTACTGCGCAGCTTGCGCCTTATCCTTTGAACAGCATTATCGATAGATTTGATATCCTTATTTAGTGAAAGTGATATCTCTGCGTATGATAAGCCTTCCAGATAAAGTTTAAGGACATTCTGCTCATATATGGTCAAGGATTCGAATACAGTCTCGATAAACCGATCCTGATTCTCCTTTTCAATAACGATTTCTTCTACAGACCGCCGGAAATACTCAGAAAAGCTGTCAACATCTATTTCATCAAGAGGAATTCCATCGTTAAGAGGATGATGCTTGTTTGACGCGGCAGATTTGATCGCTGAGATTATACGGTTTTTAATGCATACTGCAGCAAAAGATCTGAAAGAATAGTTGCTGTTTGAAGAATACTGTCTGATTGCGGAGATCAATCCGAAGGTGCCTTCCTGGATTATATCTTCAATATCCCCGCCGAAAATGAAATAGGTCCTGGATATCTTTCTGATAAAAGGGATATATCTTACAGACAAAGCCTCTTCCGCTTCCCTGTCTCCGCCTGAGGCCAGCTGCTGAAGATATTCATCGGAAAAAGAATCATAATCCATATAAAACACCACTATACAGTGACATATTATACGACCGGCATAAAAATCTTGTCAATATTTTTTTATTTACTTTAAAGGCTAATCTCCTGCTGGCCAAGATACTCTATTCCTAAATGATCATAGGCCTTCCTGGTGACACATCTTCCTCTGGGAGTCCTGGTGAGGTATCCGTTCTGGAGAAGAAAGGGCTCATATACATCCTCCAGGGTAACAGATTCTTCATTTATCGTGGCAGCAAGCGTATCGAGACCGACTGGGCCTCCGTTATAGTATTCAATTATACTGCGTAGCATCCTCCGGTCTATAGCGTCAAGTCCCGCTTTATCCACATCAAGCCTCGAAAGCGCCCTGTCGGCAACCTGTCTTGAGATCATGCCGTCAGCCTCCACCTGAGCAAAGTCCCTTACCCGCTTGAGGAGCCTGTTGGCTATTCTCGGAGTTCCTCTTGACCTTGATGCGATCTCATATGCGCCATCGCTGTCGATCTCAATATTGAGAATAGCCGCGGACCTGTTGACTATCATGCTGAGCTCTTCGATACTGTATAGCTCAAGTCTTAAGGTAACGCCGAACCGGTCTCTCAACGGAGCAGTGAGCTGACCTGAACGAGTAGTGGCTCCGATCAGAGTAAAATGCGGAAGATCAAGATGGATGGAATTTGCTGCCGGGCCTTTTCCCAGAATTATATCTATTGCAAAATCCTCCATTGCAGGATACAGGATCTCTTCATAGGCTCTGTTGAGCCTGTGGATCTCAGCAACAAAAAGGATATCGCCTTCATTAAGATTGGTGAGCATAGCCACAAGATCACCTGGTTTTTCGATAGCAGGTCCAGAAGTGATCCTGATATTAACATTCATTTCATTGGCAATGATTGCTGCCAGAGTGGTTTTTCCGAGACCCGGAGGACCGTGAAGAAGAACATGGTCAAGCGGTTCATTCCTCATTTTTGCCGCACTTATGAAGACGGAAAGGTTGTCCTTAGCTTTTTTCTGACCTATGTACTCATCCAGAGTTCTGGGACGAAGAGATGATTCGTTAATATCTTCATTCAGCATTGAAGACGTGGTTAGAAGTTCATCAAACTGCTCTTCCGAATAATTAATACTCATTTAAACGTTCTCTCAATTCAGTTATTCAGTAATCTCAGTGCCTGCTTGATAATCTGCTCTGTGCTGAGACCGTTCGGATCGATCGTGTTAAGCACCTGGCGTATCTCGCTGTTGCTGAAGCCAAGCACAGCAAGTGCAGATGCCGCGTCATTAAGGGTCTTTCTGTCAGTATTGCCGGCCGGAGATGAAATCTCGCTTACAACAGACGGAAGATCCATCTTGGCTATCTTATCTTTAAGCTCAAGTATTATCCTCTGAGCTGTCTTTTTGCCTATCCCCTGTGCCATGCACAAAAACTTTTCATCATTATTTATGATAGCTGCAGTCAGGCTTTCAGGTGTACTGCTGGATAATATTGAAATAGCCGCTTTCGGTCCCACTCCTGATACTGAGATCAGCATATCGAAAAATTTCTTTTCGGATTTGCTGTGAAATCCATAGAGATCGAAGTTATTCTCCCCTATCGATTCAGTAATATAGAGCTTCTGTTTTGAACCCTGCTTCAGAAATGAAAGGGTATTGGCTGATACTAATACAAGAAAACCTACACCGCTGCACTCGATCACGACCTGATTCATATCTATCTCACTGATGATGCCTTCTAGATTGTAGAACAAAGGGCATTACCTCCATTATTAAGTAATGATGTTGAACTCCGGGCATGGCATATCGCAAGTGCGATAGCATCCGCAGCATCATCAGGCCTTGGTACTGATCTCAGGCTGCAGATGCGTTTTACCATCTCCATGACCTGAGTCTTTTCAGCTCTGCCGTATCCTGTAACAGACTGCTTTACCTGCAGCGGAGTATATTCGAATATCTCCGCGCCATAACGTATGCAGGACAGGAGTATCACTCCCCTGCCGTGAGCTACGGCTATTCCTGTCGTAATATTAGTATTGAAGAAAAGCTCTTCAATTGCTATTGCATCCGGCTTGCATGCGGAAAGCAGTTCATCAAGATCTGTGCTTATCTGGAGCAGTCTCGAAGATAATCTGGTATTGGCGGGCGTCGTGATCACGCCGTATTTAAGCAGTTTAATTTTATTTTCGCTGCTTTCAAGAAGTCCGAACCCAATCGTTGCAATGCCGGGATCGATGCCGAGAATTCTCATAAAATCACCTTTCAAATAATATCATAAGTGAAATAATGAGGCAATATAAAAAACAGGCCCGAAACAGGGCCTGTTTTTTATGCTCTCGGGTGAGATTTGTTATAGACTTCCTTAAGCTGCTGTTTTATCAGCTGTGAATATACCTGAGTGGATGAAACATCAGAATGACCGAGCATTTCCTGGATAGATCTGATGTCTGCTCCGTTTTCCAGCAGATGCGCAGCAAATGAATGTCTCAGAGTATGCGGCGTTATGTCTTTGTCGATCTTGGCCTTCTTCTGATAATACTTGATTATTTTCCAGAATCCCTGTCTGGACATCCTCTCGCCGCTTACATTGACAAAAAGTGATTTTTCATCCGGCAGTGCAATCATCTGCGGTCTTACGATATTGATATACTCCGTCAACGCTTTTACTGCCTTGGGATACATCGGGATCATACGTTCCTTCCCTCTTCCGACGCACCTTATTATGCCGTTCGACAGGTATACATCATCGATATTCAGGCTTATCAGCTCTGATACTCTTATTCCGGTCGCATAAAGCAGTTCAAGCATTGCCTTGTCGCGGTATCCCTTGGGATCGATGCAGTCAGGCTGATCCAGAAGCAGATTGACTTCATTGCTGGTAAGGATCTGGGGAAGCTTCTGCTCATTTTTGTCCGGAACAAGCTTCAGAGACGGGTTAACCTTAATATACTGGTTTATACACAGAAATGTATAAAGGCATTTTATCGAAGCTATATTCCTTGAAACAGTGGAAACAGACTTTCCTGCCAGCCGCAGAAAAGATATATACTCATTCAGCTCATCGAAAGACGCCTCATATATCGTGCATGAACAGTGATCAGCAAGATATTCGCTAAGCTGTCTTATATCACGCATATATGAATTAAAGGTATTATCCGAAGCTCCCTTTATATTGAGAAGATAATCGGAAAAAAGTTCAATGCATTCTGTGTTAGACATACGAAAACCCCGCCTGATGTTTGAAAAATAAATAATTGCTTAACATAATTTGTAGAAACAATATATTACATTTCGGTAAAAAAGGCAAGGGTTTTTGTAAAAAAGATTAAATTAATTATAAAATTATGTCAAAACTATATGCTGAAATCAATATTTTGTTACCAAAACTAAATTGGCACAATATATTGTATAAGTTACATAAATCTGAATTACGGTTATTATGTATCTTCTTTATGTCAACAGTTATTTCTTTCCGAATAATCCGGGAGTCTTTGCTTTGGCTTCGGCTTCAGCGGCCTCTATCTTGGCGGTTGTAGAAATCGCCCACTTCTTCACCTGAATACGAACACGGTCCTCACCGGTCTCAAAAGTGATAGTATCTTCAGTGATCTGAACGATCTTGCCGGTCATGCCACCGATGGTAACAATTTCTTCACCGAGATTGAGCGAATTGCGCATCTCTTCCGTCTTTTTCTTTTTCTTATTCTCAGGTCTGATAATAAGGAAATAGAAAATTGCAAACATGGCAACCAGCATAATGATGGTTGAAAAACCGCCTCCGGCAACACCGGTAGAAGTCAGGAATAAGGACATTTGATATACCTCCATATGATTTGATGATTATTATACATAGACAAACGATTATTTTCAAGATAAACGTTAGCTATATTCTTGTATCCAGCAATGAGGAATAATGTTTTCTGAATGATTCGAAATTGCCGTTATGCAGACTTTCTCTTATCCTTCGCATAAGCTCGTTATAAAAATAGAGATTGTGCATAACTGAAAATCTCATGGCAAGCATTTCTTCTGCTTTGAAAAGATGCCTGATATATGCACGTGAATATCGCCTGCAGACAGGACAATCGCACTCTGGATCTACAGGAGACCCGTCAGCGGAATATTTTTCATTCTTAATATTTATAATTCCGTTCCATGTAAAAAGATGGCCATGCCTGCCGTTTCTTGCAGGCATAACGCAATCGAAGAAATCTACTCCCCTGTATACACCTTCAATTATATTTCCTGGAGTGCCGACTCCCATTAGATAGCGGGGTTTATTATCAGGCATATATTCTTCAACTGCTTCGATGGTATCATACATCTCCTGATGAGTTTCCCCTACCGCAAGTCCACCTATGGCATACCCGGCAAGATCGAGTTCCGCGATCTTTTTCATATGTTCAATACGTATATCATGGAACACAGCTCCCTGATTTATACCGAAAAGCACCTGACCGGGGTTCACAGCATCTTCCCTGCCGTTATAATCATCAAGAGCAGTTTTACATCTTTTAAGCCATCTGAAGGTCCTGTCGGCTGATCTGCTGACATATTCTCTGGGAGACGGGATCTTTACACACTCATCGAATGCCATTGCTATATCTGAGCCGAGATTGGACTGGATCCTCATGCTCTCTTCCGGTCCCATGAAAATATGCCTGCCGTCAATATGACTGTTGAAAGCCACGCCTTCTTCAGTGATCTTTCTGAGACCTGCAAGAGAAAAAATCTGAAAACCGCCGCTGTCTGTAAGGATAGGATCCTCCCATGTCATAAACCGGTGAAGACCGCCCATTTTCTTTATCAGTTCATCTCCGGGACGGACATGAAGATGATAAGTGTTTGAAAGTTCCACCTGACATTTCACGGTTTCAAGATCAGCAGCTGAAAGAGCTCCCTTTATAGCACCCTGTGTCCCTACGTTCATGAATACAGGAGTCTCAATTGTGCCGTGTGGCGTTTCAAAGCTGCCAAGACGCGCTTTATTCTCTTTTTTTATCAGTTTGAACATATAAAACCTACCTGATCAGCATTGCATCTCCAAAGGAGAAGAATCTGTATTTCTCTTCAATTGCTTTTTTATAGGCATTAAGTACATGCTCTCTTCCGGCGAGTGCGGAAACGAGCATTATAAGAGTACTCTCAGGAAGGTGAAAGTTTGTTACAAGAGAATCTATGCATCTGAAGGAATAACCGGGGTAGATAAATATATCAGTCCACTTGCTGCCGCTTAAAAGTCTGCCTGATTCATCAGTGAAGCTTTCGAGTGTTCTGCAGGAAGTAGTACCGACTGCAATTATTTTTCTTCCGTTTGATTTGGCCTCATTGACCTTATCTGCAGTTTCATCGGGAACAGTGCAGAATTCCGAATGCATCAGATGATCTTCAATTTCATCTTCCTTCACGGGTCTGAAGGTTCCAAGTCCGACATGCAGGGTGACTTTGCAGATATTTACGCCGTTTTCGGATATCAGCCGCAGCAGTTCATCTGTAAAATGAAGTCCTGCAGTCGGCGCTGCCGCACTGCCTATCACTTTGCTGTATACCGTCTGATATCGTTCAGGATCATTAAGTTCACAGGTTATATAAGGCGGCAGAGGCATTCTGCCTAGTTCGTCCAGTATTTCAAGGAAAATACCCTCATATGTGAACTTAACGATACGATTGCCCCCGTTGATAATCTCCATCACCTGAGCCGTGAGCCTGCCGCCTCCGAATTCCAGGACTGTTCCCTGGCGGATCTTTTTGCCAGGTCTGCAAAGGCATTCCCACCTGTTATCACCAAGATCACGAAGAAGCAGCAGCTCAACAGCTCCGCCTGTTTTCCTTGTACCAAGGAGTCTCGCCGGAAGGACACGTGAATCATTGATCACAAGGCAGTCCCCTTTATTCAGGTACTTCGGGAGATCATAAAAATGACGATGTTCAACGGAGCCGCTTTTCTT
>JAEEGL013627476.1_pt1 | contig 14602 bp, 14 predicted proteins | sample 9134231 | NCBI WGS metagenome assembly JAEEGL01 (sample SAMN16246548, study PRJNA631951) | gut metagenome | biome: gut microbiome; feature: rumen; material: fiber-attached | host: Bos | place: Iran: Karaj | collected 2018-10 | reverse complement strand
ATTTTCTAAACCATAAGCAACTGGCTTATTAAAATATCTTGTTTTGCCGCAGCCGTGACTTCCAAATAATACTACGTTTTCGTTTTCTAAGAAATGTTCTTTTGTAATTTTTGTTTTCATATATTTTTCTCCTTCATTTTAAATAAAATTTATCTTACAAAAATAATATGACATTTTAATGTTACTGATAAGAGAAAAAGATAACATTATAATGTTATTTTTAAAAAAGAACAATAAAAAAAGCCCTTGGAGGCTTTAAAGCATTCCAAGAGCTTGAAAAATTGCATACATGGCCGTCGGCATGCCAAAAATCATGGCTGTTACGATGCCAATAAACGCCTTCTCCTGTTTGTCATTTCCTTCGGCTATGAAATAGCCACCAAAGAAGCTAAATAAAACAAGGATAACTACACCAATAATCATCTTCATAACAATTTCCTCCTTATAAAAAAAGAAAAAGACGCTTGAAGATTTTTACTCCAAGACGTCTAATTAATTGTTTACAATAATAATATGATTTTAAAATTATTACAATAACTTAAAATTAAAAAAATGGTGGAAATTTATCTAAAAATTCGCCAATTTTCATCATGCCTTTAAAAAGCATCGTAAGAAGTGGTCCTAATATTTTATCCATCATATTAAACATATTTTCTACGCCAGGTCTAAATGGATTCTTATCTGTCCAACAGAGTTCATAAATTGGTTCCCTAAATTTGATTAAAATCAAAACACCAATCGTTATACAAAAAAGATGAACAGTGAATTCGAAAATCTTTTCTTTTAAAGTGATTGTTTGTTTTACATTTTTTTCTTCCATATTTTTAGCTCCTTTATGAATTTAATGTTTTTGCGAAAAATAAAAAATCAAGTGTCGTTACATTTTTCTTTGCAGAATATATTTCGAGATTTTCTATTCTTTGTGGGTTATTTTTCATAATTTCTTCCCAAAGTTTTCTAAGATTTTCTATACTAAAACCTTTTTTAGTAAGAATGTGTCTTGATTCTAATTCTTTTGGATAATTATCTAAAAAATAAGTAGTATAGTTATTTCTTTCTTGGTGCGTAATAAGCGGGGTCATAGTATAAGAAGATATATAAATTTTAGTTTCACCGTTATTTATTTCCTTTGTCACGGTAAAATCTGCCATTCCGCCAAGAACACGTGGATATTCGTCTTGTGCTGATACAAAGTTTCCAAGGCTATAATATACAAGGCCTGTATTATTATTTTTTGTTGTAACAATACCGTAAGGTTCTACTACATGCGGATGCATACAAATAACAATTTGTGCACCAAGATCAATAAATCTTTCTATTTGGTCTTTTTGATACTGAGTTGGTTCGTACACATATTCTGTTCCAGCGTGAAGAATAGCAATTCGCACCTGCGAAGTTTCTACTGCTCTTTTCATAGTTTCTTCTATATCGTTATTTGAAAGCAAATCTACCATGTAAGGCGTGTCTTTAATATATCCTTCAAGACCATTAAGCCCGTATGTATAATTTACAAAAGAAAAGGTGATACCATTTTTGGTAATGTAAGAAATATCGCTATCAGAAGGGTCATCATGAATTCCGAGATATTTTATATCTGGATAATTTTCATCCCAAAAGGCACAAGTATCAATTATTCCTTGTTTTTTCTTATCTGCTGAATGGTTTGTAGCATGTGCGACAACATCGAAACCAGCATCCACTATTGCTTTTCCAGTTTCTAATGGCGAACCAAACTGCGGGTAAGATGAAATATTATTTTTATCTGCTGTAAAAATAGTTTCCTGATTAATAATTGCTATATCTGCGCTTTTAATATAATCTTTTGTATTCACAAAAATATTTGACATATCATAACTGCCATCTGATTGTAAACCTTGAGAATAAACTGGGGTATGTAAAAGATCATCACCCACCATGACAATTCTAACATTTTCTTTATTGTTAAATGCACAAAGTGAAAGAATAGCAAGAATACTTGTAAAGCAAACTAATAATTTTTTCATTTTTTTCTCCTTTTATTTAACTATATTATAACACTAGAAAAAATTTTTTTCAAGCAAAAAAGCCGCTAAAAGCGGCTTAAAATTATCTTTCGTTAGATTCTTTAGTTTTATAAACATTATTAATTTCTTTAAATGATTTTCCTTTATTTATAAGGTCATCTATTGTCATTACTTCTTTAAAAATATAATTCTTGTCAGGGTCCACAAAACCACGACAGCATTTAAATTTATATCCATTAAATGCTTTTTCAGCAGTCAAATACCCGTTTCCTTTTGCATCATCTATTATTTCGTTTGTATCTTTACTTCTGACAACAAAATGACCAAAACCTGTTTCTTCAATATAAAAATCATATTTACCATCCATGCAATCGTCGAAATTTACATCACTTTGTTTATATTCGTAAATTTTTTTAACTTCATCTGCTTCGTATTTTTCATAAAAACTATCATCATCGAACCAAGTAAGTTTATTTACTATACTGTATCTTTCATCGTGTGCGTATTGACATGCTTGTTTATCGGAATGAATGCTATGTATTATATTACCATCAAATTCATATTTTATTATCATTTATTTTCTCCTAAAAAATTTTATATAAATAATATGAAAGACAAATGTTTTATATATTATTATATAAAAAACACCCGCAAAAAAGCGGGTGAAATATTTTAAAAATTATTCAATTTTAAAATCGCGAACAAGACCATCAATTGTTGCCGCAGAATTTGAAACCTCAGAAGCGCCATCATCTACGCCTTTACTTTCTGATGCAACTTCTTGTGCACTTATTGTTAAATTATCTGTTGTAGCGGTTACTTCTTCTGTACTTGCTGATTGCTGTTGTGAAATTGCCGCTACTGATGTTGCAATTGTATCTACATTATTGATTTTATCAATCATTTCTTGTATTACATCGCTTGTTTGTCCAAGACTTGCAAAAATTTCTTCAAAAGTTTTTCCTGTTGTTTGTACAGCACCAGTATTTATTGTAATTTCTTCAAGGTTTGATTGTGATTGCTTTGAAAGTGATTCAATTTGCATTGTTATTTCTTCAATAATTTTACTAATTTCAGTTGTTGATTCTGCACTATTTTGCGCAAGTTGTCCAATTTCTTGTGCTACAACTGCAAAACCTTTTCCTGCTTCGCCTGCCCTCGCTGCTTCAATTGAAGCGTTGAGGGACAAAAGATTAGTTTGAAAGGCAATTGAATTAATAATTTCAATAATTGAATTGATTTTTTGTGCCGATTCACCAACTGTTTGAACATCTGCATTCATGCTATTCATTGAATTCGCAATTTTTTCCATACCTTCTTGTACAAGTTTCATTTCTTGCTGACCTTTTTGTGCACGGTCTACAAGTGTTGTAACAGTTTCTTTGGTTGAACTTCCTTGCTCGCTAAGTTCTGAAACTTCTGTTGCAAGTTCTGTGGCATTATTTGCAAGTTCTGAAACGGCGCTTGCCATTCCATTCATTGCATCACGGATTTGTTCCATATTACTTGACTGCTCTGTTGCTTGAACATTTAATTTTCCTGATGCTTCTTTACTATTTTCTGAAATTTCTGCAAGTTTATTTGTTTCTCCTTGAATCATTCCAAGGGTTTGTTTCATGTGGTCTGCAAATTCTTTCATATTCTGATTTATAATACCAATTTCGTCATTTGAAGTGGAAGTAAAATCAGCAGTGAAATCACCAGCAGTCATAAGCTTAATATTTTCAGTAAGCGCTGCAACTGGTTTTGTGATAAATTTTCTCATAAGAAGTATCATAATTACAGAAATAGCAATAGATACTACAAGCATAAGAATAATACTAATAATCTGGAATTTAGAAAGGGATGCTAAAATATCACTTTTAGAAACAGAGCAAATTAGATACCAATTAGTTCCAGGAACTTCTTGTGCTGTTACATAATAATCTGTTCCATCATTATTAAGTTCTATAACTTCTGTATTTTTACTTTCTGAAAGCTTATGAATTTCTTGTAAAAATGCATCTTCTGTATGATTTGATACTTTTTGTCCATTAAGTTCTGGATTTACATAAGACAAAATCATATCATCAGCAAGAAGCATTGCACGACCAGTTTTTACAGGTGAAATAGATGCTGTTTTTTCTACGATACCATCAAGTGTATAGTCATATGATGCTACGCCATTTCTGCCGTCAAAAAGATTTACCATTCTTGTAAAAGATACAACCATACTACCACTATCAGAGTCTACATAAGGTTCACCAGGAGCAAAAGTTGAATGCGAAAGACCTTCTATATACCAGCTTCTTTCTGTTGGAATGTAATCTGCATCTGGCACCCAGCCTGATGGGTCTATCCATTCATTTGTACTTGTTGCAATATATACTCCATTTGGTGTATTTTCATTTTTAGTAAGTGTCGGTTCTAAGTATTTTGCAATTGCTTCATTGCTGCCGATATCTAGTCTTTCTATTGTTTCGATATCTGCATCATAGAACTGTGCTAGTGTAGTAATTTCACGACCAATATTTTCTGCATAATAATTTGTTTCTTTATCTAGGTTATTAACCGCAAGCTCAGTAATTGAACTTCTTGCCTGCGTAATTACTAAATACATAATTAGAAAAATTGATATTGCTACTACTGGGATAACTATTCGCAGGAGTTTGCTACTAATGGTTTTTGTTTTCATAAAATGCTCCTTTCGTATGAAAAATAAATATTTATTCAGTTTCCTTTTTTGCGCACTAAATTAGCAAGAAATGCAAATGCATAGTTTACTTTTGTAGAACAAAATTATAACATTTTGTTAATAAAAATGCAAGAAAAAAATTATAAAAATAAGGCTGCACTTTCTAGTGCAGCCCCTAAGCAGTGCCTGACATTTATTGCCCCACTTGGCATCTTTTCAAAAAAGATATAAACTATCAGGACTGAATACACTTTATATTTTTTCTTACATTTATAGTATGAAAGAATTTTAAAAAATAAGGAAAAATTAAAGGCTTAAAATATCTTTAATAATCTTACTATTTTTTTCTTTCCGCTTCTGAAGAAGTTGTTCTTTTTCGTCGATTTTTGTTGTTAAGTTTGAAACTTTTTCATTTATTTCATCAGCATTTTCATTTAATTTAACGTTCATTTCAATAATTTGTGCATTTATTCTTTCATTTTCTTTAATTTTATCAATTAAAATTTCACGTGTTTCTGAAATATTTTGTGCACTATTTTTTATTTTTGAAAGATATTTTTTTACTTCTTCTTCATTTACTTTATCATTTTCTGCAATTTCTTTTTCGAACTCTTCTATTAAAGCCTTTAATGGCGAAATATCTATATTATATTCTTTTTCTTCTATTTTTATATTTTCAATAGTATCAAATAAAAGTTTTGTTTGATTATTTATATCGTTTGCAACTATTTCGAATTCGAGACCGTTACTACCTGCTTGATGTGCTTCATTGACCGCAGTTAATGATAAAAAAGATAATTTGTTTACAATCTTTTTGATTTCTTCAAAAGTATCAGAAACAGATACTTTATCATTTTCTTCTACTTTTAAAGTATCTAAAATTTCTTTAACATTTTTATCAAAAGTAGCAGTTTGCGTTTTTTTAAGTGAAAGATTAAAGGCAGTAAAATCTTCAAATATCATATCAGTTGTATTTAAAGTATTTTGTTTTACATTATCACTATTTTTAGAAAGATTTTTTATATCATTTAAAAGAAGTTTTTCTTCTACAAAATCAACTTCTTCACTTTTAATTTTAGAAACTTTTTCTTTTGCTAAATCTTTTACATCTGATACGCGTTTACTTGTTTTTAAAATAGCCTCTTTAATATTTTTAAATTCATCATTATCTATATCGAATTCTTTTTCTTCCTTTTCTGGTGTAAAAAATGAAACTTCATCTGCTTTATCTTCTATAATTTTAATAGCGTTATTTGACGCTTGTTCCAAGTTTTTACTTAGAAACGTTTCAAAACGCATAGATTTTCTTGCAAAATGTATTATTACAAGAATAAGAAAAAGAATAATTATAAGCCAGCCTAAAATAAGTTTTATTTTTAAATTGTTACTGGATGTATTGTTGTACTGTGAAACAATATTTTCTATTTCAATTACATCGGTTTGCATTTTTGAATAAAGTGAATTTAAATAATTAAAATATTCTCTATTCGTAGTAAAATCTTTTTTACCAGAATAAGTAGACAAAATAGTTTCTATTTCTTCTACATAAAAAGAAAGCGATTTTCCGTTTTGTGTATTTTCATAAATCCCTTCGTTTTTAGCATAAGTTGTTAGCATTTGAAGGTCTTCTTGCACTAGATTTATTCTATTTATAAAGATTTCATCTGTTTCTTCTTCTGTTATATTTTCATCCATAATTGCAAGATATTTATTTAAAAGAGTATCTCTTGAATTTTCCAAGTCGTTTTTTATATTTTTAACAGACCTGTCAATATCTTGCGTGAATTCATTTTGTTTTGAAGTCTTGTAAACGCTGTAAAATGAGCCTACTATTACAAGACTTATACAAAGACATATTGGAATATACACAGATAAAATATAATCACGAAGTTTTCTAATTGTTCCTTCCATAATAAAAATCCTTTCAAGCGCCAAGCATTTCTTCTGCAACATTTATAAGAAACGACCTTGTTGGCGTTTCTGAAAATTCTAGTGTTAATAGCACCCAATTTTTCTTTTTAAGTTCTGATTTAAAAAGCTCTTTAAAATATTCAGCCATATTCTCTAGTGTTGGATTTATAGCATCAAATGGTTTTACAGTATTTATAACTTGTTCCTGGTAGGGTTGTAAAAGTTCTTCTATACATTTTTCAATTTCTGTAAATGATACAAAAGAATCTTTATTTTTTGAACCAATATCAATCGCAATTTCAAAACAGTGCGAGTGGATATCCCCTTTATTATTATTTATTGTAATAAAGTGCGAAGCATTTAAATAAAATTTACAAACATACTGATAAATCATAATTTTTCCTCGTTTTCTAAAAGTTTTCTTGATTTTTCTGATACTACTTTTAAGAATTTAAAATCGTTTCCTATATGTTCTTTTATTTCTTTCTTTTCTTGTGTGAATGTTTTAGTTTTCCATGTTGCTTTTCTTGTTATAGCATTTACTATTCCACAAAAGCGCACGATAAAACTAAACTGCGAATAAATTGGGAATAGGAAAATATAAAAAATATTTTTAAAATAATATTTTCTTAAATCTTTGTAATCGCGAAGGAACTGAACTATATTAATACTATAAAGTACACCTTCTATAATACTAAGCGCGTAAAGTAGAAGAAGCGTTGCTAATATTATTTTATAGTTTCTGTTTATAAAACAAAGAAGTATCATTACACAAAGCCAAATAAATCTTGGAAAAGACATTGTATGGTCTTTTATAATAAGACGTGTTGCATAGTCAAAAAAGATTTTATATGGCTTTTTCATTCTGTCAACAAAGAACATATTAGCAACTTCTAGTTCACCAAGCTGCCAGCGCTGACGTTGTGTATAATACTTATCTAAATTTTCAATTGGATCAACCATAAAGATAGCGTCTTCACAAAATGATACTTTTTGTCCCAAATTTTCTTTAATCTGGAATGTAAGCTGCGTGTCTTCACCAACTGTTTCTGTATTGTACATTCTTGTTTTAAGAAGTGTTGATTTTCTAAATGCTGAAAAAGCACCACTAAGCGTAAAAATCGTATCTGTTTCTGCCTGAAAGTTTCTTCCCGCAAGAAATGCCTGACAATATTCAATAAATTCTATTTTTCTAAATATTTTTAAGAACCAATTCTTTTTAGGTGTTTGTTCTATTAAATCTGGTTCTATCAAAATAGCACCTGTCATACAATCAACTTCTTTGTCTTGTTCGAACTTTCTTATTATATTATAAAGTGCATTTTTTTCAAGTTGACCATCACTATCTATATTTATTACATATTTACCTGTGCTATTAAAAATTGCCATGTTAAGTGCATTTGATTTACCGTTTGCTGAATGCATCCAGTTCATGCTAAGTGTTAAAAAGTCAATTTGTGCTTGTTCAAAAATTTGCTTTGAATTGTCGCTACTACCGTTATCAATACAAAAAACATCTATAAAATCATTTGGATAAGACGAATCATTTATTGATTTTAAACAACTATAAAGCGTTGCGGACGAATTATAAATAGGTATAAGAATAGAAACCTGCGGATAATATTTCAATTTCTTTTCTTTTCTGTTTATTTTTATTTTTTTAACTAAAAGAATAAAGAAATTAAAAATTGCAGGAATAAATTCAAGTAAAATTGGCAAAATAATCCAGCCAATCCAGAATATTAAACTACTATGTATAAGTGGTCCATTTAAAAATTCTTCTATCATAAAAATTACTCTTTCTTTGTATCGTCCTTTTTATCTGTATTTGTGAAATCAAACCTACCAACTTTTTGTGCTTTAATTTGCTTAAACGAAAGCATATAAAAGTATAGGAAAAGCGTTAGCACATAAAAAACTATTCTTCCAATTACTGAATGCGCTAGATAATAAACATTATTTCCATATTTATAAATAATACCTGTTATTATAAGAAGTCTTATAATATTTGCACACATTGTGTAAAAAAAGCCTATAATAGAATAAATAATTTTTTCTTTTTTAGAAAATAATGGGAAAAATATAATAATAGATGTTATTACCAGTATTTCAATTACACCGCTACATTCATAGTCAATAAAAAGCGAAATTGCTGCATTATTGTGGTCTATGAAAATAATGTTGTAATCTTTATACATTGTATACCAAGGACATATACGACTTATCCATTCTAAAACATTTGAAAGAATAACAGTTAATCCTTTTGCAAGAAGCGATTTAAAAAGCGCAAATGTAATTAAAAATGTTCCAGATGTTCCAAGCATAAAAAAGAATGCTGACATTTTTCTTTTCTTGAAAACTATTAAGAGATATACCCATACTGCTACAAAAACTAGTGCTAGTCCTATTTCATATGGTTTTAAAGAAAGTAAACTATTCATAATAAAAATCCTTTCAATCTAAGTTTAGTACTTTGCTATCTATAAATAAATTTGCACGGCTTGCGATTATTTCATGTCCTATTTTAACAGATTTTAATGGACTATCACCAAGTTCTAAACTAATCAAACTAAAATTATCGGTATCCGATAAAATATCTTCAATATCTTCAAAAAAATGTGCGCTTAAATTTTCAAGTGTTGTTGAATCTTCGAAAAAATCATTTAAATATTTTCCGCGATACTTATTTATATAGTCAATTATTATTTTTTCATATTTGTTAAATTCCACAAATGCATCATTTTCTTTTTTAATATAAAGTTTTAAAATGAATGAATGCACGTGCATAGCGCTTCTATCTGTCATGCTGTGACTTGCATTAAATTTTAAAAGCATTTTGTAACCTTGAAATTGAATATTATTCATTCTTTTTCCTCTTATAAATTGTTCTTGTAAAGTTTATATCGCCTTTAACGGTTTCTAAAACTTCCTTTTCAAAGTTTTTTGTATCAAAATCTGGAAAGAAAGTATCGCCGTCTTCTATAAATGTATCTACTTCTGTAATATACAAAACATCCGCAATAGGAAGTGCTTCTTTAAAAAGTGAGTAGCCACCTGATACATAAACATTTTCTGTATCTGCTATATCAAGCGCTTTACAAAGAGACGGAACTGTTAAAAGATTTTCGCCCTCAAAGTTTTTTGTATTTGATACTACGATATTTTTTCTATTTGGAAGCGCATGTCCTATTTCTTCAAAGGACCTTCTTCCCATTATTACAGTGTTTCCAGTTGTTAATTCTTTAAATTGTTTTTGTTCACCTTTTATTTTCCACGGTATTTGTCCGTTCTTTCCAATTACATTATTTTTAGAACGCGCTACTATAATTCCTATCATATTTTAGCCCTTTTTTTGTCTTTAATACACTTTAAAGTATGATTTTTTTATTTAAAAATGCAAATGTTTTATAAAAGTTTAATATTTAGACAAAGTTATAGTTATTTTATTATGATTATACCACATTTTAAAAAAAATGCAAACAAAAAAAGTAATGCTAAAAAGCATTACTTTAAAATGTAAAGAATGTAGGTTATCTGTTTTAAGCTTTTAAATTTTCATATAAAGATTCGAACTTCTTTCTAAAAACAAGCGGCACACAGAAAACTATTCCACTTATAATTATAAAGCCTTGTGGTCCAGATGAAGCACCACCACAAGAAATTCTTCTATACATAAGGTTTGGTGTGAAAAATTCAATATTTTGAATGTTATCTGTATTGATAGCACTATTTTGTTCTTTAAGTGTTGAAAGCGGAATTACGATTTCCATTTCATTATTAATATTGCCATCTTTAACTACCATAGTTCCATAAGAACCATTTGCTTCATATCCGCTATTCCAGTGGTCACCATTTACTACTACAAGGTCATATTTTCCTTCATCTCTTCTTTGTCCTGTAATACCACTTCCATTATCAGCATAAAGAACACGAACTTTAGCACCTTGTCCATCAATATAGAAGTTAAAGTCATCACCATTTGCTATTGACTGATAAATAGTTGCATAAGAAATGTGAAGGTGGATGTTTTCACCGTCTGAATACATTCCCATAGCGTGACGAACGTTGTTATCGTATGTGCCTTGTTCTGTTGTGTATTTTACACCATCTCTCCATTCGCCCCAGTTCCAAGCAGATTGTGAATTATCCCAGTTATATTCATAACTTACTGGATAATCATCCCAAGAACCATCTTCTATTGAAGGTTCATCAGTCATCTCGTCAAAAAGGTCAAATGATGAAAGAAGGTTAAATTTACTTGTTTTAGATTCTGCTATAAGTTCTTCACTTGCAATTTGAAGTGTTAAATTATCGCCTTCTTCCACGCCAATTACTGTTCCAGGTTCTGCTTCATCTGTAATAACGTATTTTACAATAGTGTTTTCATCATTAATAGTTTCTACTGGAATTTCACTTTCAGAAAGACCTATAAGGCTATTAACATCTATTTCCTCTTTTTCTTCAACAGTAGGTGTTTCTTCCTTTTTTTCTTCAACGACAGGCGTCTCTTCTTTTTCTTCCTCAACAGTAAGTGCTTCTTCTTTCTTTTCTTCAACATTTACTGGCGCGTTTTCATTTGCAGGCACTTTGGTAATTTCTTCTTCTTTTATCTCTTCTGTTTTTATTTCTTCTGTCTGTACAGGTTCCTTAACTTCTTCTACTACTACTTCTTCTTTTGAAGGATTAGAAACTTCTTCTGTTACTTCTTTTGAAGGACTAGGAACTTCTTCTACGACAGTCTTTTCTTCTACTGGTGATTCTACTGCTGGTGTTTCTGATGTCTGTACTTCTTTAGTTTCTTCAACCACTTCTTCAACAACAGCAGGTTCTAAATCTGTTGGTTCTTCTGCATTTACAAACATCACATTTGAAAATGCAAAAGTAGATGTTAAAAGTAAAGTTAAAATTCTTTTTTTCATAAAAGCCCCCTAAATTATTAATCATCTAAATTATTAAAACGTGGACTAATCCATAATACAAGCCAATAATTTAAGTATAAAAGTATTCCAATTAAACTACATAAAAATCCTTCCGCTAGATATATACGTGTGATTTCTACAATTGTGTCACCTTTATTTACAAAAAGGAATGTAGAATCTTTTGCTGGACGGTTTATTTTAAAACTATCTAGGTTACTCACCGTACTATCCACATTGCTATAATTAGAATGAATAATAAAAGAATTTTTGCGGGAAAATATTTCAATTGGAACGACTTCTTTTTCTGGTACAAAAGTTCTATTTTCTTCAAAAATTTCGTCCAGGAATTTATAGAGCTGTTCTGACACTTCTGGATTTGAAGCGCAGAAGTATACTAAGTTTAGTCCTATAAAAGTAATATTTTCATTGCCGCTTGTTCCAACGTATCCAAGATAACGATTCTTTTTATATTCTGATTTTTTAATTGTGTGTTGCAAATTTGACAAAAAATACGTATGCCATTCTGTTGAAAGTTCTGTTTGTGGTTTTAATTTAAACTGACTTCCATTATCCATTTCTAGTATTGGAAATGTTTCTGTAAATGTTATTGGCTGAGCCACTACGCCAAGAAAAGAATTACGTCCAATTGATTTTTCGTTTTGAAGATTATTCATATCTACAAATATTTTTACACCTGACTCTGCAAGTTTTAAAATTAAATCTTCGCAATATGCTTTGTCGTGATAGTATGGACCAGCAAGATATATCTTTTTATAATCTTTTAAATCTTCAAATGTGTAGTTATCAAGGTAGTCGTTAGACTGCTTATAAAATGATGGGTACAGGAAAGAAAGGTATTCACTATTTGCGCCAATACAAATATTTTCATAGTGCGGGATTACGCCATAAGTTTCATGAATTTTATCATAGTCATAAAGAATAGCATATTCATTTTCTGCTGCTACGCTATATCCAAGTTCTTTTGAAACTCTGTCAATTTCTGCCCAGTCTTCTTCATTTTTAACAAGGTCTTTTTTAATTACCACTGTATCACAGCCATAATCTATAAGTCTATCAAAGACATAAGTAAAATATCTGTTTTCAAACGCTTCGTTTAGGTTAACTATTTCTTTAACTGTAAAAGCACCTTGATAAGCCCAGCCAAAAAGATAATTTACATTTTTTTCTTGTATTATGTAGTAAGACGGATATGAACCAATTAAACTTAAATCCATAAGTGCAAATCTATTGTTTGTAAGTGCTGCTGCTTCGTCAAGAAGATAATTTTTTGCAATTTCTTTTTCTTCCTCTTCAATAGTTCCTCTTTCTTCAAGAACACATTTAAAGGACATAAAACTATCTATACAGATAAGTACTAAAAATGCAGTAAGTGCAACTTTTTTTAAATTTTTCCAGTAGATAAGTGCAATAAAAAACATTACTTCTGCCATAGGAATAAATCTTATCATCCAAAAAACCTGTGACATTGGAAGTGTTGATATAATTGGAACTACTATCATTGAAGTTCCAACAAATAAAATAAAGCAGCTTAAAAATCCTGGAAGTGTATATTTTCTAAAAGTAAGAATTCCAAAAAGAATTACTATAAATATAGAAAGTCCAAAATAAAATGAACCAAAATTTTCAAAGCGAATAAGTGGATTTAGTGATTTTAAAATATATTGGCTCCACATTGCAGCAGAAGTTGCTTGGGATGCAGATGAATTTTGTGTTACAATACCGCCAATAAGTCCTGGAATTAAAATAATACCAGATGTTATATAGCCTATTACAAGGTCGATAAGTAAAACAATACTTCTTTTGTATCTATTATTTGCAACAGCATAGATTAAAAGATAAAGAAATGCTGCTATTCCAAACATCGCAGAAATCATAATGTGCGCGCATACAAGCATAACAATAAATGGCGCAATTAACACAAGTGCATATTTTTTCTTATAAGTTAAAAATTCGTGCATTAAAAAGAAAATATATGGCAGAATCATTGTTATAAAAATACGTGGTATATTTCCTTCTGAAAAGAATACACGAAGGTTATCTGGAAGGATAAAATATAAAAGTCCAATTATAAGGCAAAGTCCCATTTTATCTTCACGAAGACCAAATAAAAGCCAGCCTATTGCACCGATTACAGACGTAGCAAAAATAAACAAAATAAAAGCTTTATAGATATTACCGCCTGTTATAAACATAAAAATGCAATAAAAATAGTATGAAGCAGGTGGCCAATAACGGAAAAGTTCAATTCCAGAATACCAACTTGGTGTATATATAGGATAAAAGTTTCCATTTTTGATTTCTTCATAAAGAATTTTTATTTTATAAAGGTGACCATATACGTCATTTCCTTTTGGATAGTTATTTGTTTTATATATAATAAAAGCAATAATACCAGAAAAAAGTATTATTAAAAGAGTGCTTAATATAAATTTTACTGCCTTATTTAATGCTTTCATAAAAATCCTTTCACTAATTTTCCGTTTCTAAATTAATATGACCTATTTTATTAAAAATGGAAAATTATTTTTATAAAAAATAAATAAAAAACTGCACTAAATCGTGCAGTTAATATGTTTAGCATGTTCCGCGTCTTCCACCGTTTTTTTCAAATTCTTCTATATCACGGTTTAAAACATCTATACCATTTTTGCAAAGGTCTAGGTACTCTTTTTTCTTTTCTTCTGGAATACTAGAACTTTCTAGGTCTGCAATTATTTTTTCATAGGTTTTAATATTGCTTTCACAATCTTCCTTTGTAAAAATATTTCCAGAACTCATAAGCATGCCGATTAAGAAAATAATCTTTTCTTCTGAATCATTATAAAGTTTATCAATTAAATTATCCATAATATTTTCCTTTCTTTAACAATAGTATTGATATTTTTTAACGTAAATATAATCACTTATAAACATTAAAAATAATGATAACATAGATATAACAAAAAAGGAAATGCTTAAATCTTTTTTAGAGTCTATTTTATTAGCTTTTTCATTAAAGTTTTTTATAATTTCTTTTTCTTCATCTTGTGATATAAATTTATAGTAATTAGATTGCTCTAAAACTTTACAATTAT
>JAEEGL013414396.1_pt1 | contig 14602 bp, 12 predicted proteins | sample 9134231 | NCBI WGS metagenome assembly JAEEGL01 (sample SAMN16246548, study PRJNA631951) | gut metagenome | biome: gut microbiome; feature: rumen; material: fiber-attached | host: Bos | place: Iran: Karaj | collected 2018-10 | reverse complement strand
GGGGCAGGGGCGGTACTTTGCAAGTTCGAATTCGCCGTCGTGGCAGGCGATGCCCGAGAGCGTTTGGATCGTGATATTGTAGGGGAAGATCCCGTCGAGGACGCGCACCGAGTGCAGGTTGTGGGCGAAGTGCCGCCCGGTCTCCCGGTACAGGCAGCCGTCGAGGTAACTTTCGCCCGCGTGTCCGAACGGGGTGTGCCCGATGTCGTGCCCCAAGGCGATCGCCTCGATCAGATCGAGGTTCAGCCGGAGCGCCCGCCCGACGGTCCGGGCGATCCGCGAGACCAGTTGCACGTGCAGCGACCGCCGCGTCAGGTCGTCGTTGCGGTAGAAGGAAAAGACCTGCGTTTTGTCGGCGTAGCGGTTGTAGAACGGGCAGTGCAAGATCTTGTCCACGTCGCGGATATACGGGGTGCGCCAGACGTTCGGACGGTCGATCTCCACGTCCTTGCGCCGGATCGCGTCGCCGTCCTGCGCCGCGTACGGGGGCAGGCGCCGGTCGCACTCGTCCTTTTGCATCCTCTCTGCCGTTTCGGGCGAGAGGGCTTCGTAATAGAGGAGTTCTCCGCCGTCAGTCAAGGTACAGGTCCTCCGTGATCTCTTCGTTTGAAAGCAGGGGATCGCGGTCGGCGCGCGCCAGCACGCGACCCATCACGTCCGCCATCGCGGAACAACTCCCGGCGATCACCCGCGCCAGCCCGAGCGATCCGGTCTCGGTCGCTCCGGTCTCCCGAAACGCGCGCTCGAAACGCGGAAAGCCGCGCGAGCCGCCGGCGTTCTCGTGGCAGCGGTAGCCGCGGTCGAGGATCCGACGCCCCGCGTGGTCGTAGATCCCGATGTCGAAGGTGTAGCGCGAAAGGTGCCCGGGGAAGGGCGTTTCCGCCATCTCGTCGACGGCGCAGAGAAAGGTGTTCTGTTCCAGTCCCACCCCGACGAGCAGGACGTATCCGCCCTCCTCGGCGAGCCGCGAGAGCGCGCCACCGACCGGCGTCGGGGTTTTCGCGTTTTCTTCGCCCGCCAGATACGATTCCGCCTCTTTGCCGAACCCGGTCATCGAGTGGGTGGGGTGGAGCGAGCGGAACCCGTCGGGACGGAACGCCGCGGCGTCGGCAAGCGTCCCGATGCAGGGCGGCGTGCGTCTGACGTCGTAGGTCGGGTTCTCCCGGTTGACGGTCGCCCAGGTGTGCGTCGGGATCAGGAGAAGCCCGTCGGAAAGGTAGTGCTTCATGGCGTCGATCAGCCCGTCGGCGCCCCCCTCGATCCCACCGATCGAGTGGATCGAGGCGCGGATATTCACTTTTGCGTTCCGCGGGATCGCGAAACTCTCCATCATCCGGAACACGTCGCGTTCGGTCACCATAGCGTTTTCCCCTGCCGTTTTCGTTTTTCTTTCCCTTTTCCAGTATAGCACAACCGTCCCGGGTTTTGCAAGTCCCGCCGCAACCAAAAATAACCGACGCCCGCACTTGACGGAAAAGAGAGAAACGTGTATAATATAATTTAGGTCGATATACCCTTATCCCGGGCGCGCGCCCGGGTAACGCGGGAGAAACGCTCCCGGAAAAGGACGGATCACGCTATGCAAAAGGTTACGAAAGCGGTCATTCCCGCCGCCGGGCTCGGGACGCGGATGCTCCCGATCTCGCACGCCGTACCCAAAGAAATGCTTCCCATCGTCGATCTCCCCGCGATCGCCTATCTCGTCGAAGAGGCGGCGAAGAGCGGGATCACCGATATTCTCGTCGTCACGGGACGCGACAAGGACGCGATCGAGGACTTCTTCGACTATTCCCCCGAATACGAGGCGGCGCTGAACGCGAAGGGAAAAACCGACGTCGTTTCGTCGCTCCGCCGTTACGCCGATCTTGCGAACGTCACCTTCCTTCGCCAGAAGGAAGCCAAGGGGCTCGGGCACGCCGTCGGGCGGGCGCGGGCGTTCGTCGGGGACGAACCCTTCGTCGTACTCTACGGCGACGACGTCATCTTCTCGCATACCCCGGTCGCTAAACAGTTGATCGACGCCTACGAGAAATACGGGCGTCCCGTCGTCGGGGCGAAACGCGTTTCCCCCGAATGGCTCCAAAAGTACAGTTCGCTGAAAGTATCCCCGATCGAGGGGGATCCCGCCGCGTTCTTCTGCGACGATATGATTGAGAAACCGAAACCGGGCGAGGAGTTTTCCGATCTGTCGGTACTCGGCAGAGTCCTGCTCACCCCCGACGTGTTCGACGTCATCGACGCGCTGCCCCCCGGGGCGGGCGGCGAGATCCAACTGACCGACGCGATGGCGAAGATCGCGCGCTCGGGCGGCGTCACCGCGCTCGAGTTCGAGGGCGAACGCTTTGATCTCGGGTCGAAGGTCGGGTTCCTGAAAGCAAACGTCGTCGCCGGAGTCTCCCATCCCGAGACCGGGGAAGAGTTCCGCGCGTTCTTAAAACAGTTCGTTTCGGAGATGGACAGGTGAACGCCGTGATCCGCCGGGCGACGGCGGAAGACCTCTCGACTCTCGCAAATCTCGAAGCGTCGCTCTTCTCGGTACCCTGGACCGACGCGGCGCTCGGGAGCCACCTCGCGGCGGACTACACCCTGTCGCTTCTGCTCTGGGAGGACGATCTTCCCGTCGGGTATCTCCTCGCCGGGTTCACCCCGCCCGAGGGCGAACTCTACCGGCTCGCGGTTTTGCCCGAAAAGCGGCGGTCGGGGTACGGGCGGCGGTTGCTCGACGCGTTCTTTGCCGAAGCCGCCGAGAGGGGTGCCGACACGCTCTGGCTCGACGTGCGCGAACACAACGCCGCGGCGATCTCGCTCTACCGTTCGGCGGGTTTTACGCCCGTACTGAAACGCGAAAACTATTACCGCGATCCCATCGAAGCGGCGCTCGTCATGACGGCGGCGCGCCCGAAGGAGAAATAATCGCTTATGTTCATTCTTGCCTTTGAGTCCTCCTGCGACGAGACGTCAGCCGCCGTCGTGGAAGAGGTCGACGGGGAACTCTTCGTACGCTCGAATATCGTCGCGTCGCAGATCCCGGTACATCGGCTCTACGGGGGCGTTGTCCCCGAGATCGCGAGCCGCGCGCACGTCGAGGTCATCTCCCGCATCACGCGCGAGGCGCTCGACGGAGCGGAAATATCGCTTTCCGACGTCGGCTTGATCGCCGTGACCGACCACCCGGGTCTGATCGGAGCGCTCTTGGTTGCGGTCAACTTCGCGAAGGGGCTCGCGTCGGCAAACGGGATCCCCCTGGTCGGCGTCGATCACATCCGGGGGCACGTCGCCGCCGCGTACCTCGCCGGCGCGGGGGAGGTCCCGAAACCGCCCTTCATCGCGCTCGCTCTGTCCGGCGGGCACACCTCGATCTACCACGTCAGGACCTACACCGACTGGGAGACGGTCGGTTCGACCCGCGACGACGCGATCGGCGAGGCGTTCGACAAGATCGGACGGCTGATCGGTCTGGAATACCCGGCGGGCGCCGCCTTCGACAAACTTGCCGCCGAGGGGTTCCGGGAGGCGACCGGGACCGATTCTCCGACGCTCGCGGAGTACGAGAAGAGCGAAGCGGGGCGCGATCCGACGATGAAACTCCCGTCCCCGGCTCTCCCCGGCGAGACGCTCGACTTCTCGTTCTCGGGACTGAAGACCGCCGCCATCAATCTGCTTCACCATCTGGAGCAGACGGGAGAGACGCTTCCGCGCGCTTTGTTCGCCGCCCGCTATACCGCGCTTTGCGTCGGGGCGGTATCGAAAAAACTGGGTATGGCGATCGACCGCTATCCCGATCTTCCCGTGACGGTCGCGGGCGGCGTCGCCGCCAACTCGCACCTGCGGAGAGAACTGTCGCTTCTTGCGAAGCGGCGCAAGGTCAAACTGTTTATCCCCCCTCTGCCGTTCTGCGGCGACAACGCCGCGATGATCGCGGCGCAGGGGTACCGCGAATATCTGGCGGGCAATCTCCGGGACAGTTCCCTGAACGCCTCGGCGCTTGACGACTGACGCGAAATACCGATACGAAAAAGGAAACCGATATGGCAAACGCAAAGAACCAAAACAAGAAAGACAAGATAGAGTCGCTCCGCGCAAGCGAAGAGGGCGATCTTCGCGCGCGGGTCTCGCCCGTCGTGGTGCGCCGTCTCCCGCGGTATCACCGGTACCTCGGAGAACTGCTGCGGCTCGGGATCTACCGCATCAGTTCGGGCGAACTCTCGAAGATGATGGAAGTCAACGCCAGCCAGATCCGGCAGGATCTCAACTGCTTCGGCGGATTCGGACAGCAGGGGTACGGCTATAACGTCAAGTTCCTCTACGGCAAGATCGGCGAGGTCCTCGGCACTGAGGACGGATTCCGCGCCGTGATCGTCGGGGCGGGCAACCTCGGACGCGCGCTCGCCGCGAGCCATATGTTCGAGCGCCGCGGGATCGAGCGGATCGCGATGTTCGACGTCAACCCCGACGTGATCGGGAAGACGGTTTCGGATCTCCCGGTCCTCGACGTTTCGGAACTCGAGGCGTTCTGCGAAAAGGAAAAGCCCGAGATCGCCGTCCTGACCGTGCCGAAAGAGGCGGCGGCGGACGTGGCGGCGCGGCTCGCGAAGGCGGGGGTGCGCGGCATCTGGAACTTCGCGAACATGGAACTGAAACTCGACGATTTCCCCGACGTCTACATTCTGAACGTGCATCTCGGCGATTCGCTGATGGTGCTGAGTTACGGGATCCGTTCCCGCATGAAGTGATGGATATGAAACAGGAAAAAACCGAACGCGCCCCGCTGAAGGTCAACGACGGGATCCGCGGCACCGTTCCCCGCCTCGCGGGCAAGATCGCTCTGCGTGAAGCGTCGGCGGACGATCTGCGCGTCCTGCTGGTCTTTCTGGAACGCGGCGCCGAACACGTCGCGCGGGACGCCGGAGTCTCGCCCGCCAGGGCGGACGCCGCGCTTGATTATTGGCGCGAAGCCGGGATCCTCTCCGACGGGGTCGGAAGCGAACCGGAAGACAACGAACCGAAAAAGAAGCCGCTCCGTCCCGCCGACGAACTGGCTCCCGCGACGGGAGAGGAAACGGCGGAGATCATTCGCCGACGCGATCTGTCGGGTATGATCGACGAGGCGCAGCGCATCGTCGGCAAGACCTTCAACACCACCGAGATCGGGATCGTCGCGGGGCTTGCCGAACAACTCGAACTCGAACCGGCGTACGTACTGACTCTGATCTCGTGGTGTCACCGCCGCGGGAAGAACTCGCTCCGCTACGCGGAACGCACGGCGTTCTCGCTTGCCTCCGAGGGGGTCGAAACGCTCGCGCAACTCGAAGAGTACATTTCCAGAAGGGAAGCGGCGGAGAGCGGGATCGGACAGATCCGCAAACTCTTCGGGATCGGCGAACGCGCCCTGACCAAAGCCGAGGAGAAACGCTTCACGGCTTGGCTGACCGACGACGGTTTCCCGATCGGGGTGATCGGGATCGCTTACGACCTGACGGTCGAGGCGACCGGGAAGGCGTCGTCCGCCTACGCCGACAAAATCCTGAAAAAATGGAAGGACGCCGGGTGCGCCGGCAGCGTCGAAGAGGTCGAACGCTTCATCGAGCGCGAGCGCGCCGAGCGCGGGAAGAACGCCAACCCCTCCCGCGGACCGAAACACGATCCGATCCCGTCAACGTACGACAGCGGCGATTTCTTCGCCCGTGCGCTTGAAAGAAGTTACAGCGACCAAAAGAAATAAGGCTGTCCCACCGAAAGGAGTTACACAATGGCATATCTTGCGGAACAGATCCGGGACGTGCGGCAGAGGATCGCAGACCGCCGCCTAGCAGCCGTGGAAGCGGCGGAAGCACGCCGCCGCGAGGTGGAAGAGAAGAGCCCGGAGATTCTCAAGATCGACGCCTCGCTCGCCAAGACCGCGCAGCGGATCTTCGAGATCTCCGCTGCGGGCCCCGACGGCGTGCGGGAAAAGGTCGAAAAACTGCGTCTTGAAAACGAGGAACTGCTTGCCGAGCGGCGGGCGATCCTCGAGGTCCTCGGCTATCCCGGGGACTATACCGAGATCCGCTACACCTGCCCGATCTGCCAGGACACCGGCTACGACGGGACCAGGATGTGCGCGTGCATGAAGCGCGAACTGATGTACGAGGGCTTCCGCGCGTCGGGGATCGGACACCTGATCGAAAAGCAGTCGTTCGAGAACTTCTCGCTCGATTATTACCGTTCGTCCGAAAAGGACTACGCACTGATGGAAAAGACGCTCGAGGCGGCGAAGGAGTTCGCCGAGAACGTGCCGCCGCGGTACGGCAACCTTCTGATGATGGGCGGGACGGGGCTCGGCAAAACGCACCTGTCGACCGCGATCGCGCGGCGCGTCATCGAACGGGGGTACGAGGTGCGCTACGAGAGCGTGCAGAACGTCATCGCCGCCTACGAACACGACCGCTTCCGGAGCGGGCGGGACGGGGAAGACGAGCGGAGCGCGATCTACCTTGACGCGGAACTGCTGATCCTCGACGATCTCGGCACCGAGTTGGTCAACTCCTTCTCGGTCTCGGCGCTCTATCACCTTCTGAACACCCGGATCAACCGGGAAAAGCCCACGGTCATCAGCACCAACCTGATGCAGGAAGAGTTGCAGGCGAAATATTCCGACAGGATCTTCAGCCGCCTGCTCGGCGAGTACCGGATCCTGCTCTTCAAGGGCACCAACGTCCGCTATCTGAAAAAGTAAACGTAAGGGAAAAACGAATGAAAAAAGTACTGATCCTTCTGCTCCTCTTCGCGCTGCTGCTCCCGCTTGTCTCCTGCGACAAGACGAACGGCGGGGAAGAAACGACCGAACCCGTAACGACGGCGGCGCTCGAGCCGCCGGAAGAAACCGAACTGAAATGCACCGTTCGTACCGTCGGGTTCGACGCTCCCGTTTCGACATTGACCGACCTTCAGGCGGCGTACTACGACGACAAAACCGAGAACGTCATTAAGTATGCGGAGGGAATGGACGAATTGTCCCGCCCCGCCCCGGTCACGCTCCGTTGGGACGTCGATTTTGAAGCGGGAGAGAAGTGTTTGCGCTACTTCGTCGTCCGGATCTGGACCAAAAACGACCAATCCGACGCGAGAGCGTTCATCGTCGACAGATCGGAGAGGGAGTACCGGTTCTTCAACTCCTATATCGGGCAGAAATACTTCTGGGACGTCACCGCGTACGGCACGGACGGCGTGACCGTCGCGTCCCGGACGAATTCGTTTACCACCGAGGATCGCTCGGTCCGATTCCTCTACGTCGACGGCGTCACCAACTTCCGTGACCTCGGCGGTAAGAAGACCGTGGACGGCGGACGCGTCCGGCAGGGGCTTCTGATCCGTGGCGCAAAACTGAACGATAACGGAAGCCCGGATCCTCTGATCACCGAAGAGGGCGTCAAGACCATGGTGCAGACGCTCGGGATCAAGAGCGAACTCGATCTGCGCAAGGATGACGAAGTGGGCCCGCACGAGGGATCGTTCCTCGGCGACGGCGTCGAACAGATCGTTTGTTCGTTGAGAGGCGGTATCGACATCACGAACAGCACCGTCCGGTCCAGTCTCAAGAAGATTTTCGCCGTTCTGGCGGACGAAAACAATTACCCGATCTACTTTCACTGCGCGGCGGGTGCCGATCGCACGGGGATCGTGGGGTGGCTCGTAAACGGTCTGTGCGGGGTGTCCGAAGACGATCTCTGGCGCGATTACCTGACCACCAATTTCGGCAATATCGGCGGCAGCAGAGAGATGAACGGAAACGGCGGCGCCAAGAAGAATTACGTCAATACGCTGAGCGCCGCGTCGGGCAGTACCTATGCGAAAAAGGTCTACAACTATCTGAAAAACGAAGTCGGAATTCCGGCGGACCACCTTGACGCCGTCATCCGGATCATGAAGATCACGCCGGGCACTACCGAAAAGAACACGATGCCCCTGATCCCGGCGGGACATACCCACGCTCCGGAGAGCAACTATACGGTGATCGAAGCGGCGACCTGTTCGTCTACGGGGATCCGCGTCAAGTATTGCTCGGTCTGCGGAGAATATATCGAAAGCACGGTCGCCGAGATCCCGGTCGATCCGAACGGGCATCAAGTCGACTGGAACGTGGTCCGTCAGCCCACCGTCGTCGATCAGGCGGACGGGAGCCGAACCGGCACCAGCGTTTACTGCGGCAAACAGGTCGAGCAGACGCTTACGTTCGCCCCCACGACGCTGACCTTTACGGACAAATCCTCCGGCAGTTACAAATCCGCCCCATACAACGTCGTCGAGGCGATGCAGGGCAAACATTTCTACCCGACGGCAAACGATCCCACCGGCAACGACCTATACATCGAGTATTCGGTCTTTTATCACCAGTCGATGCAGTTCTTCGATCCGGAGTGCAACCCCTACGCGACCACCCGCCTGGGAGTGGAGAGCGTGCTCTTCTGGTCGCCCGCCGCCGATATTCCGAGTTCCTGGTGCAAGTACGCCGGGGGGTTTGAGGCAACGGGGGACAACTTCAAGAACGTCGTGTCGGACGACGAGGTGACCACGCCGGCAAAGATCGTACAAGAGGGCGGAAAGTTCGCCGATTATCCGAATATCGGCGGCCCCGTTCAGGCGGCGCCCGAGTACGGCTGGCACCGGATCGGTATCCGGATCCATCAGAAACTGACCAATATTGCCGACCTGAGAAAGGATACGACCGCCGGCAAAACGCAAGCGACCTACCTCGTGACCGAGACCGTCTATATCGACGGCGCCGTCGCGTATAAACTCAAGACCGACAACTCCGCTGCGTGTATGCGCTCGAAGTACGATCTTCTCTTTACCGCCGCGTCGAACGGCAAAGGCGGGATCGTCTATACCGACATCGGCGCCAATCGGTTCGTGATCCCGTTCCACCTGAACGCCACGACCGCCAAGAGCGGCAAGCACGTCTACACCGCGATCGCGGACGTCTTCGTCACCTGCGGTAAGGGCTTCGTCCAGTCGGTCGAAAAACTCGCGACCCCGACCGAATCGACCGTCGCCTTCTCCGCGGGGGTAAAACTCTCCGCGCCGGTCTACTACCGGATCAAAGACTAACGATTGGTTCGTCCGGATCGGACGCAGCCACCGATCCACGGAAGAAACAGAAAAGGAAACGCCCGATGAAAAGATTACTGATCCTTCTGCTCCTGCTCTCGATGCTGCTCCCGCTGGTCTCCTGCGACAAGACGAGCGGCGGGGAAACGACTGCGCCCGATACCGTCCCGGTGATCACGACCGGGACGCCGACCGAGCCCGAACCGGAGCCGCTCGTCTGCTCCGTACGGCTAACGTCGCTCGGCAACGCGGTTTCGATCCATACGGCGACGCAGAAGGTTTACTTTGCGGATTCCGACGCAGACAACGCCACCAAGTACGCGGAAGGGGCGGACGAACTGTCCCGTCCGGTGCCGGTCGTGCTCTCCTGGAACGTCGATTTTTCGTCGGGGGAGAACGATCTTTGGTATTTCGTCGTCCGGATCTGGACCAAAACCGATAAGTCCGACGTCAGAGCGTTCCTGGTCGACAGATCCGAGCGGGAATACCGCTTCTATAACGCCTTCATCAACCAGAAATATTTCTGGAGCGTGACCGCGTACGGAGCCAACGGCGTCGCGGCGGCGTCGGATACGGCGATCTTCACGACCGAAACGCAGGCGCCGCGCAATCTCTACGTTGACGGCGTCACCAACGTCCGGGATCTCGGCGGCAGGGTGACCGAGGACGGCGGGCGCGTCCGGCAGGGGCTTCTGTACCGGGGCGGGCAACTCAACAATTCAAACGGAAACCGTACGATTACCGAAGAGGGGATCGCGACCATGCGCCAGACGTTCGGGATCAAGACCGAACTCGATCTGCGCAGAGTAGACAGTTCGAAAAACGAAACGGGCGGGATCACCAAGTCGTTCCTCGGCGACGACGTGAAGTATTACCGCAAATCGATCAGCACCAGCGTCACCGATCTGGATAACCGCCTGCTGCTGATCCAGGTCTTCGATATTCTGGCAAACGAAAGCAACTACCCGATCTTCTACCATTGTATCATCGGGACCGACCGCACGGGACTGATCTCCTGGCTCGTGAACGGACTGTGCGGGGTGTCCGAAGAGGATCTTTGGCGCGACTACCTGTTCTCCAATTTCGGCAAGATCGGGGGAACGAGAAACAAGAGCAAGATCGAGGACGGATACGTCAAAAAACTGAAATCCGCCTCGGGCGAGACGTTTGCCGAAAAGGTCTATAACTACCTGAACAAATCGGTCGGGATTCCCGCGTCGAAACTCGACGCCGTGATCCGGATCATGAAGGTCCAGCCGGGGAGGGTCGTCGAGAACAATACCCTGCCTTTGACGGGACATACGCACACCCCCGAGGGCGAGTATACGACGGTCACGGCGCCGACCTGCTCGACCCCCGGCGTGCAGGTCAAGTACTGTTCGATCTGCGGCGAATACGTCGAAAGCACGCTCGCGGCGATCCCGGTCGACCCCGACGGACACGACGCCGACTGGAACGTGGTCCGTCAGCCGACCGTCGCCGATCAGGCGGACGGAAGCCGCAACGGCACCTGCGTTTACTGCGGCAAATACGTCGAGCAGACGACGAAATTCTCTCCGACCGTTCTGGCGCTGACCGACAAGAGCACGGGCAAGTACGTCTACGACAGGATCCCGATCCTCGCGTCGGCGAAGGGACAACACTTCTACCCGACGGAAAGCAATCCCGAAGGCAACGACCTTTACATCGAGTATTCGATCCTCTATCACCGGTCGTCGCTTTATTTCGACGTGGAGAAGTGCGATCCCTACATAACGACGCGCATCCATTCGGAAGCGGTGGTCTACTGGTCGCCCGCAAACAACATTTCGGACGCCTGGTGCAAATTCGCCGGCGGGTTTGAAGCGACGGGGGACAACTTTAAGAACCCCGTATCGGACAGCGAAGTGAAGACGCCCGCCAAGATGATCGTGGAGGGCGGCGCGTTTACCGACTACCCGAACATCAGCGGGAAGAACCAGAAGACGTCCCTGTACGGCTGGCACCGGATCGGGATCCGGATCCACGAGGAACTGACCAACGCATCCACCCTGAAAAAGGATACGACCGCCGGCAAAACGCGGGCGCAGTACGTTCTGACCGAGACCGTCTATATCGACGGCGTCGCGGCGTACAAACTCAGAACGACCGATAGCAAAACCGGTATGAAGACCAGCGACAACCTTCTCTTTACCGCTATGTCCGACGGAAAGGGCGGGATCGTCTATACCGATATCGACCCCGACCGGTACGTGATCCCGTTCCAACTGAACGGCACGACCGCACAGAGCGGCAAGACCGTTTATGTCGCGATCGCGGACGTCTCGGTCAGTTGCGGCAAGAACTTCGTCCAGCAGGTCGAGAAACTCGCGTCGCCCGCGTTGTCGACCTTGAAGACACCCACCGGATTGAAACTCTCCGCGCCGATCTACTTCCGGCTGAAAACCAACTGAAAACGCAGTAAAGGATCGCCCGCGCGTATGCGCGGGCGATCCTTTTTTACAGGAACAAAGGACGGATCTGTTTCCCCGCGAGGGCGGCGGAAACGCAGTCGGAAAGGAGCGTGAAGTCGGCGACCAGCGAATGAGGCTTGTGCTCGGGATCGTCCTGCACCATCGGGACGAAATACACGCCCTTGCGGGTGATGAGCCGGGCGACGTTCGAGAGGTTCGCCGAGAGCGAATCGTTTGAGGCGAGCGCGATCAGCAGCGGGCGGTCCTGCCGCAGGTGCGCCTTTGCCGCCATGGTGATCGCGGTGTCGGTGATCCCGAGCGCGATCTTGGCAAGCGTGTTGCCGGTGCAGGGCGCGAGGATCAAAAGTTCGAGCGGGCGCGCGGGGCCGAGCGGTTCGGCGTCCACGACCGTGTGCGCGATCTTTTTCCCGGTCGCTTTTTCCACCCGGTCGCGAAAGTCCGCCGCCCGCCCGAAGCGCGTGTCGGTCGTGTAGACCGCGTCGGTCGCGAGGGGCAGGATCTCGCGTCCCTCGCCGATCAGTCGTTCCATCTCAAGTACTCCCCGGGACAGGGTGCAGAATGAACCACAGAAGCCGTAGCCGATCATATTTGTCTATCCTTTCGCGGGCAAGCCGCCTTTTCTACGTTTTTCGCGCCCCGTCCGGGAACACCTCGCGGATCAGGTCGCGCGCCGTTTCGCCGAGGGCGATCCCCGCGCTTTCGGGGAACGTCCTGCCCGGAAGACCGTTTTCGCGGCGATAGATCACGCCGTTTCCGGGGGCGGGCAGATTGCCGTCGCCCGACGCCAATTCGAGCAGCAGGGAACCCGCGGGCAGATCCGCCGCCGCTTCCTTGGAGAGCAGGCGCGCGGGGACTGTGTTGACCAGCGTGCGGAACCCCCGGAGCGCGCCGGGTTCGGCAAGAGATGCCGTGTCGGCGCTCCGCGCCCCGATCAGGGTCGCCATCGTGCGCTCTCTCGGATCGCGCGCAAAGACCGTGACGGGACAGCCGAGCGAGAGAAGCCCGCGGCAGAGAAACTTTCCGATCCTGCCGAAGCCGAGGATCGCGGTCGGGTTCTCGCGGGGCGCAGCGGGGGAGTCCGAGAGCAGGATGCCGAGGGCCGCCTGCGCGGTCAGACACGCGTTTTTCAGAACGAACTCCTCGACGTTCATATAGTCCCGTACGGCGATCCCCGCGCGCCGCGCCCCCGAGATGAAGGCGCCCGAGAGGTTGCCCCCGAGGATCAGGGCGGGCTTTGCCGCAAGCAGATCGGCAAGGGAAACGTCGGGGAAACCCGTCACCGTCGCCCCGTCGCGCGAGGCGGGCAGGGGCAGAAGCAGCAGCGGGGCAAGCGGCGCCCCCGGCGCGTACCGTTCCGCTTGAAACCCGCACCCGGAGAGCGTCCGGGCGGCGTACTCGAACCGTTGGTCGGTCCCGAAAACCGTGATCTTCATAGCCGATCCCCCCTTAACAGGATATGCGCGCGAATGGAAACCGTGCTTTTCAAGAAAAAAAGCGTCGCAGGGGGTGACAAATCGGCAAGCATCTGCTATAATAGTCTCTTGAAGAATTCATTTTTGCGAAAGGACTTGACAAAAATGGCAAAAGTTATTACATTCGGCGAGATCATGCTCCGGCTCGCGCCCGACGGATACCTGCGGTTCGTGCAGGTCGATCACCTCGAGGCGCTGCTCGGCGGCGGCGAGGCGAACGTCTCGGTTTCTCTTGCGAACTACGGCGTTGACAGCGTCTTCGTCACCAAACTGCCGAAGCACGAGATCGGTCAGTTGGCGATCAACTCCCTGCGCCGTTTCGGCGTCGACACGTCGAAAATCGTGCGCGGCGGCGACCGTATCGGCGTCTACTATTGCGAGAAGGGCGCGAGCCAGCGTCCCTCGAAGGTCATCTACGACCGCGCGGGTTCCTCGATCGCGACGGCGTCCCCCTCGGACTTCGACTGGGACGAGATCTTTGACGGAGCCGACTGGTTCCACTTCACCGGCATCACCCCGGCGCTGAATCCCTCGGTCGCCGCGATCACGCTCGAGGCGTGCAAGGCGGCGAAGGCGAAGGGACTGACGGTCTCCTGCGACCTCAACTACCGCAAGAAACTCTGGACGCGGGACGAGGCGCGCGCCACGATGACCAAATTGATGGATTACGTCGACGTCTGCATCTCGAACGAGGAAGACGCGCACGACGTGTTCGGCATCGACGCGGAGAACACCGACATCGACAGCGGCAAACTCAACCACGAGGGCTACAAGAGCGTGGCGCGGCAACTCGCCGAGAAGTTCGGCTTCAAGAAGGTCGCGATCACCCTTCGTTCTTCGATCTCGGCAAACGACAACGACTGGGCGGGTCTGCTTTACGACGGCAAGGACTACTGCTTCTCGAAGTCCTACCATATGCACATCGTCGACCGCGTCGGCGGCGGCGACAGTTTCGGCGGCGGTCTGATCTACGCGCTCCTGTCGGGCTACTCCACGCAGGACGCGATCGAGTTCGCGGTCGCGGCGTCGTGCCTGAAGCACTCGATCCAGGGCGACTACAATATGGTCACGGTTGACGAGGTCAAAGCGCTGGCGGGTGGATCCGGCAGCGGCCGCGTCCAGCGTTGAATTGACGCACACATTTCAGCGCAGACCGAAAAACAAAAGGGATTATATTATAATTCGTCGGCGCTTTTCGCTCTGTGCGAAATATCTTCATAGCAAATTGCAATTTTAAGGTGGAAACCCGCTCGCAAATCGCGAGCGGGTTTCTCCATTGGATTTGTATTTTTGTTTTTCTATCCGCGTTCTCTTACTCTCGCCGTACGATTGTACGCCTTCGGCGCGAGAACGCGCATTCTGCATCTGTCTGTGCGCGTCTCCTATAGTCGGGGCGGAGAGGCTGGCGCAGTCGGGTTTTTAAGATACCAAAGGCAAAGAGGACCTATGCAATATCGTCTATAGAACCGCAAAACGGCGAGCGCACTCGCCGTTTTGCTTATATTCCGCCCTGTCGCCGTCAAATCCCGTTTGCGCGTCGCTCGCAAGTTCGCTCCTTCAAACGGGTTTTTGGGGCGACACCGCTTCACG
>JAEEGL012783372.1_pt1 | contig 14602 bp, 10 predicted proteins | sample 9134231 | NCBI WGS metagenome assembly JAEEGL01 (sample SAMN16246548, study PRJNA631951) | gut metagenome | biome: gut microbiome; feature: rumen; material: fiber-attached | host: Bos | place: Iran: Karaj | collected 2018-10 | reverse complement strand
ATGGATGACACTTATCATCTTCTCAGTACAGGGTCTTTGGAATAACAACGGTGGTATGTACATCTTCTCAGAGCAGAAGAAGACACTTCCTTACGCAATGGGTCAGATCCAGGGCGGCGGTATCGCCAGAACCGGTCAGGGTGCTGCTGTTACTGTAGTACTTATGATAGTACCTATCGCAATATTTATTTTCTCAGAGAGCCAGATTCTTGAAACAATGGCAAGCTCTGGTATGAAGGATTGATACAGGAGGCATATGATGAAAAAGATTGGTTTGAAAATTACTGCTCTTGCGATATGCTTACTGTTCGCCTTAAGTATACCGCTGGGTGTAGTTAATGCAAAAGCTGAGACAAGCTACACTTACAACTATGACTACTGGGGTGAGTTCACTGATTCACCCGATTCATACACTCCGGCTCTGTGTGTTACATCTTCAGAGATTCTCGATGAGAACGGAGAGGTCGGTCTTGACAAAGTCATGAGGAACCCTTCAGGACTTACAGTTTATAAAGACATGATCTATGTATGTGACTCAGGTAACAACAGGATCTTAGAGATGAAGCTTGTTGAAGGTCCTAAGTTACAGCTTGTTAAAGTTATCGAAGAGTTTAACGGTATTGAGAAAAATACTTTCAACAACCCTACAGATGTTCAGATCTCAGAAGAGGGATGCATGTACATCGCTGATCAGGGTAACGGACGTATCTTAAAGCTTGATAAGGATCTCAATTATATCTGTGAATTCTTAAAGCCCAACGATACATCACTTGATAAGGAGCTTGAGTTTAGACCTTCAAAGCTTGCTATTGATACCGCAGACCGTGTTTACTGTGTAGCAAACGGTATCAACAAGGGTCTTGTAAAGTATGAAGCAGATACTACATTCTCAGGATTCATCGGAGCTACTCCCGCTACTTACAACTTCTGGGATTGGTTCTGGAAGCACTTCGCATCTGAAGAGCAGAGAAAGAAGATGCTTAACTTCGTTCCTACAGAGTATGATAACCTCTATATGGATAGAGAAGGTTTCATCTATGTTGTAACCGGTAAGCCCACCGAAGAAGATATCAAGTCTGAGGCAGCTCAGGTAGTTCGTAAACTGAATCTTCTCGGTAACGACATTCTTGTACGTAACGGTAACTATCCTATATATGGTGACCTTTACATGGGCTCGGGCGGAAATATTTCCGGACCTTCAAGATTCTGTGATATCACATGTCTTGACAACGATATTTATATCTGTCTTGACAAGACCCGTGGTCGTCTCTTCGGATATGACGATCAGGGTAGATGCGTATTCATCTTCGGCGGTACAGGTAACATGGATGGATATTTCAAGAACGTTGTAGCTCTTGACCATCTTGGAAACAACCTTATCGTTCTTGACGGTAGTGACTGTGCCATCACAGTATTTATGCCTACTGAACACGGAAATCTCATCTTCCAGGCTATAGATCAGTTTGATCAGGGTATGTATGATGATGCCGAAGTTACATGGCGTAAAGTTCTTGAAAATGATGGTAACTGCGATCTGGCTTATATAGGTATCGGACGTTCACTTCTTCGTCAGAAGAGATACAGCGAGGCTATGGAATACTTCGAGTTAAAGCATGACGCAAAGAACTATTCAAAAGCCTTCAAGCAATACAGAAAAGAATGGGTAGAAAATAATATCGTTCTGATAGTTATTATCATTCTTCTCCTGATACTTATTCCTTTCGGAATCGGTAAGTTAAAGAGTATTAAACACGAAATTGATACAGCAGACATTTTTCAATTATAATGGATGGAGATAAGACAACATGGCATCAAAGAGATCAATTCGAAGAAAAAAATTGAATAAGTACAAAGATTCCTTGAAGTTCGGCTTCTATTGTATTACCCATCCTATAGATGGCTACTGGGATCTTACGCATGAAAAGCGCGGAACGATGGCTGCAGCACATACCATTCTGTTCGCAACCGTATTTATGCGTATTATAAGCTTAAAGTACACAAGCTTCATTTTCAATGATATCAACTGGGAACAGATAAACGTTCTTATGTACATAGCAGCGATTATCTTCCCGTTGGCATTGTGGGTAGTAGGTAACTGGGGTCTTACCACTCTTTCAGATGGTAAAGGAAGGCTCGGTCAGGTATACATGGCAACATGTTACGGAATGTTGCCGTATCCGATAGTCCAATTATTCCTGATGCTGTTCAGTAATGTCGTAACAGTTGATGAAGCAGGCTTCTATACAACAGTTGGAACAATCACTCTTGTATATTGTGCTATTCTCATTGTTTGTGCAATGGGTCAGATTCACGAGTATCGTGCAGGAAAGAACATAATGTTCACGATTTTCTCATTGTTTGCTATTCTTGTAGAAATATTCATTTTGTTACTGTTCTTCAGTATGATTTCACAAGGTGTAGCTTACATCGTTTCACTGGTAAAAGAAATGCTGTTCCGAATATAAAAAGAATGATATTTGTGAAGGATAGGAGTTACAATGAAGAGAAAGGTTAGTCAAGAATTAAAAAAAGAGAGAAATGACAAAATAAAACAGTTCTTGAAGGACATGATCGCTCCGACAATATTCATTGTTGTTGTTGCATTCGTTCTGTATAAGATGGCTACCTATGAGAAACCTGTTGAGGAGAATGATATTCCCGCAACATACGCATATGATGGCAGCACAGATCCGATCATCTTGGAGAACAACTTTTTGAAGTTTGAAATGAATCCTGAGACCACACAGTTTACGGTACTCCATAAAGAGACCGGAAAGGTTTGGAGTTCAAACCCGAACATGGAGCAGGAGACCATAGCACTTACAGAAGAAAAGAACAGATTGCAGTCGATATTCTATATCACCGCATCTGAGCAGACCGGTAAGGTGCTTGATTACGATTCATATTCAAAGAGTGTTTTGAATCAGATTTATGAGATCGACAAGAAGTCTGATGACGAAGTACTTATTCATTTCTCAGTAGGTAATGTTGAGAAAACATACATGATCCCTCCCGTATGTCTTGAGTCAGAATTTAACGAGTATATCAAACAGCTCGAAGATTTAGGTGACAAGGCATCGGTTAAGGAAGTAAAGAACCGTTATAAAAAATGGGATAAGGATAAGCTTGCTAAAGCTGATCTCGAGAAATTCGATGCAGTTAAGGAAAGATATCCTATCGCTGAAACAGAAGTTGTTTATACACTTAGAGATGGCCTGAATCCCGTAGCGATGAACAAGCTCTTAAAAGCTTTCGAATCCATCGGTTACGATATGGAAAAATATCAGAAGGACCTTGAGCTTGATACTCAGCAGAAGTCATCAGACAAGCCTGTATTCAATCTTGACCTTGATTTCAAGCTTGACGGAGATCAGCTGGTAGTATCGGTACCTTTCAGCTCAGTTCAGAACCCCTCAAAGTATCCTATCACCAAGATTACATTACTTCCTTTCTTCGGTGCAGGATCAAAGAGCGAGAACGGATTCCTGTTTGTTCCGGAAGGCGGCGGCGGAATCATCAACTTCAACAATCAGAAGACCACACTTCAGTCATACTCATCCAGAGTATACGGTTGGGATTTATGTCTTATCCGTGATTCTATAGTACATGACCCTATCACCAACTTCGGTGTATTCGGTATAGCTAAAGAAGATGCATCATTCATATGTATCCCCGGAGACGGTGCTTCATACGCTACCATCCAGGCAGATATCAGTGGTAAGACAAACTCATTCAACTATGTAAACGCAGTTTACGATCTCTATCAGAGAGAGCAGTTCGATGTTGGACAGATTTCATCTTCAGATATCTTCAAGTATATCGAACAGCTTCCTCAGGATGAAAAGATTGAACAGAGATATATCTTCGTTGATTCAAACAACTATGTAGATATGGCTCATGAATATGAGACCTACCTTAAGAATACTTATGGTGAATCATATTTCAAGATGCATGATGATACTTCAACACCTGTAAATGTTGAGATCATCGGTGCAGTTGATAAGACAGAACAGATAGTTGGTATCCCCGTATCACGTCCTCTGGAACTTACAAGCTTCGATGAAGCCGGTGAGATAGCAGATGAACTTAACGAAAAGGGATTCAAGAATGTAAACATCAGATACACCGGATGGTGTAACGGTGGTGTAAACCAGACAGTACTTTCAAAAGCAAAGCCCGTATCAAAACTTGGCGGCAAGAGCGATCTTAAGGATCTCTCAAGCAAGTTACAGGGTCTCGGATACAAGCTGGCACTTAACGGAATCACAACACTTGCTCTTGACAGCAACCTGTTTGACGGATTCTTCTCCTATACAGATGCTGCAAAGAACATAAGTGAAGAGAGAATGGAACTTCATAAGTACAGTGCTGTTACTTACGCACTTCGTGAAGGTTCTGAGACATTCTATCTGCTTCATACAGGTCTTACAATGGAATATGCTGACAACCTGAGAGAAGCAGCAGATGATTACGGTGCAGGCGTTGCATTTGAGGATATAGGTAAGGACATTCCTTCAGATTTCTATGAAGATGATTATCACAGCCGTGAGAACGTACGCAAGCTTCATATGGAACTTCTGAAGAAGTATAAGGATGCAGGCAAGTACACTGTAGTCGAAGCAGGTAATGAGTATGCAATTCCTTATGTAGATATGGTAGTTGATATGGATCTTTCGGGAAGCAATTACACCATCATCGATTACAATATTCCTTTCCTTGAGTTAGCAATCCATGGTTATGTTGATTATACTGGTGAATCACTGAATATCTGCGGTGACACAAATGAAGAGGTTCTTTACTCAGCAGCATACGGTGCAGGTCTTAGCTTCACAGTTATGAAGGAATCTGCATTCACTCTTCAGGATACCTTATATACTCACTTCTATGGATGTGATTATGAAGCATGGAAGCAGAACATGTTTGATATCTACTCCAGATACAACAAAGAACTCGGACATGTCTTCAACCAGAAGATGACTAACCATAAATATCTTGCACACGGCGTATCAGTTACAGAATATGCAGATGGTACAAAGGTTTATGTAAACTTTAATTATACGGCATATAATGAAGGCGGTGTATCGATAGCTGCCAGAGATTATAAGGTTGTAAGATAAAAAAGAAAGGGAGACAGAACAGTTATGAAGAAACCAAAAAGACTGGCAGGTCTTGAAAAAAGAAAGGCTATATCAGGGTATATATTTATAGCGCCGTTCATAATCGGTTTCCTGGTATTTATGGTTAAGCCCTTCATTGATTCATTGATGATGAGCTTCCAGCTAGTTGAACTTTCCGGTGATGGTTATACCAGAACATTCAACGGATTAGACAACTATAATTATGTATTTAAAGTTGATTCGGAATTTAACAGATTGCTGACAGAAGAAATGGTCAGAATGATAATCTACACAATAGCTATTATCGTATTCTCATTCTTCATCGCTATAATCCTGAATCAAAACTTTAAGGGCAGAGGCCTTGTAAGAGCAGTATTCTTCCTTCCTGTTATTCTTTCATCAGGTGTTATCTTGGGACTTGAAGATAACAACTCATATATGTCAATCATGAAGGATACAGTTGAGACTACTACTCAGGGCATAAGCGTATCCGCCGCCGTGGAATCAATCCTAAAAACCATGGATATAGGTGGTGCCGTCTTTGACAAAGTATTCGAAGTTATCGATAATATTTACGATGTAGCTATATCATCCGGTATGCAGATCATCATCTTCCTTTCAGGACTTCAGACCATATCATCAAGTATGTATGAAGCAGCCAGCATAGACGGATGTACAAAGTGGGAGAGCCTTTGGAAGATCACCTTCCCTATGATCTCTTCACTGTTCCTTGTAAACTGGATTTACACCGTAGTTGATTTCTGTATGAGATCTGATAACCAGGTTATCAAGAGAGTACAGTTCACCATGATCACAAACTTACGTTATGATTACGCATCAGCTATGGCATGGGTTTACTTCGCAGTGGTTGTCGTCTTTGTAGGTATTACTTCACTAATCATATCAAAGGTGGTATATTATAATGACTAAAGGAAAAAACAAAGTTAATTTCTGGGAGAGAAACAGACTGTCGAACGGTTACCTGCTTCAAAAGCGTTTGATGGCAGTAGGCGTCAGCATAGTACGTGCGATTCTGTTGTTCGGACTTTGCTTCCTGATCCTTCAGCCTATCTTACAGAAGATATCAGTCAGCTTCATGGAAGAGCAGGATCTGTATAACCCGATAGTTATAAACATCCCTGAGCATTTCACAACTGAAAACTATAAGTTATGTGCTGATCCTCAGATTATGGATTATACCAACGGACTTAAAAATTCACTTATCATATCATTTACCATAGCAATCCTTCAGATCGCTATGTGTACACTGGTAGGATACGGATTTGCTAGATTTAAGTTCCCGTTAAAGAAGTTCTGGTTTGCGATGGTTATGCTTGTTATCGTTATCCCTCCGCAGACTATATCTTCATCACTTTACCTGCATTTCAAGTTCTTTGATGTACTTGGGATCATCAAGCTGATAACAGGAGAGACGGTCAACCTGCGTGGTTCGGCGTTACCGTATTACCTCATAAGTGCCGGTTGTATGGGTCTAAAGAACGGATTGTATATCTACATGGTACGTCAGTACTTTAGAAATATTCCTATTGACCTTGAAGAAGCAGCATACATCGACGGATGTGGTACTCTTAGAACATTCGTAAGGATCATGCTTCCTCAGGCTAAGCCCATCATCACATCATGTTTCCTGTTTGCATTCGTATGGCAGTGGACAGATGGTTTCTATTCACAGATGTTCCTTTCACAGATCCGTCTGGTTAGTACATCACTTTCAACCATCGTAGACAGACTTGGTGTTTATATCGCACGTCTCCAGGGCGGCGGAGCTGATTCGGCTACTATATCGGTTGCACGTTCAAACCAGATACTTTCAACAGGTACTCTGATGATCGTATTCCCTCTGATATTTATCTATCTTGTAGCTCAGCGTCAGTTCGTAGAAAGCTTATCAAGTACAGGTATTAAAATGTAAAATTTTTATAAAAAAACGTATAGTTTTTAAAGAAAAAGTTGCATTATTGTAATAAGTATGTTATAATTTCATCATTGTATGTAAACTGTATGGACTCGGGGGTGCCCGGAAAGTAGTACTAGCCCCCGTTTCGAGCAGTTTAGATAAATTAGCAATAATAAAAATTATTAGCTAGTTCCTATGAGAAGGAGGAAAAAATGAAAAAGAGAAACTTACAGAGAATCTTTGCTGCATTCATGGCAACAGCTATGGTAGTTGGCGGAACCGCTTGTTCAAAGACAGATGACAAGAAGGATGACAACAAGACAACACCTACTGCAGAAGCTACAAAGGAAGCTGAAAAGCCCGCTGACAACAAGACTGGTGATGACGAGACCAACACCACACCCGAGGCTACTCCCGAGACTACTCCCGAGGCTATTCCCGAGGTTACACCTGAGGTTGATGACACTCCCGCTGTTGACCTTGGCGGAATGAACATCATCATTCGTGACTGGTGGTCACCTGCACTTGATGCAGATTATCCCGGTGAAGCAAAGAACGATTATGAAGAGGCTAGAAATAACTATCGTGCTGAAGTTCAGGAGAAGTACAACTTCACACTTAGAGAAGCCGCTATATCAGATTGGGGCGGAGCTAACTCTGACTTCGTTGATTACGTTACTTCAGGCGGAGATGAGAACAACTACATCTTCACTCTTCATACAGATCCTACTACAGCAAATGCTATGGCATCAGGCCTTATGTATGATCTTTCAACACTTGACTGTCTTGATTTCACAGAAGACAAGTTCGAGAGAAACCAGCTGCATAAGCAGTACTGCTCAGGAAGCAGCATTTACGCATTCTTCCCCGGCTTCTCGGAGCCTCGTGATGGTGTATACTTCAACAAGCAGGTACTTAAGGATGCTGGTATCGATCCTAACGACATCTATGAAGCTCAGAAGAACGGAACCTGGACATGGGATATGTTCGATGAGATCATGGGCAAGTGCCAGAGAGACCTTGATGCAGACGGCGTAGATGATATCTACGGTCTGACCCTTAACGAGGGTGTTATGACATCTGCAGCTGTATTCTCTAACGGTGGTTCTTACATTGGTAAGGATGCTGACGGAAAGTACTTCTACAACCTTGAGAGTGCTGAGACTCTTGAAGCTCTTAACTGGTGTGTAGACATCTTCACAAAGTATGACCAGCATGATCCTGAGGGCGCTAACTGGGATTACTATCAGGAAGAGTGGAGAACCGGTAAGGTAGCATTCCTTGTTGATCAGGAGTACTGTGCAGTTCCCGGTAACCTCTTCGAAAACACCGATTTCGAAATGGGCTTTGTTATGTTCCCTAAGGGACCTAAGGCTTCTACATATGTATCAGCTTGGGCTAACAACGCTTATGTAATTCCTGCATGTTACGATCCTGACAGAGCTTGGAAGATTGCATTCGCTTGGAACGTATGGACAAATCCTGCACCTGGATACGAAGATTACAATGGATATCTTGAGACCGCAGCTAACGGTAACTTCGATGAGAGAGCTATCGAAGAGACCATTCCTATGATGGCTGAGGCTGAGCATGGTATCGTTACATTCCATGACTTCGTAGCTGGTATCGAGATGGGTCCTGATCTTACATGGCAGATTGGCGCTAACGCTGACGTTACCGCTATCGTTGAAGCTTGCCGTGATAAGTGGAAGGCTTGTATCGATGAGGCAAACTCAAAATAATTTAGCTTATTAGTTAATTTATTACTAGATTTTAAGGGACGGTGTTTTCCGGGCACCGTCCCTTTTTTTTCGAAAAAGAAGTCATAAATCAATTATTTATTTATCTTGGTATATATTATTTTGAGTAAAATACAGAAAAATACATTATTCTATATTTTACTGAGAATTATATAACGAGGAAACGCTGAAGGCGTTTTCGAGGTGACTTTGACAAAAACTAAGAAAAGATGAAATCAGGAGGAATATATGTCAACATTTGCACACAATCCGATACTTCCGGGATTCTTTCCGGATCCTTCAGCTATAGCAGTCGGAGATGATTATTACATAGTAAATTCAACATTTACATATTTTCCCGGACTTCCCATCCTTCACAGCAAGGATCTGGCACACTGGAACCAGATAGGAAATGTACTCACCAGACAGTCACAGCTTCCACTTAAAGATTCAGAAGTGTCACGTGGACTTTTTGCACCTACCATCAGATACAACAAAGGAACATATTATGTTATCTGTACGAATGTATCATTCGGTGGGAACTTTATAGTTACATCGGATAAGCCCGAAGGACCTTATTCTGAACCTCACTACTTGGAAGGTGCAGACGGAATAGATCCCAGCCTTTTCTTTGATGATGATGGAAAATGCTACTATATAGGAACACATCCGAATCCCGATGGCTGCAAATATGACGGAGACTGGTATATCTATATCCAGGAACTTGACATCAAAGAATTCAAGCTCGTGGGCGAAAAACATAACGTATGGAACGGAGCTATGCGTGGTGTTCACTGGCCCGAAGGACCCCATCTATATAAAAAGGACGGATATTATTATATCCTTCATGCAGAAGGCGGAACAGGTCCGGAGCATGCTGTATCTGTTACCAGAAGCCGTGAAGTATTTGGACCTTACGAACAGAACTTCTGCAATCCCATCATAACCCACAGGAATCTAGGTAAATCATATCCCATTCAGTATGTAGGACATGCAGATATGTTCTGTACACCGAACGGAGACTGGTATATGGTAATGCTGGCAGTACGTCCTACTGCCGGATACACCACTATGGGAAGAGAGACATTCCTGGCCGCTGTAACATGGGAGAATGACTGGCCCGTAGTTAATCCCGGCCTTGGCAGACTGTCCGAGATGTTGAGGGTAAATCTTGATAACAAGGAACCCGAGAGCGCATCTCTTTCTGAGCCCGGTACCGATAAATATTATGACTTTACAAAGATCAAAGAATTCGGTCCCGAAGTGCTGACATTGAGGAATCCTTCAGATGACGCATATGAGCTGGTAGAGAACAGAGGATTAAAACTTAAGTGTTCAAAGAGTCTGATCACGAGTCTCGGAGACGTTTCATATATAGCTATACGTCAGGACTGTCACAACTTTGAGATAGGATGTACCATAAACACTGAAAACCTTCTTCGCGGAGCTTCAGCAGGCCTTATAGTATTCCAGAATCATAAGTATAATATCAGATTCGAAGTATCAAACTGGGTAGGATACGTATTGCTCACCAGGGATGGCGAAGAGATAAAATATGAGACCTGTCCTCTGGGGAATATTGCCACAACGCTTATAATAAGAGTAATAGGACTTAAAGCCTTCTTCTTTATCATGACAAAGCAGGGACCTGTTCTCGTTGCAGGTAACGTTGACATATCAGATCTCTCTACCGAAGTGGCAGGAGGTTTCGTAGGATGTACCGTAGGAATCTATGCTCACGACTACGACGATAAACGTGAGATAGATCTTTTTGCGGGATTCAAGGATTTCTATTACAACCGTATGCCAACCACCGAAGAAAAGAAATATATGGAAGAAGATGTATAAAGAAACTAGTGAGGTGTAACATGAGAAAATCTAAACTTAAGAAAAGATTTCATTTACCGGGGCTCAGATACAACTACCCCCTAAATATGTACTGGATCAGCCTTATGAAACAGTATCCTCATTTTTTCAAGGATAACATAGAGATAGGTTCATTCTTCGGATGCTTTCCGTTTTCACTTTGGAATGGAGGAAGGCTCATAATACATGACCAGTGTGATTCGGAATTCATCACTAATGTCATAAAATGCATAAATACAGAAGGAATCCCGGTAAGATATACATTTACCAATCCTGTGCTTACAGAAGAGGATTTAAAAGATCCTTATTGTAATTTCTGCATGAAGGCTGCAGATAACGGTATGAACGAAGTAATGGTATTTTCTCCCATACTGGAGAAATATATCAGGGAAACCTATCCTTCATATAAAGTAAACAGCAGCACCTGTAAAGAAATCAAGGATGTTGAAGAATTGAATGCAGAACTTGACAAGGACTATAAATACGTAGTTCTTGATTACAATCTGAATAACCGCTGGGAACTCATAGAAGGATTAAAAGATCCCGGAAGACTTGAAGTATTGGTAAATACATTATGCGTACCTGCATGTCCGAGACGAGGCGAACATTATCGTTATATCGGTGAAATGGAAAAGAAAATTTATGAAAACCGTAAACTTCCTCCTGAAAAACAGGAAAAAATAGTAGATACATGGAAGTGTGATTACGGTGAATATAACTTCCTGTACAAGATAATGGATTACCCGACATTTATATCAAATGAGATGATAGAGAAGGAATATCTTCCCAGAGGTATAAATAACTTTAAGATTGAAGGAAGAACAGCAAACCTGTTCTCATTACTTGAGACATACTGTTATTACATGATAAAGCCTGAACATATAGGAGAAGCCAGGATAAGGATACTTTCAAATCTTCAGGCATCTCATATAATACAGGTCAATAAACCGAGACCTTCAGTTTGGAAACCATAAAAGAATACCAGAGGAGCACAAAATGGCAAAAGAATTACCCGCAAGAAGTGAAGTAAAAGTAGAAGATACATGGGATATCACTGCATTATATGAGAATGAGGAAGCGTTTGAAGCAGCGATAAAAAAAGTAAATGTACTTACAGAAGACCTTTCATTGTTTGAAGGAAAAGTATGTGACAGCGCTGAAAACCTGTTCAGGTGTGAGAAACTCTCAGATGAGATCACCGTGATATTTGACAGGATCTACAGCTACGCATCAAAATGCTATGATGTTGATACTGCTGATTCCATTGCACTTGCCAGACTTTCAAAAGTAAAAACCATGTATTCAAAGCTTCTTGAAAGCACAGCATTCATGTCATCAGAGATAGCTGAGGCTGACGAAGAACTCTTGAATTCATTTATTGAAAGAAATGAAAAACTGGCTCTGTACAAGAGAGATATCGACATGGTATTGAGGAACAGGCCTCATAAACTCTCAAAAGAGATGGAGCAGCTGCTTGCAGCTTCGTACAATGCTACAAGTGTTGCGGATGATACATATTCCATACTTGACAACGCAGAGATAGAATTTGGTGAGATCACTGATGCCGATGGAGAAAAAGTAAAGATATCCCAGGGCCGTTATATATCACTGGTAAGTGATGCTGACAGACGTGTCCGTGAAGATGCATACAAAACATATTATGCTTCGTACAAGAAGCTCAAGAACACATATGCTTCATTATACTACGGACAGGTAAAACAGCTTCAGTTCTACGCAAATGCCAGAAAATATGATTCAACACTTGAAGCAGCACTTTTCCCTAACGAGATAGAAGTATCGGTATATGAGAACCTGATAAATGCCGTAAATAACAACCTCGAGAAGCTTCACAGATACGTAGGACTTAGGAAAAAATGTCTCGAAGTGGATACCTTCAGGATGTATGACATATATCCTCCGATGGTTAAAGATGTAAAAGTAAAGTACACCTATGATGAAGCAAAAGACCTCGTGATGGAGGCGTTAAAGCCTTTAGGTACGGAATACCTGAAAGTAGTGAGTGAAGCATTTGACAACCGCTGGATAGATGTATATGAGAACAAAAACAAGAGAAGCGGTGCATATTCATCGACTGTTTACGGAGTACATCCTTACATGCTGTTAAACTATGATGGCAAGCTCGATGATGTATTTACCGTGATCCATGAGATGGGACATTCGATGCATTCGTATTATTCGAATAAAACCCAGCCCAGCGTATACGCAGATTATAAGATATTCGTGGCAGAAGTAGCATCAACTTGTAATGAGATATTGCTCTTAAAATACATGCTTGCAAAGACCACGGACAAAAACGAAAAAGCATATCTGTTAAACCACTACATGGATATGTTCAAGGGCACCGTATTCCGCCAGACACAGTTCGCAGAATTCGAGCTCGAGACCAACAGGCTTGTAGAAAAAGGTGAAGCGCTGACAGCAGAACTGCTTTGCGAGACCTATTCAAATATAAACAAAAAATATTATGGCTCGAATGTAGAATATGATGAGGAGATAGGCCACGAATGGCAGAGAATACCTCATTTCTACTACAACTTCTACGTATATCAGTATGCGACCAGCTTCTGTGCATCCGTAGCCATAGCAGAAAAAATACTGAACGATCCTTCGTTCGTCACAAAATACATCGACTTCCTGTCCGGTGGCTGCAGCATGTCACCCATAGACCTCTTAAAGAAAGTAGATGTAAATGTCGAAAATCCTGAGTACATCAATACAGCGCTCTCGGTAATGAATGAAGTGATGGACGAATTTGAGAAGTTGATATAACAAAACAGAAGATGCAGAGCACCTGTACATAAAGCCTTCCCATCGAGGGGAAGGTGGCACGAAGTGCCGGATGATGTGAAATAAGAAAGAACGGAGATGAATTAAATATATGCCTATAAGAGTACAAAACGACCTGCCTGCAAAAAAGGTAATGGAAGAAGAAAATATATTTGTAATGGACGAAAATCGTGCGATGTCGCAGGATATCCGTGCCCTTGAAATAGGAATATTAAATCTCATGCCATTGAAGGAAGCCACAGAAGTACAGATGCTCCGTTCGCTTTCAAACACACCTTTGCAGGTAAACATCACATTTCTTACAACATCGACATATGTCGGGAAAAACACTGCAAAGAGTCATTTAGACCAGTTTTACCTTACATTCGATGATGTAAAAAACAAAAAGCTTGACGGTCTTATCATCACCGGAGCACCGGTAGAAATGATGGAATTTGAAGAAGTGGCTTATTGGGAAGAACTGAAGAATATCATGGAGTGGTCAAAGAGCCATGTAACATCAACACTTCATATATGCTGGGGAGCACAGGCAGGAATATATTATCATTACGGAATAAAAAAGATAGCACTTCCACAGAAAATGTTCGGAGTATTTCCTCATAATGTACACCACAGAAAAGAACCTTTTGTACGTGGATTCGATGACATATTCTACATACCTCACAGCCGTCATACAACTATAGATCCCAAAGAAGTATGGGCTGATGACAGGCTGACGGTATTGGCTGACTCACCCGAAGCAGGAATATGCATGGTCCTCGCAAAAGAAGGAAGACAGGTATTCGTATTCGGACATCCCGAGTATGACAGAATGACTCTGGACCAGGAATACAAGAGGGATCTCGCAAAAGGAATGGATATACAGATTCCTAAAAACTACTATCCAAACGATGATCCCGAGCAAAAGCCCCTTCTTACATGGCGCGCTCATGCAAATACCATGTATACCAACTGGCTGAACTACTATGTATACCAGGCTACACCGTATGATGTGGAAGCTATAGGTGTATAACAAAACAGAAGATATCCCCCACCTCTTAGCGTAGCGAAGGTGGGGGGAAATCTTCGTTTCAGGCGGGGGTTCAAGCCCCGACTGAAATGAGATGCGAAGCATCGTTTTGTTACCGAGGAAACGCTGAAGGCGTTTTCGAGGT
>JAEEGL011173211.1_pt1 | contig 14602 bp, 12 predicted proteins | sample 9134231 | NCBI WGS metagenome assembly JAEEGL01 (sample SAMN16246548, study PRJNA631951) | gut metagenome | biome: gut microbiome; feature: rumen; material: fiber-attached | host: Bos | place: Iran: Karaj | collected 2018-10 | reverse complement strand
TCCCCTTCGCGCTCCTGCGGCGTCCGGACGGAGATCGCCTCCGTCGCTTCCCCGGTCCGTTCCGCGAGGGCGTCCGCGACGCGCCTCGCGACGCGTTCCGTCATTCCGGTGGGGCTGAAGCAGAGAATCCGTATCATGGTCATCCCTTTCCGCGTCGCGGGATACCCGTTCCGCTGTTGTCTTTTCGTGCTTTTTGCTGTATGATAGCAGTAGCCTGCTTACTGATAACTGTACCACAGAACCCCCCGGAAAGGAAACCAAAATGATCGTCAAATCGTTTAAAGGCACCGCGCCGAACGTGGCCGGCGCCTATCTCGCCGAAACCGCGACCGTGATCGGCGATGTGACCGTGGAGAAAGACGCTTCGATCTGGTACGGCGCCGTCCTGCGCGGCGACGAAGGCCCGATCACCGTCGGCGAACGGACCTCGATCCAGGACAATGCCGTCCTCCACAACTCCTCCGGCGTCCCCTGCGTCGTCGGAAAGGACTGCGTCGTCGGCCACAACGCCATCCTCCATTCCTGCCGGATCGGCGACGGCTGTCTGATCGGCATCGGCTCCATCATCCTCGACAAGGCCGAGATCGGCGAAAAATGCATCATCGCCGCCGGTGCGCTCGTCGCGCCGCGCTCCGTGATCCCGCCGTACTCGATGGTCATGGGCGTTCCGGGAAAGGTCGTCCGCACGCTGACCGACAAGGACCTCGAACACACCGTCTGGTCCATCCAGGAATACATCGATCTCTCCGAAGAAGAGCTTGAAAAACAGACCTATCCCCGTTCTGCCGAAAAGCCGTTCCTTCACTGGGACTGATCGTCCCCTTCCGTTTCATCGTTAATCCTTAGTATACCTTATGCTATAGATTCCGCTACCATCCCCTTTTCTCCATTGCTGTTTCGGAGGTGTCCAATGGCAAAACTGATCAAAATCATGGACGGCAACGAGGCCGCCGCATATATTTCATATGCGTTCACCGAAGTTGCCGGCATCTTTCCGATTACCCCGTCCTCGCCGATGGCGGAACACGTCGACGAATGGGCGGCGAACGGGAAGAAGAATCTGTTCGGCGAACCCGTCGAGGTCGTGGAAATGCAGTCCGAGGGAGGTGCCGCCGGAACGGTCCACGGCTCTCTCCAGTCCGGTGCTCTGACGACGACGTATACCGCCTCTCAGGGGCTTCTTCTGATGATCCCGAATATGTATAAGATCGCGGGCGAAATGCTTCCCGGCGTCTTCCACGTCTCCGCGCGTACGCTTTCCGCCCATGCGCTCTCGATCTTCGGCGACCATTCCGACGTCATGGGCGTCCGGAGCACGGGCTTCTCGCTCCTCGCCTCCTCCTCCCCCCAGGAAGTCATGGACCTCGGCGCCGTCGCCCACCTCTCCGCGATCCACGCCCGGATGCCGTTCCTCCACTTCTTCGACGGTTTCCGGACCTCCCATGAGATCCAGAAACTCGAGGCGCTCGACTACGAGGATCTCCGGCCGCTCATCGACATGGATGCCCTCCGCGCGTTCCGGAAGAACTCGCTGAACCCCGAACATCCCGCCACCCGCGGAACGACCGTCAACCCCGACATTTTCTTCCAGTGCCGCGAGGCCTGCAACGAAAAGTTCGCCGCGATCCCCGACGCCGTCGAACGCTATATGGCCGAGATCAACCGCCTGACCGGACGCGACTACCGCCTCTTCAACTACTACGGCGCGGAGGATGCCGAGCGCGTCATCGTCCTGATGGGATCCGCCGCCGAGACCGCGAAGGAGGCCGTCGACTATCTGCTCGCCAAGGGCGAAAAGGTCGGCCTCGTCAACGTCCATCTCTACCGGCCGTTCGCTTCCGACCGGTTCCTGGCCGCCGTTCCGAAGACCGCGAAGAAGATCGCCGTCCTCGACCGGACGAAGGAGCCCGGCGCGATGGGCGAGCCGCTCTACCAGGACGTCTGCACGATCTATAAACAGCTCGGCGCGGACATCACCGTCGTCGGCGGCCGCTACGGCCTCTCGTCGAAGGATACGACGCCCGGCCAGATCATCGCCGCGTTCGACAATCTGAAGGCCGCGAAGCCGAAGGACAGCTTTACGATCGGCATCGAAGACGACGTGACGTTTACCTCTCTTCCCGTCACCGTCGACGTCGACACCTCCCCCGAAGGCCAGACCAGCGCGGAATTCTGGGGCATGGGCTCGGACGGCACCGTCGGCGCCAACAAAAACTCCATCAAGATCATCGGCAACACGACCGATCTCTACTGCCAGGCATATTTCGTCTACGACTCGAAGAAGTCCGGCGGTCTGACCCAGTCCCACCTCCGCTTCGGAAAGACGCCGATCCGCTCGCCGTATCTGATCCGCTCGGCCGATTTCGTCGCGTGCCACAACCCCTCGTACGTGACGAAGTACGATCTCGCCGCGAATCTGAAGGACGGCGGAACGTTCCTTCTGAACTGTTCCTGGGATACGGACGGACTCGAACAGAACCTCCCGGCTTCGCTGAAGCGGACGCTCGCCGAACGCCACGCGAAGCTCTACACGATCGACGCGATCCATATCGCGCGTGAGCTCGGCCTCGGTTCCCGGACGAACACGATCCTCCAGGCCGCCTTCTTCAAGCTCTCCGGCGTCATCCCCGTCGACCGCGCCGTCGCGGAGATGAAGGATGCGATCTACAAGACCTACTTCAAGAAAAAAGGCCAGGCCGTCGTCGACATGAACAACGCGTCGATCGAGCGCGGTCTGAACGATCTCCGCGAGATCGCGATCCCCGAGCGCTGGCTCCGCGCCGAAGACGCGCCCGCGAAGACCGATCTTCCCGACTTCATCCGTGAAGTCGTCGTCCCGATGAACCGCCAGACCGGCGACGGACTGAGCGTTTCGCTGATGAAGAAATACGGTCTCGAGGACGGCACCTGGCCCGCCGGAACGACGAAATACGAAAAGCGCGGTGCGGCCGTCGACGTTCCCGAATGGGATCCCGCGAAGTGCCTCCAGTGCAACCAATGCTCGCTCGTCTGCCCCCACGCCGCGATCCGTCCGATCCTGCTCGACGAAGCCGAAGCCGCGAAGAAGCCCGCCTCCTTTGCGACGAAGACCGCGACCGGCAAGGACCTCGCCAAGTACCAGTACCGCATCCAGATCTCCCCGTACGACTGCACGGGCTGCGGCAGCTGCGTGAACGTCTGCCCCGCGAAGGAGAAGGCGCTTGCGATGAAGCCGCTCGAATCCCAGCTCGGCGAGGCCGGAAACTGGACGTTCGCGACCGAATCCGTGGCGATCAAGAAGGACGCCGTAAACGCGAACTCCGTGAAGAACTCCCAGTTCGCCAAACCGTACTTCGAGTTCTCCGGCGCCTGCGCGGGCTGCGGCGAAACGCCCTACATCAAACTCGTCACCCAACTTTTCGGCGACCGGATGTACATCACGAACGCGTCCGGCTGCTCCTCCGCCTACGGCGGCTCGACGCCCGCGACGCCGTACTGCACGGACTGCAACGGCTGCGGTCCCGCCTGGGCGATGTCGCTCTTTGAGGACAACGCGGAATACGCCTACGGCTATCTGCTCGGCCAGGATGCGATCAAACGCCAGCTCGCCGCCAAAGTGAACGCGCTCCTCGAACGCGGCGTCGCGACGGATGCCTGCCGCAACTATCTCGATTTCGCGCTCGACGCCTCCCGCTCCCGCGAGGTCAGCGATGCCCTTCTCACCGCCCTTGAAAACGATCCGAGCGAGGAGGCCGCCTTCATCCGCCAGAACAGGGAATTCCTGACGAAGAAGAGCGTCTGGGCGTTCGGCGGCGACGGCTGGGCCTACGACATCGGCTACGGCGGACTCGACCATGTCCTCGCCTCCGGAAAGGACATCAACATCTTAGTCCTCGATACGGAGGTCTACTCGAACACGGGCGGCCAGTCCTCGAAGGCCACCGCCGCGGGCGCGATCGCCAAATTCTCCGCCGGCGGAAAACAGACGAAGAAGAAGGACCTCGGCCTGATGGCGATGAGCTACGGATACGTCTATGTCGCCCAGGTCGCGATGGGTGCCGACCCGGCCCAGACCCTCCGCGCGATCCGCGAGGCGGAAGCCTACAACGGCCCCTCGATCGTCATCTGCTACTGCCCCTGCATCGAACACGGCCCGAAGGCCGGCATGGGCCTCAGCCAGCTCGAGGAAAAGAAGGCGGTCGAAGCCGGCTACTGGCATCTCTACCGCTACAATCCCGACCGGAAGGCCGAAGGAAAGAACCCCTTTACCCTCGATTCGAAGACGCCGACCGGCGATTTCCAACAGTTCATCATGGGTGAAAACCGCTACGCATCCCTTGCGCTCTCCTTCCCCGAGAAGGCGGACGCGCTTTACGCCAAAGCGAAGAGCGATGCCGAGGAACGCCTGAAGAGTTACGAAAACCTTGCCAGAGATTAAGGAGGACCCCGCCATGGCACTTATGACCGCCAAAGAGTACATCGACAGCCTGCGCAAGCTGAAAACGCGCGTCTATCTGTTCGGTAAGCCCGTCGAGAACTGGGTCGACGATCCGATCATCCGCCCGTCGATCAACTGCGTCGCGATGACCTACGCGCTCGCCCAGAACCCCGAATACGAGGATCTGATGACCGCGACCTCGAATCTGACCGGCCGGAAGATCAACCGCTTCACCCATCTCCACCAATCCACCGACGACCTCATCAAAAAGGTCAAGATGCAGCGCCTCCTCGGCCAGAAGACCGGCTCCTGCTTCCAGCGCTGCGTCGGCATGGACGCGTTCAACGCCGTCTACTCGACGACCTACGAGATCGATGAGAAGTACGGGACCCATTACTTCGAGAATTTCAAGAAGTTCCTGATCTACGTCCAGGACAACGACCTCGTCGTCGACGGCGCGATGACCGACCCGAAGGGTGACCGTTCGAAGGCGCCCCACGCCCAGGAGGATCCCGATCTCTATCTCCATGTCGTCGAACGCCGTCCGGACGGCATCGTCGTCTGCGGTGCCAAAGCCCACCAGACCGGTACGATCAACTCCCACTGGCACCTCTTCATGCCGACCGTCGCGATGCGCGAGGAGGATAAGGACTGGGCGATCTCGTTCGCCTGCCCGTCCGACGCGGAAGGCATGTACATGATCTACGGCCGCCAGTCCTGCGATACGCGGAAGCTCGAAAACGGCGCGATTGACGTCGGCAACGCCAAATTCGGCGGCCAGGAAGCACTCGTCGTTCTGGACCACGTCTTCATCCCGAACGAATACATCTTCCTGAACGGCGAGACCGAATTCGCCGGGATGCTCGTCGAACGGTTCGCGGGCTACCACCGCCAGAGCTACGGCGGCTGCAAGGTCGGCGTCGGCGACGTCGTCATCGGCGCAGCCGCTCTCGCCGCCGAATACAACGGCGCGGAGAAGGCCTCCCACATCAAGGACAAGCTGATCGAGATGACCCACCTCAACGAGACGCTCTATTCCTGCGGCATCGCCTGCTCGGCCGAAGGCGCGAAGACGAAGGCCGGAAACTACCAGATCGACCTTCTTCTCGCCAACGTCTGCAAACAGAACGTCACGCGCTTCCCATACGAGATCGTCCGTCTCGCGGAGGACATCGCAGGCGGCCTGATGGTCACGATGCCGTCCGAAGCGGACTTCGGTTCCCCGACGGTCGTCGGACGGAACGGCGAAACGATCGGCGACGTCTGCAACAAATACTTCGCGGCGCGTCCCGGCGTTCCGGTCGAACACCGCCAGCGCGTCCTGCGCCTCCTCGAGAACCTCTGTCTCGGCGCGGCCGCCGTCGGCTACCGGACCGAATCGCTCCACGGAGCCGGTTCGCCCCAGGCCCAGCGCATCATGATCGCCCGCCAGAGCGATCTTCCCGCCAAGAAGAAGCTGGCCAAGGTCATCGCCGGGATCCCGGACGAAGACTGATCCGAACCCAATTCAAAACGCTCCCGTTTTCACGGGAGCGTTTTTTACGTGTCCAACCGGACGTCCGGCCGCCTTATTCGGTCTTCAGGATCGCGCCTTCGTCCGCGGAGGAGACGAGCATGCGGTAGCGGCTGAGCCAGCCGGTCTTGACCTTCGGTTCGGGAATGACCTGTTCCTTCCGGCGGCGTGCGAATTCCTCTTCGCTGATGCGGGCATGGATCGTGTATTTGTGCATGTCGATGTCGATGAGGTCGCCGTCGCGGAGGAGTCCGATCTCACCGCCGGACGCAGCTTCGGGCGAAACGTGGCCGATCGAAGCGCCGCGGCTCGCGCCGGAGAAGCGGCCGTCCGTGATCAGCGCGACCTCCTTGTCGAGGCCCATTCCGGCGAGTGCCGAGGTCGGCAGGAGCATTTCGCGCATTCCGGGTCCGCCCTTCGGGCCTTCGTAGAGGATGACGACGATCTCGCCCGGCTTGATCTTGCCGCCGTAGATTGCCTTCAGCGCTTCCTCTTCGCCGCCGAACACGCGGGCTTTGCAGGTGTGGACCTGCATCTCAGGAGCGGTCGCGCTTCTCTTGACGACGCAGCCGTTCTTCGCGATGTTGCCGAACAGGAACGCAAGGCCGCCGGTCGGAGAGTACGGACGGTCGAGCGGACGGATGATCTCGGGATCGAGGACCTTCGCGTCCTTCACGTTCTCGCCGAGCGTCTTTCCGGTGACGGTGAGGACGGTGTTGTCCAGGTACCCGGCATCGTCGAGTTCCTTCATCACGGCGGAGATCCCGCCGGCGTCGTTCAGTTCTTCCATATAGTTGTGGCCCGCGGGCGCGAGATGGCAGATATTCGGAACGCGTTCGCTGATCTCGTTGAAGAGGTGGAGATCGAGCTTCAGGCCGGCTTCATGGGCGATCGCCGGAAGATGGAGAGACGTATTCGTCGAGCAGCCGAGCGCCATATCGACGGTGATGGCGTTGCGGAGAGACCGCTCCGTCACGATGTCGCGCGGTTTGATGTCCTTGCGGATCAGTTCCATGACCTGCATGCCGGCCAGTTTGGCGAGCTGGGTCCGTTCGGAATAGACCGCCGGGATCGTTCCGTTTCCGGGAAGGCCGAGGCCGATCGCTTCGGTCAGGCAGTTCATCGAGTTCGCGGTGTACATGCCCGCGCAGGAGCCGCAGGTCGGGCAGGTCGCGAGCTCGCATTTGCGGAGCCCGGCCGCGTCGAGTTTTCCGGCTTCAAAGGCGCCGATGGCTTCCCAGATATTCGTCAGGCTGATCTTATGGCCGTCGAGATGGCCTGCGAGCATCGGGCCGCCCGAGCAGACGATCGCGGGGATGTTCAGGCGGAGCGCCGCCATGATCATGCCGGGAACGATCTTGTCGCAGTTCGGGATCAGAACGAGTCCGTCGAATCCGTGGGCGCGCGCGACGGTCTCGACCGAGTCGGCGATCAGTTCGCGGGAAGGCAGCGAATAGTGCATGCCGGAATGGCCCATGGCGATGCCGTCGCAGACGCCGATGGCCGGGAAGACCACGGGCGTTCCGCCGGCCATATAGATACCGGCTTTTACGGCTTCCGCGAGCTTGCTGAGATGGTTGTGGCCCGGGATGATATCGGTTTGGGCGCATGCGATGCCGACGATCGGACGAGCGAGCTCTTCATCGGTATAGCCGGCTCCGTAAAACAGAGCGCGGTGAGGGGCGCGGTCCGGTCCTTTTTTTACACTGTCACTAATCATGGGATCCTCCGAATAATCAAGGTACGATTTCGATTCGATTTGCTTGAAAAGGGCTTACAAACTGTACTTTCATCCTATTCCAAAACGGGTGGAAAGTCAAGGACCGCCCCGGCCGGAGCGGTCCCTGTACGATCTTCGAACGCGGTTATTCAGCCCAGAACACGCGGCCTTCCTTCCGGTCCGCCGCCTTCGGCTGGTCGCAGTCGGGATAGCCGACCACGCAGTGGCCGATGCCTTCCCATTCGCCTTCGACGCCGAGATCCTTGAGGATCGAACGGAATTCCTCCTCTTCGAACTCCTCCTTCGCGCGGTGGATCCAGATGCTGCCGAGGCCGAGGGAATGGGCCGCCAGCATCAGATTGCCCATGACGAGGCTGCCGTCATAGACGTGGGTCGGCCAGTTCTTCTCGCCGAGCACGATGAGGACCGCCGGGGCGCCGTAGAACGGGTCCTTTCCTTCGGGGAAGCCGCCGATCCGGCGGTTCGCCTCGGAGAGTCTGTCGCGCAGTTCCTTGTTCGTGACGGCGACGATGATGGCGGCCTGGTGGCCCTTTCCGCTCGCCGCGTAAAGCCCGGCTTCGATGATCTGTTCCAGATCTTCCTTCTTCGGCAGCTCCGGCTTGAAGGCACGGATGGATCTGCGTTCTTTCATTGCCTTGATGATGTCGTTCATGTTGTTCCTCCTGTGTGTGATACGTGGTCGGATACGGTGTGTGGTTCAGAGGGTTTACGGGAGATCATTCCTCGCCGCGGAGATTCGTCTCCATCAGGCGCGAAACGGTTTCGGTATCTATGTGTTTGGTGAGCAGGTAATAGAGCTTCGCGACGGCCGCCTCGGTCGTCATATTGCGCCCGCTGACGGCGCCGACGCGTTTCAGGGCGCTCGACGTTTCATAGGCGCCGAGCTGGACCGTGCCCTGGGGGCATTGGGTACAGACCGCGACGACCGTACCGTTCCGCGACGCCTTCTCGATGATCGGAAGAAGCGCCGTCGCGCTGCCGGGGATGTTGCCCGCACCGAACGTCTCGATGACGACGCCCTTCAGGCTCTCGGTCATGATGTTGGCGAAGAGCTCGAACTGGATCCCGGGGAACACTTTGATGACGCCGATCGGGTTCTTTTCGAGTTTCTGGAGGCGGAACGGTCCCTCCGGTTTCGGCAGGAGAAGCGCCTCGTTATACTCGATCGCGATCCCGACCTCCGCGAGCGGCGGAAAGTTCGGGCTTTTAAAGGCGATGAAGCCGTCGGCGGAATACTTGATCGCGCGGTTGCCGCGGAGGAGTTCCTCGCCGAAGCAGATGCAGACCTCGTTCACGCGGCCGCTTCCCGCGATCAGGAGAGAGGTGATCAGATTGTCCTTTCCGTCGCTCCGAATCTCGCAGAGCGGGATCTGGGAGCCCGTGAGGATGACCGGTTTCCCGAGATTCTCGAACTGGAACGACAGCGCCGACGCGGTATAGGCCATCGTGTCGGTGCCGTGGAGGATGACGAAGCCGTCGTAGGCGTCGTAGTGTTCGGCCACGACCTCGCCGAGACGGTTCCAGTCGTCGACGGTCATGTTCGACGAATCGAGGAGAGGTTCCGTGTTGACCATCTCCCACGCGGGCATCTTCGGGTTCCGGAGCTCCGGCATCTCGGAGAGCGCCGCGCGGAAGCGCTCGAGGTCGGGCTTCAGCCCTTCCCGCGTCTCCGTCATCGAGATCGTTCCGCCGGTGTTGATGATGAGTACCTTCGACATATCATTCCTCTTCGGGTTCGTGGCTGAGAGTCGTCAGGATCCGCGACGTCAGGCCCCAGATCCCGTGTCCTTCATACTCCCAGTAGTACGTCGTCCCTCTTCTGTGGAAATCGGGATAGTTCGCCAGCTGTTTTTCGAGAAGCGGCGGGATCTCCTCGAGCGGAACGGTCGCCAGCTCGAAGAAGCGCGGCTTCGTTTCCCGGAACCAGCGGATCGGGATCAGAAACGTCTCGGCGACCTCGTAATCGGAGAGTTCGCGTTCGCGGAGCGTGCCGGGACGGACCTTGGCGACGACCGGGGTGATGACGCGGCCGTCCGACATGCTGTGGGTCGGGAGACGGCGGATGACCGTGAGGTTTTCGCGCGGGATCCCGAGTTCCTCCTCGGTCTCGCGAAGCGCCGTATCCTCCGGTTCTTCGCCCTCTTCCATCCGTCCGCCGGGGAAACAGATCTCGTTCGGCTGGCGGACATAGGGTGAGCGGACCTCGAACAGATACGCCGGACCGTCCTTTGTCTCGACGATCGGGACGAGGACCGCAAATTCGTTTCGTTTCATTCGTTCGTTCCTCCGGTTCTGGTTCAGGCGGTCACGGATCCGTTCCGGCGACGGCATCGACGGGATCGCGCCGCGCTTCTCCACGCACAGGCTTGCGGCCGCGTTGGCAGACCGGGCAAAGGAAGCCGCTTCCGACAGGAGGATCTCCTCCGGCTTCTTTCCGGATTCCAGCACGCCGTTCAGAAACGCGCCCCAGAACGCATCCCCGGCGCCGGTCGTGTCGACGGGTTCCGCGCGGAATCCGGGAACGCGGCATGTTCCTTCCTTCGTTCCGACGATCGCGCCGTCTTTTCCGAGCGTGACGGCGACGACGGAAACGCCCTGTTTGACGAGGGCTTCCGCCGCTTTCGCGGGATCGTGCTCACCCGTCAGAAAGACGATTTCCTCCTCCGACAGCTTCATCAGATCCACGTAAGGGAGAACCGACCGCATGGTCGAAACGGCGGTCTCGACGTTCTCCCAGAGCGGTGCGCGGTAATTCGGGTCGTATGAGATGAGGCATCCGGCGCGTTTCGCGATCGCAAGCGCGCGGAGCGTCGTCCCGCGGGACGGTTCGCCGGTCAAAGAAAGCGATCCGATGTGGAAGACCCGGCTGTTTTCGATCAGTTCTTCGCACAGCTCGTCCGCTCTGAGGCACGTATCCGCTCCCGGTTTCCGCGCGAACGAGAAGTTCCGTTCGCCGGTATCGGACAGCGCCACGAACGCAAGCGTCGTAAAGACGTCCGGGTCGACCGCCACGCCGTCCGTTCCGATGCCGCAGTCCGCAAGAACGGAGAGCAGATACCGGCCGAAGATGTCGTCGCCGACCTTGCCGATGAACGACACGGTCCTTCCGTACCTGCGCAGCGCCGCCAGAACGTTGGCGGGCGCGCCGCCGGGGTTCTGCTCGAACAGGGTCCGGCCGTCTTCGGTTTTTCCGCAGGGCGTGAAATCGATCAGGATCTCACCCAGCGCCGTTACGTCGATCATGGTGTCACCGTTCCGCCGGGGGATATTCGTTGCAGAGAAGACGGTACGGCGGTTCGTCCTCTTCGATCTCCGGAAACCGCCCCACCGGCGGGTTGAAGCGGTTGTCCGTATCGTCGTCGTTGCATTGGCTCACTTCGCCGAGAAGCACCGGGCCGGTCCCCTCTTCGACCGAGAAGTCGTGGTAGAGACGCTGGGGAATGTGGATGCTTTCACCGGGCGTAAGGCGGATCAACGAACCCGCGGGAACGGCGTACGCCCGCCCGTCGGTACGGACCGTTACATCCGATATGCGGTCGATGTCCTCGTTCTCCAGCGAATTGTATACGCGGATGAGGATGTTGCCGCCGCCGCGGTTGATGATGTCTTCGGTCTTGAACCAGTGAAAATGGTTCGGCGAATACTGGCCTTCTTTTAAATATAACAGTTTTTCCGCATAAATCTTCGGATATTGTTCCTTTTTTGCGCGGTTTCCGTTCCGGATCGTGATCAGGGACATGCCGACGCGGTCAAAATCGTTCCTTCCGTAGTCGGTGATGTCCCAGCCGAGCCGGCAGTCGCGGATCTCGTCGTATTCGGGGCCGAGGTGTTCCCATTCCTCCGGCGTGAAGGCGCAGAACGGCGGCAGAAAGCACCGGTATTCCGCGCACATCGCTTCCATTTCCCGCAGCGCTTTGTTGATCTCAGAGCGCTTCATCTCTTCCGTCCTCCGCGATCGGTATCCCGATCGGAAATGCGATCAGCACCGTTCCGCTTTCCACGCGGATCTCGCTTTCGGCACCCGTGAATTCGTTGCTGACGCCGAGCGGAACGTCAGGCGACAGCGTCGCGTCGGTCAGCTCGTATTTCAGGCCGCGGATCGTGACGCCCCGCGCTGCGCCGCCGTGGGCAAAGACGGAAATGTACCCGCCGGCGTCCGCGGGGAACGCGATCGAGCCGTCCGTGACGGCCGTGATCACGGTGTCCTTTCCGAACAGATACGCGCGTTTTCCGTCCCGCGCGAGGTGCGCGACGAGCTGAAGGTTCGCGATCGTGTGGGCGATCCGGCCGCCGGTCCCACCGTAGATATGGAACCGTTCATATCCCGCGCGAACGCCTTCTTCAACGGCAGCCCACATGTCGGTCACATCCTTCTCCGCCGGCAGCTTCACGACATCCGGACGGTCCGGCGTATAGCGGAGCGTGTCGAAATCGCCGACCGCAAGGTCCGCGCGGATCCCGGCCTCTTCCAGCGCCGCAAAGCCCGCGTCCGCCGCGACGACCAGATCCTCCGCTCCCGGGCGGAACGGCAGGCCGAAGAGTTCACCCGCTCCAACGATGTAACAAATACCGTTCATCACGTTCCCTGCTTTCTGCATGCGTCCGCAAATGCGCGGAAGAGCCGGCGGCTGTTTTCGTCGACCTTCCAGAGCAGCTCCGGATGCCACTGGACCAGCTGGAGATACGGATACGTCGGAAGCTCGGCGGCTTCGATCACACCGTCTTCCGCCGTTGCCGTGACGGCAAGGCCGGGCGCCGGTTTCCGGATCGCCTGGTGGTGGAAGCTGTTGACGGCGATCCGCTCGCTGCCGATCGCACGGAACAGGCCGCTGGCGCTTTCGATCGTTACGTCATGGGTCGTGGAATCATTCGGCGCTTCCTGACGGTGGCGGACGGCGGACGGATGCTGGGTCGGCAGATCCTGCCAGAGCGTTCCGCCGAGCATCACGTTGACGAACTGCATCCCGCGGCAGATGCCGAGGATCGGCAGGCCGCGGTCGAACGCCTTGCAGAACAGGGCCGTTTCCGCGTCGTCACGTTCCTTCTGGGGCTCGACGCTTTCGTTCAGCGCCTCTTCGCCGTACAGCTCCGGCTCAACGTCCGGTCCGCCCGCGAACAGGATGCCGTCGCACAGTTCGACGATCCGGTCGAGTTCCGTCTCGTCCTCCGTCAGCGGAAGCATCACCGGAAGGGCGCCCGCTTCGCGGATCCCGTCCAGATATCCAGGCCGGAGCCAGTAGCGCTGTTTTTCAAAGTTGACGATCGGCGTCACGCCGATCAGTGGTTTTCGGCTCATCTTCGTTGCTTTCGTTTTCTCGGGACGCGTTTCACGCGTTCGCGAGATCGTCTTCCGCTTCGTTCAGCGCGAAATACCGCCGCGGAATGTGGCAGTACCCGGTCGGATTCTTCTCCAGATATTTCTGGTGGTATTCCTCCGCAGGGAAGAAGTTCCGGAGCGGCCGGAGCTCGACGGCGAGCGGTTTTCCGGCTTTCCTCTCCTCCTCCGCATAGACGGTCCCGACCTCGACGAGATCGGCCGGGTCGGTGAAATAGAGGCCGGTGCGGTATTGGACACCGACATCCATTCCCTGGCGGTTCAGCGATGTCGGATCGATGACCATGAAGTAATACCGCAACAGTTCCGTCAGCGAGATCTTCGTCTCGTCATACACGACCCGCACGGTCTCCGCATGGCCGCTGTTTCCGCAGACCTCTTCATAACTCGGCGCCTTGTCCGGACCGTTCGCGTAACCGACTTCGGTCTCGACGACGCCGTCAAACTGATCCATAAATTTCTGGAGGCCCCAGAAACAGCCTCCTGCCAGATAAAACGTTTTCATTCGTTCCCTCCGTCGTTCCTTATCGCACAAAGTTCGTAACCTGCACCGGCTCCTTTTCCGGAAGCCCGTATCGTTCTTTTCCGAGCGCGATGCTCTTCATCAGGAACGTCATGTTCCGCGCAAGCGTCCGCATCGTCTGGAGGCCTTCGGCGTCTTCGGCAGCCTCGCCCTTCGCAAGGCCGTGGACGCTGTTCCAGTATTGGCTCGATGCGATCGGCATGCCCTTGATCGCGAAGTATTTGTTGAGCTCATCGTACGTCGCGGAGAGGCCGCCGCGCCGCGCGATGCAGACAGCCGCGCCGACCTTCATCGTCTTGTCCCACAGCGTGCTGTAGAACAGCCGGTCGAGCAGAGAGATGACCGTTCCGTTCGCGGATGCGAAATAGACCGGTGTCGCCACGACGAGCCCGTCCGCCTCCTCGAACTTCTTCGCGAGTTCGTTGACGATGTCGTCACGGACGCAATACCCGTTCTTTTTGCAGTAGTTGCAGGCCTTGCAGCCGGGGATGTCCATTCCGCCGATCTGAACGGTCTCCGTTTCGACGCCCTCCTTCGCGAAGACAGTCTCCATCTCCTTCAGCGCGATGGCCGTATTGCCGTCCTTCCGGGGGCTTCCGTTGATCATCAGGACCTTCATTCGTGTTCTCCTTTCCGCATCGGTTCGTACTGGTTCAGATACTCCGCCACGGAGCGCGTGAGCTCACGGGCGAAGTCAGAATTGTATTTCCGCGCACAGAACGCCTTCATCCAGCGGTCGTAGTCGCCGTCCGCCGGCTTGTTTCGGAACAGGTCGCGGAGCTCCGCTTCGCTGTACGGATGGTATCGGTTCTCCTGTACGAGATCGTCCATATCGATCCGCGGCGGTTTCGGACGGCGTTTCTGCTGTTCGGTCGGGTAACCGAACACGAGCATCGCCGCCGGGAAGACATAGTCGGGGAGCCCGAGCAGCTCGCGGTGCGTTTCGCAGTTTTCCATAATATCGCCGATGTAGCACGACCCGATCCCGTACGATTCCGCCGCGACGACGGTGTTCTGGGCTGCGATGAGCGCGTCGCTCACCGCAAGAAGGAGATCGCCGACACCCGGCTTCC
>JAEEGL017347191.1_pt1 | contig 14603 bp, 11 predicted proteins | sample 9134231 | NCBI WGS metagenome assembly JAEEGL01 (sample SAMN16246548, study PRJNA631951) | gut metagenome | biome: gut microbiome; feature: rumen; material: fiber-attached | host: Bos | place: Iran: Karaj | collected 2018-10 | reverse complement strand
TTTACGACATCCTTATAATCAAGGATGGTAGACTTCATGTTACGCATCTTCTCGCGCTGCTTACGGTAAAGGATATATGCCTTGGCAACTTCGGTATACCCCGCCTGCTCGAGAACGGTCTCCACGCTGTCCTGAACATCCTCAACACTGATCTTGTCCCCTTCAAGTTTGTTTTGGAAGTCAGATGTCACCCTCAGAGAAAGCAGATCTATCATATCATTATTATACTGCTTCTCGCAGGCATCGAAAGCCTTCATAATAGCATCGCTGATCTTGTTCAGATTAAAATCAGTGATCTGTCCATCCCTCTTAACAACACTAAACATCCCTTATACTCCTCCCCTTCCTGTGAATGCGATACCCATTTCGTGCACCCCTTTATTTGCAGATTGAGTGAAAAAAAGTTCGCAGTTTAATCCGAATCAGTCAAAAACCGCGACTACGGTTAGTATAGCATCGGGGTTTTTAAAAGTCAACGCGAAAACACAAGATATTATGTGGCTTTTTTGATACATACACAATATATTGTGGTTTTTATGTTAACCATGAAATATTCTTTTCTTAAGGTCAAAAAAACCTTCTTTCCACATATTTAATGGGGAAGAAGGTCAATCGGAAATGGTCAAACAAAGAATGACCGGTAAAGTCAATTAGTGAAATTATACAAATTTTGATTTACAATTTGGTTATTATTCATCTCGTGCTCAGGAATATATATTCCCTCTGCGCTTCCTCGTCCTGCGGATATCTGTCTATGTACTCTTTCATAAGGACTCCCGCCTTTTTGAAGTCCAAAAGATACTCATAAGCCACCGCTTCATTGAACCTGAGACTCTGGTCATAAGCAGGGTCGTTTAAGGATATCCCATTCTCAAACGCATTTAAGGCCTTCTGGTATTCCTTCTGCTTGAGGCTCAGAAGTCCGAGTTCATTATAAATAGCCGCACTGTCCTGATGCTCATCCGTATATGCCGAATAAAGATTGGAAGCATAGTTGGTATCACCCAAAGCCTCGTAGGATCTTCCCAGATACAGGATCAGCTCCGGTGTATCCCCGTCCTTGCGTGCCTCTTCGAAATAATTCCGGGCTTCATCGTACCTTCCAAGATAATAGGAAAACATTCCCGACTGATATGCTGTCATCCTGCTGTTCTCCGACATGGCCCTGCTTAAATACCCGTCACCTTCCGACTTCATACCGGCGGCATCCAGTGCCTGATATATGCAGATATACAGATCATAATCTCCACGGTCAAGTTCAACCGCTCTGTCAAAATCACCGAGTGCGGCTTCACGGTCATTCTTAAGAAGTTCTATCCTGCCTCTGAGATAATGTGCATCGGAAGAACGCTCATTAAGATCAAGTACAGCGTTATAAGTATCAAGGGCCGCATCAAGTTCCCCGCACTTGTACTCTGCCATTGCCATATAATAATTTATGTCGTAATCAACATTTTTGACAAGGCCGTTCGAGCTCCTGAGGGCATGTTCAAATGCTCCGATGGCTTCTTCATACCTGCCCTGGCCCATATAGGCTATTCCCATGCCCCTGTAGATCAGGCGCTCATCCTCGCCCGCCTTTAATGCATTATCGAAACAGGTGAGTGCCAGACCATAATCCTGCTGTTCAACGGCATCCATACCCTGATTGATATTGGCTTTACCGGCTCCTCCGAAACCGCATCCGCCCAGTACCATACCCAGTGCGATGGCAGCAAGCGAACATGTGAACTTCTTTTCTCTGATCATGTTATATCTTCTTATCATTATATCTACTTACCTTTTATACATATGCCGATAGTATACCCGACTTTCATCCGTTTTACAAGAAGACCGGCAGGTGCTATATTATATTTATGTCATTGAGAGAAAAAATCTTCGAAAGAAAATATTTAAGCGGAAGCACCTTAAAGATCATAGCATGCATAAGCATGTTCATAGATCATTTTTTTCATATCCTCATGCGCACCTACCGCGATCATGTTTCCACACTTGATTATCATATCATAAGGAACTTTAATACAATATATAAGATCGGCAGGGGGATCGGCAGGACGGCATTTCCGATATTCTGTTTTCTTCTTGTTGAGGGTTTCCTTCACACAAAGGATATACGCAAATATCTGGCCCGTCTCCTTGTGATGGCCATCTTATCAGAACATGCCTTTAACCTGCTGTATTCGGGGCATCATATGGAACCGGAGGGACAAAGTATCTTCTTAACCCTCTTTATAGGACTGCTGACCATCTGGGGGATAAACAGGATCCAAACGGTCGAAGACATGCCCAGACAGGCAGCCGCTTCATTCATACTTGCCATAATAATCACCGGATGTCTGGCTGCACATTTTCTAAAAACCGACTACTCATACCATGGGATACTGTCGATCGCAGCCATTTATCTTCTTCGCAGCGACATAGGTCTGACCTGCCTCGGAGGGGCCATATCGTTTATATGGGAGCCTTGGGCCATTCCGGCTTTCATCCCCATATACTTTTATAACGGCAGGCGCGGATTAAAGGCAAAATATATCTTTTATCTCTTCTATCCCCTGCATATTTATCTGATATACTTCATCCTTACTTATGTTCTTCCTCCAGGATCCCTATGAGCTTATCAATATAACCGCTCAGCTTATCCGAACCCTCCTCAAGTTTCTTCCTGTATTTTTCCTTCTCTTCCTCTATTTGTTCGGCCAAATATTCTTTCACCGTTTCCCTTATCGCATCCGACAGATCCCTGAATATCCCTTTAAGGATGTCCCTGTCTTCCCCGTTCATTTCTTCATAAGTGTTCCTTATCCTGCGTCCCGCATTTACCGGATCATCCATAACATCGTTAAGATCATCTGAACCAAGACCTCTGACTATTTCAAACAGCAGCTCCACGAATTCCTGCCTCTGTCCGCGGTCCATCCTCTGTATCCACTTATTCACCGATCTGTCCGTAACATATCTGTGCTTCAGAATGCTGTCCGCTTTCTTAAAACCCGCTCCGTCTATAAGCCAGTTATACGGATCATGCTGAAGGAGACCGAAATTACGGCATTTCACAACTTCATAGTTTTCCTGCGTCTGCAGTACCATGCCTACAACGGATGATCTCGGAACGCTTTTTCTTATCCTGTCCTTTATACAGGCAAATTCTTCACTGTCAAGCACTCCTTCGGCAAATCCCGGACCGTCATGGGAATATACCGCTTCTATCCTGCTCCTTACCTTAGGCCTGCACTTCATAGCAGCATATACCGCAAGATTTCCTCCCTTTGAGTGTCCTCCGACCACAAGATCCGAAGCCACGGAACTCCCTATCCTGTTGATGTACTGTACAGCTTTCTCCTGTGCTGGTACGGGTGTGATAAACGACATGTTGAAGTCCTCCTTCCAGCCGGTTATCGTCTCATCCGTGCCCCTGTATGCTATATATGTGAAACCGTTCTCAAACATACAGGTTATCGCAGAAAACTGGATCTCCCACTGGGGATCCACGATGTTCACATGATCGAAGAGCCTTACGGATGAAAATCTCCTGCTTCCGGCCATTGCCTCGAACAGTCCGCGGTTTACCTTCTCAAACCTTCCGTCCGCATAAAGCGTCTCATACTCACTGCTTTCCTTAAGTTCATCTATACGCATGTTTTTTTTATCCCCTTCTAGGATCCTGTCAAACTTAAGATAGGAAAACTGTGACAGCACAAGAGAATCAACCTCATTAAACGGTTCTTCGTCTATTGTATATTTTCCGTATCCGGTCACATAATCTGTTATATTGCCCATCCATTCTCCTTTTGCCATAATCACAGAAATCCCCTGAGTCATAAACTCAAGGGATTTCTGTGAAAAATGTCATGCTTCTTATTCTATCGTCAAACCGCTCCATATATCATCGGGAACGAGTGCCACATAGGTACGTCCCGTATTAAGGACTATCTCATTACCATCCTTATCATAATATCTTGTAGGTGTAAGCTCGTCTTCCTTCGTCCATGTGACCGGGATGCATTTACCGTTCGTTATATAATAGCCGTCACGGTTGAAGTCTATGGAGTGGAACATCATGTAACCGTTACTGTCAAACTGCACATAACGGCAGTTCTGTATAAGGATATTTTTAAATGAAAGCTGCTGGTCACCGTTACCCGGATCCGTATGCTTCATGCCATACTCGGAATACAGATAAGTTCCGCTTCCCGCATCATAATCCATATAAGGCTTGTTATGCTTATAAGGCATCTGGATATGTGTACAGCTCTTGGCATCCGGGTACTGGCTCAAGTCATTGGGCTTGCTTTCCGAAGTAAACTGATAATGCGGTCCCGGATAGTAATCGTTATAAGTCTTGCTGTACTTCGGATGGCTTGCAAAGTTCTTGTCTATGTCGCCTTCAAGAATATACTCGGTGAACTCCCTCGACTTTCCGTTGTTGACACGTGAAAATGTTCCGCTGAAATTCTCGACAAAATCCTTGGCCATATAATCGTCAATGTAGAAAGGACCTCCGTCGTGGCATACAACCGCATTCCATTCGGGAATGATCTGAAGGTTTGTGGGTCTTACGCTTCGGATACTTCCTATCTGCTTAACACTGTTATAATCCTTAAACAATACCATCAGTCGGGTAACACCGTCATTGGCTGTACTGTTTGTCATCTCATATACAACATCCGACTGTGTGAGTCCGTAATGCGGAAGCGCCGTCTTCTCGTTATCCACCATGGCTGCGATCGGTCTCTGCTCCTTAAGCGCTTCATCTATCCATTCATTTGTCAGTTCACTGCGGTACATTCCTTCCCTGGTCTCTTCATCGCCCGCTTCCGTCTCGACGCTGACTGCAGGTGCCGGAGCATCATCATCCGTTATCACCTGAATGACCGGCTCATTACCTGTCGTTTCAGGCTCTGTTGCAGGTGCTTCTTCCTCCTTGCTGCATCCGCTGAACACAAGAGCTGCCGTCAAAGCGAGCATCAGAAACAAGTTTTTCTTCTTCATTTATACTGCCTCCCTTATTAAATTACATATACATTCCATAAACAAAATGCCTCGTCGGCTCATTCTAAGGTATTTTACCACAAAATGATGTATAAGTCACTGAAAAAATACACAAGTTTTAGACTATTATTGTCCCTGTTTGATGTATTTTTCAATAAACTCCTCTGTATATACTGCCGCTCCTTTCCCGTTCAGATGGGAAGAATCACCGAAATAGGCGTTATCATAGCATGGTATAACGGATTCAAAGAGGATATCGGGATTATCATTGGCAAACTTCTCAATATAGCTTAAATATTCCTTTACATAGCCTTCATCGAGCCTTGAATATGAAGCCTCATTCATGGGTGGCTGCAGCACTATGGTATCTATCCCGTTCTCACTGCACAGTTTAAGAAGCCTGTCAAAATAGTAAGTGATAAGAAGATGCTCCCCTCCCCTGTCCATTTCCTTATAGCTTGCTTCGTAGTTAATATCATCACAGCCGTCTTTTGTACCGTATAGAGCATGCCCTCGTTTGATCCTCTGTTCTTCGTATAACTTCATATTGGCGTCATACCGCCCGTTGCCTCTTGAATTTATGAGCGCGGGAAGATAACTGTCCGGAAGCCTTAAATACATACTTAATATATCAAACCTGTCAAACTCTTCAAAAACACGGGCATTGTATGAACTTCCCTGAGAGTACAGATCCATGGCCTCCCCGAAAGTCAGATGATGGAAATACATCGTTCTTTTTTCGTAATTGTCCATATATGAATAATGGAAGGGGGCAAACATGATGACCGCCCGTTTCGGTGCACCGTTTACCTCTATGTAATGCTTAAGAGTATGATACATCTCAATGGATGTCGCTCCGCCCACGCCAAGGTTTACATAATTCTCTCCGATCATCGAAGGAACAAGATCTGCCATGGCTCTTGAATCCCCGAGAATAAGTGCGGCATTTTCCGCTTCGGCCGGCATCTCCCCGCCGGTCTGGACCATCTTTGTATAATGCCACGACGGATATTCCCCGTCCATATAACCCATCGGATTAAGACAGGTATAGCCCGTTACGGCAAAAAGAGGGAGCAGGACCAATATGCACTTTATCGTAAATCTCACCGCATTTTTCATATCATCCCAATAATGATCAGAAACCCTGATATAAAAACTCCTGTGTCGAAAGATTGCAGGAAAAGATTATCATCGTAAACAGAAGGTAATAAGCACTCCATCTCAACACTGCCGGTGTCCTGTCAAGCAGCGAATACACCTCGCAGTCCTTTCTTTCGCATGTTATGTCAACTATTGCCAGTATCGCGATCGCAAAGATGACAAATATCAGGTTCATAACTCCAAGACCCAGCCCGGATACAGTCCCGTCGGTAAGCTGCGATAATCTTATGTCCGTAAATGTCCTTCTCAGTTCGTCAAGCGCTTCATAAACACTGCCTGCGCGGAAAAAAAGCCATGTTATGCTTACAAGAACATAGGTGAATGCAATACATAATATCCTTCCGGCTCCTTCCTTTCCGCTAAGTCCGAACTTTTCGCCCATTTTTTTCTTAACCGGAACGGCCGCATATCCCATGACCTGATATATGCCAAACAGAAGTCCCCAGACAAGGAAGTTAAATGTGGCTCCGTGCCATATACCGCTCACCGCAAAAACTATCATTATATTAATATAACGCCTTACCGTCCCGCACCTGCTGCCGCCGAGTGGGATATAAAGGTAATCCCTGAACCAGGTTGATAAGGAAATATGCCATCTGCGCCAGAAATCCGATACCGATACAGCCAGATAAGGCTGTCTGAAATTTCGCATTATCCTGAAGCCCAAAACCCTTGCCGCACCTATGGCTATAAACGAATACCCGGCAAAATCGCAGTATATCTGAAAACTGTATGCAATAAGGGCAATGATCATGGGTATCCCCGTGTAACCCACCGCATTCTGTACCGCTCCCGGATACAGGGCCTCATTCGTCCCGGCACCCGAATAAACATGATCCGTCAGTATACTGAGCCTTCCAACTATGACCATCTTAAGAAAATAGCCCCACAGCATCATGAAAAGTCCTTCCTTCACCCTGATGCTGTCCCATTTATGTTCTTCACCGATCTGCGAAAGAAGATTCTTTGACCTCTCTATAGGACCCGACAGGATGCACGGAAAGAACGAAACGAAAAGTGCGTATTTTAATATGTTGTGCTCAGGTTCGGTCTCTTCCCTGTAGCAGTCAGCTATATATGTGAGCGATTGAAATGTGTAGAACGATATCCCCGCCGGAAGGATGATATCAAAACTCCCGTCGGGTCTGAAAAAGGACATGATAAATCCGGAATATTTAAAATACATCAGGATAAAGAGATTTAAGATAAAACCCGCGGCAACATATATCCGCTTAAGCTTCTGTGTATCCGCATTATAAACAAGACGTCCCGCCGACCACGTTATGACCGTAGAGACCATTAAGAGTACAGTTGCCGAATGATCCTGACATGCGTAGAAAAAATAGCTGCAAAAAAGCAGCCAGATGTATCTGTACCTGTGCGGGATGATAAAATAAAAGATCACGACAACAGGAAAAAACAGCATGAACGGAAGTGAATTGAATAACATCAGCGCCTCCCCTGTATTTGCTTGCTATTCGATTTTGATTGTACTATAATAGGAAAATAATCGCAAGAGGAGTTATCATGTCGGAGAATAACATTCCCAATAACATAACAAAGCCAAGGATGACAAAATCCGAGATCAAGCGGGAAATAATGGAATGGATCCTGATACTTGAGATAGCGATCGTCATTGCCGTAGTGGTCAATATGTTCCTTATAGTAAATGCCGTTATCCCTTCAGCTTCCATGGAGACTACCATAATGACGGGAGACCGAATCTTCGGCAACCGTCTGGCTTATAAAAATCATGATCCGCAGCGCGGCGACATAGTGATATTCAGGTTCCCCGATGATGAATCCCAGCTGTTCATAAAGCGTGTTATAGGACTTCCCGGCGAGACGCTTGAAGTCCGTGACGGGAGAGTCTATATCGGCGGGAGTTCCATGCCCCTTGACGAACCATATATCAAGGTGGATCCGATAGGAGATTACGGACCGGTGACCATACCGGAAGACGGATACTTTATGATGGGAGATAACCGAAATTATTCAGCCGATTCCAGGTTCTGGGTGCATCCCTTTGTCACGAAGGATAAGATACTCGGAAAGGCCGTATTCAGGTATTACCGCGAGTTCGGAAAGATAGAATGAACCTTGCATCCTCAGGCCGGTGACGTATATTCCGTTGCCGGCTTTTTCTTATATACAAAATACAGATATCCTGCCGCGAATATTACCATAAATATGGAAATAAACTGTGAAGTGGACAAAGCTCCTATCATCCCCCTGTCGACGTCATCGCGGAATATCTCGATGATAAAACGCCCGACTCCGTACATCATAAGGTATAAGCCCGAGACCGTACCCCTGTACTTTAACTTCCTTGTCACCATTATCAAAAACACCGCCATAGCCAGATCAAAGGCAGCGGATATAAGCTGTGTAGGGATAAGCCTTATCCCTGCAGGCGCAAGACAACCTTCCGGAAATACCACTCCGAAATGTGAATCCGTAGGCTTACCGTAACAGCAGCCCGCCATAAAACATCCCATGCGGCCAAACCCCTGATTTATCGCAACGGCCGGTGCCATCATATCCATATAACTTAAAAAGGACAGCTTCTTGATCTTACAATATATGAATATGGACAGGATACCCGTGATTATACCGCCGTATACCACAAATCCCTCCGAACCGAGCAACGGAAGAGGATCCTGAATGAACGATCTTATGTTGACCAAAACAAAGAGGATCTTTCCGCCCATCCATCCGAAAATAAGAACACATATCGCTATATTCGTAAAATCCTCCTCGGACAGCCCGAGTTTCTTCGTACGATACCCGCCGATAAGCACAGCAAGGACATATCCTATCCCTATCATCAGTCCGTAACCATGAACCGTAAACCTTCCTATGCTGAACAGATCTATTGCCACGATTTTCCTCCCAAATTCAAGCCTTTGGCCTCATCATTTCCGAGTACGATGTTCATGCACTGTATTGCCGCTCCCGAAGCCCCCTTGCCCAGATTATCAAAGCAGGCATTTATGAGCAGCCTGTCATCATTTCCCGTAACATATATCCTTGCATCATCACGTCCGCTCATCATATTTGCGGACAGAAAACCTTCCGTCTGCGACTCGCTTCCGAAAGGCATCACATTTATGAACCTCTCATTTTCATAATATGACGCCAGTATATCCCTTAACTGTTCAGGTGTTACCTTCTTCTTACACAGATGCGCATACAGGGGAAGTGTCACGATCATTCCGCAAAAATAGTCATCTACGACCGGAACAAATACAGGCTCCCTGTCCAGAGAGCAGACTGCCTTCATCTCCTTAAGGTGCTTATGATGCTGGGTCAGTGCATATTCACGCGGCGCATACAGATCGTCACTCTTATCGTCGGCCTCATACAAAGCTATCGCCTTCTTGCCCGCACCGCTGTACCCGGAAAGTGCACTGACGGTCACGGGATAATCCGTACCTATTACACCCTTCTGTATAAGCGGATAGACCATCATCACAAAGCCCGAAGCATAACAGCCCGGAACTGCGATCCTCCTGCTGCTCCTTATCCTGTCCCGGTGCTCCCCGGAAAGTTCCGGCAGCCCGTATGCCCATCCGGGTTCCGTCCTGTGAGCCGTCGATGCATCTATTATCACCGTATGATCATTATCCTTATCCATCAGGGATACCGCCTCTATTGACGCATCATCGGGAAGGCACAGGAAGGCGATATCCGCACCGTTAAGATATTTTGCCCTCTCATTATTATCCTTCCTCAGTTCTTCGGGGATGACCATAAGCCGGATGTCATCCTCCCTTCCCGCAAAACGTTCATTTATCCTCAGACCCGTAGTGCCTGCGCTGCCGTCAATATATACCTTTGTCTTTCCCATAGTCTTCTCCTCTCAGATAAGTTCTGTCCGACCTCTCCGATCGGGCATAAGAAAGCCGCGGAAGCTCTCCGCGGCTTCTCTGATGATATTCCATTGTATCACTATTCTATGATAAATTCACCAACTATCGATCTTAACTGTTCCACACACTGCAGGCTCTCCTCAACAAGATCATTGGTCTCGGAAGTACGAGTGACCATATCCGTCGTTTTATCCGCAATATCCGTAACACCGAGGGTGGATTCGCCAACAGTCGAAGTAATACCGGACATGGCATCCGATATCTTGGATATCGAATCGGCCAGATTGATTATGGATTCATGAACATCGTTCATGCTCCTCTTGAATTCCATCGCATCCGAACTGTACTGCTCACTGACTTCGGCAAATTCCTTATAGTCATTAAGTACCGTATCCTCAAGGAAGCCCGTTGTTTCTTCAAGGCAGGCCGTCATATTGGCTACCGCCGCATTCACTTCGCCTACTATACCGTTTATATCCGTTACGGACTTGGATGTCTGTTCCGCAAGATGTCCGATCTCGGTAGCAACTACGGCAAATCCTCTTCCGGCTTCGCCTGCTCTTGCCGCCTCTATGCTGGCATTAAGTGCAAGAAGGGATGTCTGTGACGATATCGACATTATCGCTTCGGTAAGCTCGTTTATCTTGCTTACAGCCTTACTGTCCTCAATCGCATTAGCCGAACGCACCTTAACGGAATTGTATGTCTCCCGGGTCCTTCTGGTTGCTTCCACCGTCTTATCCCGCAGCGAATTGGCCCTGTCCATAACCTCCACGCTGAGATCGTCTCCGCGTTCCGAAAGCTGTGTGATATCCTTGGCTCCCGTCTGCATATAACCGATGTTTGCATAGATGCTCTCGGTCGTAGCTGCGGTTTCTTCCATTCCTGCCGCAAGTTCCTGTGTTGTAGCCGAGTTATCGGTACACATATTGTTGACAACATTGGTCACACTCTGGAGCTGGTTTACATTACCGTCTATCCTTGAACTTGCCGCATCTATATTACCTACCATCTTGGCAAGGTTTGATCTCATCTGTACTACCGCCCTCGCCATTGCGCCGGTTTCATCCTTACGCGTGCAGAGCTTATCCGCACGCTGGCTCTTCCTGAAATTCAGTTCCGAAGTCCTTGCTATGACATCCGTAAGCATGCCTATCGGCTTAACAAGCATCGCGCTTAAGATATATGCAAGAACAGAACATACCAGAAGAACGACAACGGCAATGATTATCGCCATATCCCTTATCTTATTGACCTTGCCGGTAACCTCAGCCTTTGAAACCTCGACAACAAGAAGATATCCGACCTTGGTCATCGCATAACCGGCTATCTTGGTTCCCGTCGGATCCGTATAATTGATCATCCCGCTCTCTTCCGATCCGAATACAGCCATCAGTTCCTCCGAAGGAACCGGCTGCCCTCTCTGTTCCTCAACCTGACTGTATTTTACTACGGCTTCATCTGTAATGAGCATTACGTTCACAGTCTCATAACCCGCAATATCAACCGTATCAAGGATCTCGGCATACCTTGAGACCATCTGTGTGACACCTCCGGTCTCAACATCCACAACATCCCTTTCTGTTTCAGCCATATACTGCATCTGGGTGCTGATCTGTTCCACCATCGACTCCTTGAACCTTGACACGGTAAGGAGCATGACAACAACCACCGCAACCACCAAAGATGCGATAACAAGCATCATTATCTTAAAACATATAGAGTTAAAAAAAGAGGTTTTATCCTTAGACTGTTGTTTTTTCATAAATGAAGCGCCTCCCAATAGATGTTTGAATATATAACACATTATACAAGAATTATTATTAAACTTCAATAAAATATATGAACTATTCATGACACGCAAAAGGCTCCCAGAATTCCGAAAGTGCATCCGAGATCCCCTCAAGAGCCACCTGTTCGTACCGCTTCCATTCCCTCGGAAACATCTTAAGATACGGCGGAGTCAAAAATCTCTCATCCAAAAGCGCCACCACTCCCACATCATCCACGGTACGGATCACACGGCCCGCAGCCTGCATCACCTTGTTCATCCCCGGAAACCTGTATGCATAATCAAATCCGTCAAGTCCGTTAAGCTCATATGCTTCCCTGAGTATCTTTCTCTCATTGCTCACCATCGGAAGTCCGGTCCCTACTATTATCGCACCTATAAGACTGTCATTCTTAAGGTCGATCCCCTCCGAAAAGATACCGCCCATGACGCAGAAACCGATAAGCGTTCCGTAAACGGCATCTCCCTTTACCGGCAAGTTTCCCGGCATAAAGTGTGCAAGAAACTCTTCCCTTTCCGCTTCACTCATAGACTGTTTCTGAGTAAGGATCTTAATATCTTCCGACACAAAATATTTTTCATACGCATTAAGCACTTCGCTGAGAAAGGCATGGGACGGGAAGAACACCATATAATTGCCGGCCTTTGCCCGTACTATCCTCGATATGTAATCGGCTATATTGCAGTATTCTGTTTCGTTCCGCCTCGTATACCTGGAACTGACATCCCTTGCCACAAACAGCCCTCTCTTCTTCTCATCAAAGACCGATCTTGCATATACCGCACTATCATCGGGATCGGCGCCGAGCATATTCTTAAAATATCCGACCGGCAGGAGAGTTGCCGAGAAAAAGATCGTGCTCACTGCCTTTACAAGCCTGCGTCTTAAGGAATCCGCAGGATTTATGCACAGAAGTTTTAACATAAAATCACCGCCGCGCACATGCTCGCAGTATATCCGGTAATCATGCTCACCCATGTTTTCATACATGTTAAGAAAGTGTCTAACCCTGAAATAAAAATCAAGTACCCTGTCTTTTTCTTTAAAGCGCTCCTGCTCGTCCAGAAAGGTCTCAAGCCTTGCCATGAGCCTCGAAAGAGACATTACCGTATCACTGATATCATCAAGTACCGAATATTCTTCACATCCCCTTTTTAGTGCAAGAAGTTTGCGGTTTCCGGATCCGAGCGCCCTTGAAAGCCTCGTATCCGTTTCACCGACAAGACGCTTTAATACAAGAAAGTCTTCCTTGTATAACTCTGCACTGTACATATCCATTCCGCGGTCAACAAGGTTATGCGCTTCATCTACGAGGAAAATATATCTTCCCTGCGCCGAATCCGCAAAGAACCGCCTTAAATACACGTTCGGATCGAAAACATAATTATAATCGCAGATGACCGCATCCGAAAACAGCGACATGTCAAGACACATCTCAAACGGGCAGACATTATGCCTGAGCGCATATTCCTCTATGACCTCTCTTGTAAACGAATCCTCATGCATCAGCATGTCATACATAGCATCGTTTATCCTGTCAAAATGACCCTTTGCTCTCTCGCATCCCTCCGGATTGCAGTCACAGCTCTCAAGCGGACATATCTTCTCCTTTGCGGTTATCACGACCGATTTCAGCTTAAGTCCCTGCTGTCTTAAAATACCGAAACACTCTGCCGCAACCGTTCTTGTTATGGTTTTTGCGGTCAGGTAAAATATCTTGTCGCACAGCCCTTCTCCCATAGCCTTTACGGACGGAAATACGGTGGAGATCGTTTTGCCGACACCGGTGGGTGCTTCGATAAACAGCTTCCTCCCCCCGGATATGGTCCTGTATACCTGTCCCGCAAGTTCCCTCTGTCCGTCCCTGTATTCAAAGGGGAAGCTCACAGTGCGGATAGAATCGTTTCTTATGTTCTTAAAAGTAAATTCAAAGTCCGCGAAACGTCTGTAACGGTCGATAAGGTCTTCAAACCAGCGCCTTATCTCTCCGAACGTATATGTTTCATGGAAATATTTCGTTTCCATGGTAATTTGGTTTACATAAGTCATTCTGACCGTTATTTCCTTAAGTCCCTCCTGTTCGGCGAAGATAAAAGCATAACATTTTGCCTGCGCAAGATGTACCGGAACAGGTTCCCTGACACGGTCAAGATCCATGTATACGGTCTTTATCTCATCTATCATATGAACGTCTTCGTTATCTACTATACCGTCCGCACGTCCTTCTATGACTATGTCGTAATCCCCGCCGCATATCACTTTCTTAAGCAGGACTTCCGCATGATAATCACTGCCCATGCTCTGCTGGATCATCCTGTGTATCCTTGCCCCCTCGAGCATGAGCTGGACATCCTGGCCGGTTTTTCTGCGGTTGTCGATATCTCCGGACCGCAGTATGAATTCAACGAGACCCCTGACCGAAACCGTTATGATATTTTTTGGCGTTTTTTCTTCCATATTTTCATTATAACATATGATAAGAAGGCAGACTTCCCCCACATTTTTTCAAAGGCAAAAAAGACGGCCCGATGTTCCCATCAGACCGCCCTTTTGTTTGCAAAACCATCTGCATTCCGGATCCCGTTCTCAGGCCGCCAGTCTCTTGAGCATATTGGAAAATTCCTTGTTCTCTCCGCCGTACTGAACCGTCAGCTCCTTGGAGAAATCCAGTCCAAGAACGCCTAAGATCGATTTTGCATCAATTACAAACCTGTTGTAAAAAATATCAATATCAAAATCACACTTCGAGGCCTTCTGAACGAATTCGCATGCATCATTCAAATTAAGC
>JAEEGL016451693.1_pt1 | contig 14603 bp, 3 predicted proteins | sample 9134231 | NCBI WGS metagenome assembly JAEEGL01 (sample SAMN16246548, study PRJNA631951) | gut metagenome | biome: gut microbiome; feature: rumen; material: fiber-attached | host: Bos | place: Iran: Karaj | collected 2018-10 | reverse complement strand
TTTTGAAAATATTAAAAAAAAATTAATTTAATTAAAATAATTAAAATTAATAATAATTAAAAAAAATAATAATCAAAAATAATTATAATTATTAATATTAATCTGAAAAATTAATAAAAAAATTAATAAAAATAAAAATGTATATTTCCTATAAAGGAATTGGATAATTTTACTTAGTTAAAATAAAATTAAGAATCATCCTTTCAAATTTAGAATTTGGACGACAATCCTTAAAAAACCTGGTGATAAAATATTAGGAACTAATCGCATATTTCCGATGTTTAATATAAATTACTGAAAAATTATTCTCCAAATTATTATCAGAACTTTTGGCGGATGCAGAAATAGGTATATATAAAATTTGAGAGAAGAGAATGAACTTTCGAAAATATAAGTTCTCTTTCTTAACCTATTACATATTTATGCAATTATAATTATGAAACTTTGAAAAATTTAAAGGTAAAAAAAACTTATCTTAGTGTTTGTTGAATCAATTATTCTCCGATGAACTTTTTCTGAAGATCTTTCCAAAGACCGAGCTGATCGGGTGAGCTTTATTCAAAAGTTGTTTTAGTTGGCACTCTAAATGATTATAAAGAAGAAAAAACATTCCACAAATTAAATAATGTGGAAAACAAGGGAACTAAACTTAAATTTATTATGTATCTTCATATTAAATAACATATAAGTAATTATTTACTTTACTTGCTGGTGGGCACGTAATTATAAATTATGGATTGATTATTTCAGCTGATATTCTTTTAATAAAAGGAAAAGGAATTAAAAAAGGTAAAAGTTCTTTAACAAGTGAATCTGGCACAATGATAAAAGGAAAGTTTAATATAAGTTATGAATTAGAAAAAATAGGAAAAAATTTATGTTCTTCTTTAATTTATTAGGAAAGAATTCTATCCAAGATAAAAGTAAAAGAATTGTTAGGGGCGTTGATGGAATTTTCTAGAAAGAAATCATTGGAAGAGCAATTAATAACATCAGAAAACATAGTAAAATTCCAATAAAATCTAAACTTAAAAGAATTGTTGAATAAAAAAGATATTTTAATACTAGCGCTGGAATTTTGATTGCTATCGCAGTTATGATAATATTTGCGACAAGTTTCTCATTTAATCTTGATGATTATAATTAATCATTTGGTGAAGAAAGAATTTTTACATGAATATTATTTATTTTCCTCTATTTCGAAAATAAAGAAAATTTTAATAAAGAATGCTAGCAATGTTTTAACTGAGCCAAGATTAGGAGATGATAAACAAAAATTATAAATTATTATATTATGTTCTTTAATTATTATCACTGGTATTTCTTTAGTAGAGCTTTACTTGTTATTTAAAGTATAACTTTTAAATAAAACAAATGATGGATTAGGGAAATTTTGGAAGGATAAAACCATATATGGGAAAATGCATGAATTAAATTATATATGATAATATTTTCAACATATTCCCCTAAAGAAAGGTTTAATAATAATAAAATTTTAAAACAAGCTTTCAACTAATTTCCCTTCTCCAACAAATTAAGTGAATAAATAATATAATGCTATTAAAAGAATTATTTATTGTAAACTTTGAATGATAATCTGTTTCCACACTCAAAGATTAATTATAGAGTCATTTATTTTTTTAGTTTATGTTATAAATGTTCGTCAAGAAAGTAGTTCTTTTCCAAAAGTTAAAGGTCCTTAATAATCAATGATAGTATTTACATTCATTTGAATAGAAGTTAATGATTATTCATTTCAGACAAGGTCAGATATATATGCTGATATCACATCTCATAAATTAACAGATAATTGAAATTGTATAAATTTAAGAATGCTATTATATATTTTCTCCTTTACTTTCTTGAGTTTATTATTATTCTAAAATAGTTATCTTTAAAAAAATAAGTGAAATATATTTTCCTATATCAATATGAGGAAATATTCCAAAAATCTACATCTAATTTAATAAAGCTGGAACATCATTAGTTTTTTTGCCTATAACTGCTGCCATATTTTTTAAAGATTTGGGACAATGTACTGAAATATATATATAAACAGGTTGAGATTTGAGCTCATTTCTTTTTTTTGTATTGTTTTATCAAATATTATCGATTTTTTTAATAATAATGTTTTTAATTTTTTTTTTTTCTATAAATTTATTGTTGAATGAATTTTTAGGCCTTTCCAAAAATTAGTATCTTATTGTAAAACTTTGCATATTTATCCATAAAATGAATTAAAACTATTCCCTTTAAAAGCTTTAAGTTTATTTTCAATCAGGGTTTTAACATAATTTTCCTTTCCTGGAGAATCTTTTTTTTCGTTTATAAGATTCTTCATTATTATTAAATCCAAATTTTTTCAAATAAGGATTGAGGCATAAAATACCGAAATTATTTGCAATAGCTTTTTCTGCTGACATATTATTATCAGCTATAATTATCAAATTTATGAAGTCTCCTTTAATTGTTTCTGGCTCTTTAACACTTTCTATTAAGGAATTTTTAATACCAAATATTTATAAGAGTATTAAATTATATTATAAATTATTTTACTATTTTTTGAAGCCTTTCTTAATTTATATATTATTATATTCATCCTTTGTTATATCTTTATATGTTTTATAAATTTAGCTATTATTATTTATTATCCAAGAGACAAAAGACATGTTTAAGCAAAAATATTATTTTTAGGGAAAAATATCAATTGACAAAATTTGAATTTTGTATGAAATATATAGGTAAATTTAAATTTTGCTAAAGTTCATATGAGTATAAATAATATTTAATATATTTTTGTTTTATATTCTATTTAATTAATTAAAATTAGAATTATTGATGATTTTTCTCTATTTTATAAAGTATCCAAAATACTTTTTTTTCCTTTGAATTTTCCTTTGTGAAATACTACTTCAAATTGAAATTCTTTAAAAGGAAATTTTCCGTTTGCATATCGCTAATAATGTCTATAAAGAAACCAAATAAGGAATTTGTATATGATTAAATAATATTTATTTCATCTTTTTATTTTTGGTCAAATTATTATCTTTACAATTAATAATTGATAAATTTCATAATAAACAAAAGAAGTATATAAAAAAGAAAAAGTTGAAAATATTACTAGTGATAAAATTTAGGAAAACGAAGAAAATTCAAATAATCGAGTAGAATTCTGAAAGACATTTAAATGAATTTTATATATATATGAACGAAAATTAATTTATTTTTTTGACTTATTAAATATTTTTCCTTTATAGATAATTTTGATTAATATCATATATTTTATTTCTATTTCTCACATTCATATCTACCTAAGTTCATGTCCAATTGGAGGTTTTGAAGAAACCCCTTCATCAAGTTCATTTCAGGCAATTTTTTTCAAATAAAAATCCGATGAAATTATAATAAATCAATTATTTTTTAAATAATTATTTTTTTCTCTTCAAGATTTTTTTGATTCAAATTTTGGAGTAAATAAAGATACAATTTAAACGTCAACAAAATAATAGCAATAATTACTAGTTGATTCATGCTCTATTTTAGTATTTTTGAAAAAAGTGAAAAAAAAGGGCTTGGCTTGAATATAAGAAGTATTAATATATAAATAATTTTTAATACAAATATATTTAATCATTTGTAAAATAGAATTTTTTTAATTATTTTTTTAAATTGTTCTATAATTTTGATAAATTAAATAGAAATAGGGATTTGGACCAATCTAAATCCTATTCTCCATCACAATCCTAATTCTAAATTTTATTATTTTTATTTTAATGTTAAATCAAATTTTTTAAATAGTTAATTATTTTTATAAATAGTTTATTTTTTTATATATAAAGTTAATTATTTTTCGTTATTAACTATTTTTCAGGTTGAAAAAAATTAATTATTATCCAAGATACACTGATGTCTATACAAGAATCAACTATTATATCCCAAGAACAAGGGGAGACTGCCCAATCCAGTGATAAAGAAAAAGAAATTTATTTTATTATTTCAACACCAAGCGAAGAAAAGGTTAACTTTGATAACTTAAAATTTATTTCAGATATAACGCCTCAAATTATCTATGACAAGAGTATTGAAAAAGGAAATGGCTCATTTATTGAGCATAATATCTTTAAATTGAATATAATTAAAAAAGAAAAAGAAAAAGAAAAAGATAAAAAGTCCTCCACTAATTATAAATTGGAATATACTATAGGCGAAGATTCCTATGAAATTTCTTTTTCTGTAAAAGAGAATACTTTCGTCTATGAGCCTGAACTAAAAAAAGGGAATAAATATATTGATAATATTGTTAAAGAAAGCATTGATCAAGATATTATTTCATGGCAAGATAAATTAGATATATTTCTAGAAGCATTGGAAAAAAATAATGAAACTAATAAAAAAGAAAAATTATATGAAGAAACAATAACCTTATATGAAAAGAAAAAAAAATTTAGTCTTCTAATCTCCCTATTTCTAAAAATCTATGAAGAAAATAAAAGTTTATGTTCTAAATTACTCGATACATTTAAAAAAATAAATGAAAAAGAAAACACCGATAGAGATAAAGGTTTGGCTTCAAAAATAGAGACTTTTAAACATATTTATGAAAAGGCAGATATGATAATTGAAAATAGTGGATATGATGTAATTAATTTTTATGGTATATTATTTTGTTATTTAAGTTCTTATGACAAGGATAATTTTTTCAAAATTTTAAAGAAATTCTCAGAAGGAAATGCCGATATATTATATGAGATTTTAATTACATATTATTCACACTTTAAAAATCCATTAAATCAAAATTTTGAATTTTATGATAATTTTATAAAATATGCGATAAAGAAAGGAAAAGAATTAAAAATTTTTGAAAGAATATTAAATTATATTGATGATATAGAAACATTTCTATATGTTATAAATGAAAATAAAGTTGATATATTTAAAAAATATGATGACCTGAAGAGAAAACCTATTGAATTGGCTTCTAATTTAAAGCTTGTAAAAAGGGTATATAATGAAGATAGAAAAGAAAAAAAAGAAATAGATATTATAATAGACTTAATTCAAGAAATTATAAAATTTTCAAAAGATAATCAAATTTTGGTCGTATATTTAAAAAGCTCATTTTGGGTCTATCTTCTGAAGCAATACAATAAGCCAGATTTGGAATATATCGACAATTGTAATCGTTTAAGAGAGCTGTTCAAAACATATAATAATTTAATTAATATTTTATATAAAGGAAGCAATAATAAAAATGAATTAACTATTAAAAATGATATAAATAGATATAATGGTAGAGATGTATTTGCATTTATTTTAAATAATAATATTAAAGAATTGTTTGAAATAAAAAAAGATAAATATAATGATGAGCAAAAACTTGGTATTATAAAAAAATATAATCCTTATTATAATAATGAAAATAAAGAAGATGAAGATAAATATCAAAATTTAAGAGAAACTGATATTTTTAATAATATAAACTTTAAGAATCCTACTATATATTTCAAAGAATCATTTCATCTTTTGAATTTTGAAGCAATGTTCAAGGAAAATATAAGAGAGTTTATAAATAAAATTACATCAAAAATAGAAGATATAGATACATTTGGTACTATAATGGAAATAATAGATACAACTCGCATAGAGAAGGAAAAAAAAGAGGATTATTATAATATTCTTAAAGATAAATATGAATTAATTATTAAAAATCAAATACAATTATTAAAAGAAGAAACTGAATTAAAGAAAGCCGTTGAAATAATATCTGATTTTATAAGTAGAATTTTTTTGTATGAAGAAAATACCAATTTTTTAGAAGAAAAAATTAGTAAATTAGATGATAAAATAAAATCATTAATATATAATGAACTAATGAAAAGGTATAATGATAAAAAATTTGAAAAAATGAAAGAATATATATTCGATATATTTTTAAGTAAAATTGAGGATATTGATAATATAATAAAATTAATTGATAGTTTATCAAATGAAGATAAAAATAAGTTTTTAGACAAATTATTGAAAAAATGTGATTTTGATAAAGAAGAATACTATTCAAATTTAGAAAATAAGAAAATCAAATTAATATGCTATTTAAATGAAGCAGGAAAATTAGACATTAATAATATTGGTAATTTACAAAATACATTAGATGAAATAAAAAATGATTTAGAAAAGGGTTTAATCTCTAAAAAAAAATTAGAAGAATTTTTATATAGAAAAAAGAAAGATATAAAAAATGTTGTAGGTATAAAAGAGGAAAATAAAGAAAAAAAAGGAAAAGAAGAAAAGGAAGAGAAAAACGAGCAACAAAAAAATGTTCAACAAAAGTTAGGATTAATAAAATTAGTAATAAATGATTATGATCCTATTAAAAGTTATGGAGAATTAAAAAAAACTATTTTAGATATAAATAAAAAGATTACAGATTTAGATTCAATAAAAAATTCTCTTATAATATTTCATAGAAATACATATAATAGAGAAATAAGAGATTTAACAAATATTATTAATGAAATAGAAACCAAGCCAATAAAAGATTTTAGAAGCCAATCAATGAAAGTTTCTATAGACAATTTATTAAAACTGAAAGCAACAAGTGATGAAATTTATAAAGTTAAGGATTTTTTACTTTTTAAAAAAATATTTGAAAAAGCACAAGGAAAAGACCAAGCAGATCGTTTTAAAGATGCATTAGATAAATTAAATAAAATAAAAAGTTCAATAAAAAACAAATCTAAAGATAATTCTATCAATATAGAAATAATATTTAAAGAGTTCGAAAATATTTTCAAAAATATTAAGGAAGAATTAAGTAAAGAAGAAGAATCAAAATCAGATAAATTTATAGAACAAATGATTGATTATTTTAATATAAAAGATGATGAAGAACAAGAAAATATGAAAATAATAATTAAAAGTAAAAAATATGAAATGGACGTAAAAAGTATAAAATTCTTTTTCGAAAATTTTTCTAATAAAAAATTAACTTTACCTAAAAATATAGATTTATCCACAATGAAATTAGAAGATCTTAAAAGGACTTTAAATAAGTTGAAAAATGATAATATATATGATTATGAATCTAATAGTTTTTTTTATAAAGTATTTACTTCATTTTATGATAAAAAGGAAGCAATTGATTTTTTAATAAAAAAAATAAATACAAATATGGATAATTTAAAAGATAAATTAGATCCTACTAATAGGAGTATATCTATTAAAGATATTGATGATGCATTTGAATGCTTAAATCAATTTAAACAACTTATAGATTTAAATAGTTCAGAAATAATAGGACATTTAAAAGAATTAGATGAAGAAACTATTAAGAAGTTTGTTAGTTATTCAAAGCATTATCCATCAATTATTGAATTAGATAGAAAGAATGAAAAAGATATTTTTGAAAATATATATACAATCATTGAAAATGCAAGTTTAACATTTAGACTTGATAATGAATATTTTTGCTATAAATCCAATGATAATGAAAAAAAAGATTTAGGGATTAAAGACCTAATTGAATTAAAAAATAAAATAAATATTCAATTTGATAATAAAAAAAAAAATGAAGAAAAATCAGATGAAGATGAAGTAAAAGATTTATACAGGATAAAATGTGATAAATTGGTATTTTTTAAAAATACAATATCTGATTTAGAAGTTATTTATAACAAAATTAAAATATTAAGAACAAAAGGTTATAATATACCAATATTAATAAATATTTCAATAGAATATCCAAATATAATATATAAATTTAAAAAAGAGGATGAAGAAAATAAAGATTTTGAGTTTATAAAAAATTTTTTATTTACTATAAAAAATGACTATGAAAGTCAATTAAATACAATTTATAAAAATGAAAAACATTCAAGATTTTTATATGGAAAGTTATTTAGAAAAATAAAATTACATCAAGAGGGAAATTACGAAGTAAAAGAAATAATAAGATATATTTTAAATAAAATAGATTATAAAGATAAAGTTTTAGATGGTGAACCATTTAATGTGAAAATAGGGGAAGATTGGGAAACTGAATTTAAAGACTATACTAAACAAATATTTAATAATATGTCAAAATATATTATTTCTTTATTTGAAAAAAATGGTTTGAATTTTGAAAAACATTATGAAAATATGCTAATTAAAGGCGATAAAAAGTATAAAGGAATATATAAATATAAATGCAATGATATTTCAATGGAAGAGTATATATTATATTTATTTCAGGAAAAATTAGAGAAATTACCAATAGCGCAAAATATATTAATTTGTTCTAATGAAACTTCTATTGAAGAAATGCAATCCTTTTTTTATAGAGCAATATTATGTGATTATAATACTCTATTTGTAATTGAAGTTTTAGAATCATTTTCAAATTTTCAACATAATAAAATGTATAGTTATATTGATAAGCTCTTATCATATAAATTAGAAAAGTACAAAAAAGAACATAAAGAAAATAAAAATATAAATAAATTAAATACTAGAGAATATTTAAATAGTTGTATTTTCTTTGTTTATAAAAAATTGGATGAAGAAACTGCATTTAATAATGAATTAGGAAAATATACAATTCAAAGACAAGTTAAAATGGAACTTCCTCCAAATGAAACCGAAAAAGATAATACATTAAATAATTTGAATATATCAGATATTTCAAATAATTCATTCCATATTAAAATGTTAATACAGGATAACGTTTTATTAGAAAATATAAAAGTTTTTTCTTCTGATGTTTGTGGCTTAGGTAAATCGTTTCAAATCAAAAAAAAGATAAAAGAAAATAAAGAAATATATTATCATTTCCCTTTAGGAGGAAAATTATCAAAGAAGGTAATTTATAAAAAATTACTAGAATTACTGAAAAGAATTAAAAAAGACATAAAAAAAGATATCAATAAAAAAGACGAAGAAGACGAAAATGATGAAGAATATATAGAATATAATAATGTTGCTATTCATGTTGATTTAATAGAAACTGAAGAAACACCTTTAATAAACGAGTTTTTACTTTCATTTCTTATTACTAAATTTTATAATAATAATGAAGATATTATTTATATTCCAAATAACTTAAAGATTTATATTGAAATTCCTAATAGTTTCGAAAAATATTTATCAAAAATTGGAATATTAAATATATTTAAAATTGAAAATATTTCTCTCAAAAAATTACCTAAATTAGAATTGGATAGAGAAACACAAAAAATTTTCGAAAGAATGATAGGAAAAGAAACTGATGAACAGATAGAAGAATTTATAAAAAAAAATATAGGTATTCCAGAGTATTCCTACCATCAAGTAAAAACTTTTATAAATCTTTTTATAAGTCAATTTAGTATATTTGATCAAAAAATTAAATTTAAAAATTCTAAGGATGATGATATAACTAATAAATGCATAGAATATTTTGCAGAAAGCACAAAATATTTTACAAATGGAGGGTTTGCAAGAATTATAATGGACAAAAAACAGAAAATAAAAGATAAAATAGATTTATGTTTAGATGCTTATGAAAATGATATAAATAAAGGAAATTTTAAAAGTCCTTTAATTTTTATTGATAAAAGTACAAAAAAGTGTAAATTGGAAATTCTTCCAGATATAAAGAAAGAAGAAAATGAAGATATAAATAATATTAAAACATTATATAAAGAAGTTGATATAACTTATTTAATAGATGCCACTGGATCAATGGGAAGAGAAATTAAAGCTGCAAATGATTATGTTATTCAAATTTTCGATGAATTAAGAAAAAATTATAAAGATTTTAATTTTCGTTTTGGAGCAGTTTTTTATAGAGATAAAATAGATTCTGAAGGAGATGAAAATGAATATTTCCCTTTGACAGATGATATGGAAAAATTAAAAAATAAAATATCAAAAATAAAGCCATATGGGGGAGATGATATTCCTGAAGATTGGGTTGAAGGATATAAGCTGGCATTAAATAAAATGAATTGGGGAAATGGCATTAAATTAATAATCCATATTGCTGATGCAGGTGCCCATGGAACAGATTTTTCAAAAGAAGATAAACATGAAGAGCAAGGACCTTTATTATATCCATTAATTAAAGAATGTGCACAAAAAAATATTAATATTATAGGGTTTAAAATCGGCAAAGAACCAGAACAATCATTTGAAAAAATAGCTGAAATATATAATAACTATAAAATGTCAAATAAAGATGAAGGTCAATTTATAGAAATTTTTGATTTTGTAAGAGGAGAAGATACAAAAGAAGGTAAAAAGGATCCTGTTTCAGAAAATTTCCATAACCTGGTTCTTGAAGCAGCTCATCAGGTTGTAAATCCTTCATATAAATTTTTAAAAAGATTAAAGAACATACTAAATCTTCAAATGATTTGGAAAAAGATATAGGAGATAAAAAATCTTTATTATCAATATTGAATATAGGAACAGATAATTATGTTATAACTGATGACAATTATAAAAAAATGGTATTATTAATTTATAGAATAAAATCAAATGTACCAGTTATAATTATGGGAGAGACTGGTTGTGGTAAAACTTCTTTAATAATAAAATTAAGTCAGATTTTAAATAATGGAGAAAAATTAGTAGAAATAATTAACATAAATCCAGGAATTACAGATGAAGAAATATGCAAAAAAATGAAAGAAATAAATGAAAAAGCAAAAAAACAAGAATATATAAATAAAGAAAAAAATGAAAAAAAGGAATTATGGGTGTTTTTTGACGAAATTAACACATGTCTTTCATTATCTCTTTTAACTGAAATATTTATTAATAGAGCATTTAATGGAGAAAAATTAGAAGATAATATAAGGCTTTGTGGTGCATGTAATCCATATAGAAGAAGAAAATTAACTGCTGTTAAATGTGGCTTAACTAGAGAAGATGATAAAGACGATGATTTAGTTTATAAAGTGGAACAATTGCCGCAATCGTTATTATATTATGTATTCAGTTTCGGTTCTATAAAAGATGAGGATGAAAAAAAATATATACGAAGCATTATACAAAAAATATTTTCAAAAGAAGAAGAAAATCTTCATAATTTAACTACTGAGGCAATATCTAAATGTCATATATTTTTGAGGAAAATTTTTCAAGATCCTTCAATAGTATCATTAAGGGAAATTGCTAGATTTACAAAATGTGTTGAATTTTTCCAAGATTATTTTCTTAAAAAAAATAATCAAAATAAGTTTTCAATAGATGATGATACAAAAAAATTATATAAAATAAAAAGCATTATATGTTCTATATATTTATGTTATTATATTAGATTGGTAGATGATGAAATAAGAGGCCGTTTTGATGCAGAATTGCAGAAGATATTATTAAAAATAGTTAATGTTTATTCAAATGAAGAAAGTAATGATGAAGGTAAAAGTAATTTATTTGATAGGATAAAGAATACAAAATTAAAAGATGAGCTTAGTGATAAAAATATAGAATCTTTTAGTGATTTATTAAAGATAGAAGAAGAATTTTTATTAGAACAAATAGAATTAGCTCCCAGTATTGGCAAGAATCAATTATTAAAAGAGAATATATTTTTATTATTTTTAGCAGTTGTTACAAAAATACCATTAATTATAGTTGGAAAACCAGGTACTGGTAAAAGTTTGAGTGCCCAATTAATAAATAACTCAATGAAAGGTAAATATTCTAAAAATAGCAAAGATGGAAAACCTGGATTTTTTAAAAAATATCCACCAATAATTCAGAAATATTTCCAAGGTTCTGAATCTACAAGCCCTGAAGATGTAACAGAATTGTTTCAAAAAACAGAAAATTTATATAAAAATTATTTACAAAATAAAAATGAAGATGATGTAGTACCTATATATATGATATTATTTGATGAATTGGGACTAGCCGAAAAATCTCCAACAAATCCACTTAAGGTTTTACATTCAAAACTTGAATATGATGGTAAAAAAGAAGGAGTATGCTTTATTGGGATAAGTAATTATTCTCTAGATGCCGCTAAGATAAATAGAGCTTTAAGTTTATCAGTTCCAAATTTAGAAGATAAACCTGAGCAATTAAGAGCTACTGCTAAAAGTATTGTGAAAAGTATTTCTGAAGATATATCAAAGGATACTTCTAAAATTTTTATTTTTAATATAATTTCAAGGGCTTATCATTTATATAAATGGTATTTGAATTTTATTAAAAAATTAACAGTATTAAAAAAATATATTGAAGAAAAACCAAACTTAAGGGGAAAAGATCTTAAAGAAATTGAAAGAGAGCAAGATTATAAAAAATTATTACAAAAAAATAAGACAATAAAAACTGAATTTCACGGGAATAGGGATTTTTATAATATAATAAAAGGTGTTGCAACAGAAGGCGCGAAATTAAATAATATATCTGATGAAACTCAAATTGTACCTAAAATTGAAAATTTTATTGAAAGAAATTTTGGAGGTATAAATTATGAAATTGATATTGACTTTAATTTACAATGTAATGATATAATTGAAGATATGCAAAAACTTAAAGATATATTAAAAGAAAAATTATTATTAAGAAAGACTGCTAATGAAAAAATAAAAGTTACTTCAGTATATTTGTTTAAAAAAATATATAATGAGGCTTGTAATAATGAAGATAATAAAAAAGATAATATAAAAGGGGTTGTTTATAAGATAAAAGATGAGAATATGGATAAATATGATTTAAATAAATGTATTAATGATAATATAAATGATAATAACAGTCGTTATTTATTATTAGAAATTAAATCAAATTTAGCTCCATTAATAAATCAGATTATTAACGTACAAAATCCAGATAAAAAGGAAATTGATTTTATTAATGGGAGCCCATTTTCAGATGATAATAATAATAATGAATATAAAACTAAGAAAGTTGGCGAAATTCAAAATTGTGCTTCAAAACAAGATAAATTAATTATTTTACAAAATTTAAATCCGATACAACCATATTTATATGATTTATATAATATGAATTACAAAATAATTGATGAACAAAAATATGTGAGAATTTGTTTAGATAACTTCAGTGAGGATTTAACACCTGTTAATGATACATTCAGAATAATAATTTTGGTTGACAGAAAATTTGTTAATGAGGTTGATATGGCTTTCCTAAATAGATTAGAAAAAATGCAAATTAGATTTAAGGATTTATTGAATAATGAACAAAAAAATCTAATTAATGCCATTTTAGAAAAAACAAGATTAAAAGAAGAAATTAAAAAGGTGCAAAATTCAATGAATTATGATTTAAATCAACTATTAATAAATTGTGGAGAACAAGAAATAGGAGGATTAGTTTATTATTTGTCTATAGAAAACAAAAAAGAAAATATAAATGAAGATAATATAAAAGAAAGAATCTATCGAAAAATAAGTAATCTTTTACCACAAGATATAATAACAAATTTACCAGAAGAAAATCCAATAAAAAATAAATATTACTCTGAAAGAAGATATAATAATTTTAAGGAATATATACAAGATTTAGAAAGTGCAAGGCAAAATAATATAAATAATTATAAAATTTCAATAATATATACATTTAGTAGTATTGCTAATACTATAGAGGGATTTGATGTTAAAGCAGATAAAACAGATAAAATTATGATATCAGAAATTAGGACAGAAGATAAATTTAAAAATGATATAGATGATATCAAGAGTAAAAATAAAGATATAGATGAAGATAAGCATATAATTTTAATTAATTTTGAACAATATAATTCAAATAAAATACAATTTATATGTGATTATATTAATAATTATTGTAAAGAAGATGATGACTATAATTATATATTAATAATACATATACAAAGAAGTTTTAATATAGAAAATAAAAATAAAAAAGACATAATTTATTCAATTCCTAATATTTATAAAAATATAAATCAAATATTTATTGATAATTTACAAGGTCCAAATTTATCTTTAAGAGATATATTAAAAAAAAATATTAAAGATGTAATGTTTAGTGCAGATACCTTTAAGAATTTAGATAAGGAATTTAATGATTCATTAATAAATTTTGTATATGAGGAAATGAAAGAAAAAAGCAAAAATAATTTAAATGAAAAAAGTATGATGAGTAATTTCTCCAATTTTGATAATTATATATTTGATGATGAAAGCATAATAAAAGAAGAAAAATATAGTGAAGAATTAAAAAAATATATGGCAAAGGATATTGAATTTAAAAACGATTTAATAAAAAAGGCAAAAGAATTAATAGAGCTTGATAATGATGCTCAAGGGCATTGCCAAAGTTTAGTTGATAAAATGCTTAAAAATAAATATATAAATAAAAATAGTATTGATATTATTTCTTGTATACTCGATTATATCAAGGAAAATATATTTAAAAAATATTTGTTATATATATTTAAAGTATTAGAAGATAATAATTTTCTTACTACATTAATTGAGATAAGTAAGGATAGAAATAGTAAATTAGACAAAAATGATAAATCTAATAAAAATGAAAGAAATAAATTTATAATTAAAGAATTAAAAAATAAATTTTTAAAAGAAATAAAAGTTGATAATGATGCAATATATGAACCAAAATTTCTATTTAATTATAAAATTCCAGGATTT
>JAEEGL015948380.1_pt1 | contig 14603 bp, 13 predicted proteins | sample 9134231 | NCBI WGS metagenome assembly JAEEGL01 (sample SAMN16246548, study PRJNA631951) | gut metagenome | biome: gut microbiome; feature: rumen; material: fiber-attached | host: Bos | place: Iran: Karaj | collected 2018-10 | reverse complement strand
ATGGGATATAGATCAGATGTCAGAATAATGACAACGAGAAAAGGATTTAATAAGTTAAAAGACTATACTACCAAATATCTAAAAGATAAAAATTCATATGGTAATTTATTAGATGAATTAGATGTGAATGAAGAAACTAAATACGCTAAATATATTGGTTGGAATTCTATTAAATGGTATGAAGGATATGAAGATATAGATGCAATTATGGATGGACTAGACTATTTAGAAGAAAATGATTATTCTTATCGCTATGCAAGAATAGGTGAAAATTATGATGACTACGAAGAAAAATACTATGAAAGTGAAAAGGAAGAAGAACAAGATTTAGAGTATCCAAGTATGACTAGATATTTTGAAGATGATTATATAACACATCAAATGAAACTTGATGCAGGTGAATCAGAAATGGATGTGCAATGAATACAAGTTTAATAATACTTCTAGTTATAATTATTATTTTTATAATTATTTTTGTTTACATTGAGCCATTAATGATGAAACATAAAGTTAAAAATGATAATGAATATGGTTCTGCTAGGTTTAGTACTGATAAAGAAATAAAAGAAAACTTTAAACATGAAAATATTAATAGTATAAAGGAAGCAGGTTTTCCAGTATCTTTTAGTAAGAATTTAAAGACTATATATTTTGATAGAGAAACACCACATTATGTTTATTTAGGTTCAACAGGTTCTGGTAAATCTGTAACAGCTGTAATACCAACTTGTTCTTTTATCTCAAATGCAAAGAAGAAACGAAGCGTTTTTATCACTGATCCGAAAGGAGAAATTTATCAAGCAACATCAAAGATGTTTCAAAATCATGGTTATAGAATATTAACAATTGATTTTAGAAATCCAGAATTATCTAATAAAATAAATATACTAGAGCCAATAATTGTTGAATATGAAAAGTATATTGATTATGAAAATAAATCCATTGAAGCAAAAAATGATAATGATAAATTATTATTTAATAATAAATCTATGAGTTCTTTAGCAGAAACAAATAGGTTAATATCATCACTTGCTACAATGGTTATGCAAGAAAAACATGAACAAAAAGATCCTTTTTGGAATAATTCTGCAAAGAATTTATTAGAAGGATTAATTGGTTTCTTTTTAGAAGAGTATAAACTGGGAAATATAAAAAGAGAACAAATTACAATGACATCAATAAGAAAATTTCAAAATAGTTCTATGGAAGAAAATAATTTCAAAAAGATTAAAGACTATATTAATAAAAAGAAATATGGGAGCAAATCTAAGGATGCTTTAGTAAGTATTTTTAGTGCTAGTGAGAATACTTATAAATCTATTACAGCAGTATTTGGTGAAAAGATGAATCTTTTTGATGATATTAATGTAGCTAATGTTACAAGTACAAGTGATTTTGATTTCAATATATTAGGTAAAGAGCCAACAGCTTTATATGTAATAGTTCCAGATGAAGATAAAACATATTTTACATTGGTTACTATTATTGTAGGATTGTTATATAGAGAGTTAGTAAAACTTGCCAATACAACAGAAAATAAGAAGTTACCATATGAAATAGATTTTATATTAGATGAATTTGCAAACTGTCCACCACTTGCAGATATTGAAGCAATTGTTTCAGTAGCAAGAAGCAGAGGAATGCATTTTCATTTTTTTATACAATCATTTTCACAATTAGATAATGTATATGGAAAAGATGTTTCACAAATCATTTTAGATAACTGTGGTCTTGTATATTTAAAGACAAACACACAAGAAACAGCAGAAGCAATTTCAAAAAGATTAGGTAAAAAAACAATTGAATCTAATAGTATAAGACAATCAGTATCATTAATGAATTATAATGGTGATCGATCAACTAATTTAATTGGTAGAGATTTAATGACACCAGAAGAAGTTAAACAACTTCATTACAAAACAATTATCTTTCCAATTATAGGATTTCCAATATTTAGAGATACAATTTTATATAATAAATTTAGCTGTTATGAGTCAGGTATTGTTGAAAGAGAATCTAAACCATTAAAAGACTTATCAAATACATATTTTACAGTTGAAAATGTAAAACATGAAATTTCTAAAGGCAAGACTAAAGTGAGTAAAGAAGCACAAGAATTTTTAGAGGCGCAAGAAATGAATGATAGAGATAATTTATACCCTCTAGAAGATGTAATGAAGAAAATATTTAAAGACAATTATAGTTTGAAATATAAAAAAACACCACATCATAGGGTATATTTATCCATAACAGTAAACGGAAGATTAATGCAGAGTAATAAATATCATTTATCACAAAAAATAAAGCCAGAATTATATCATATGGAAATTAAAGAATCAGATGAGAAAACAGTTATTAATATTTATATTCAAAATCCTAGTAAAGAATTATTAAATAATATTAGTAGTTAATGTTCTTTTTTTTATAAAAAAACATAAATTGGTAGTTTTGAGAAAAACATATGATATAATTCCAAATAAAGGGGATGAATTATGTCGAATTCGGATTATTTAATTGCAGCAAGAGGGATAATTGAAAGAGGAATAATATATAATTATTTACATGAATTAGGATATAAAGAATGTGTATATACAAGAGAATATATGATAAATAGTGATTATCCATTTGCTGTATGTATAAAGAGAAAAGAATTTATAATTATAGAAAGTGCAACATTGTGTTATTTAAATGATCGAGAAGGACGAGTTATTGATTTCGAGAAATTTAGAGAATTTGCAGAAAAACAAAAAAGAAAAGAGGTGTAATATGGGGGTAATAGATTTTTTTAAGAAGATAATTGAAGTTAGAAATGATGATCTTTCATTTTTAAATGCAGGAGATATTATTTGGGCTAGAAGATATAAAAATGAAGAAGAAAAAAATAAAATGAAGCAAGGACATCGAGAAAGTCCATATTTAATAATTAAGAAAAAAGGTAAGAGGGTTTGGGCTTTAATGGAAACTAGTAACCCCCATCAAGAAGTAAAATGGAATATGCTTTATTATCCACTAGGTAGATTAAGTTATGATATGAATAAAAACTCATATATATCATGTCTTAAAGTATATGAATTAAAAGAAATTCAGTTTGTTGAAACAATTGGGCATATAAAGGATTATGATTTAAACCAAATAAAGAAACATTTATATATTGTAAAAAATAGTGAATTTCCTTATAAACCAGATATAGAAGATAAATATTTAGATTTTAAAATCTCTCCTGGCGATATAATTCGTTTTGATGATAATAAATATTACATTCAGTCAGTAGATGATGAAGGATATAATGTTTATCGATTAAAAAATAGACTTAAAAGAGGGCATACATTGTATTTGAATAATACATATTATTGTTTTACATGCATTTTGAATAAAATAAAAATAAATAAAAAATATCAGCTTATTAATACATTTAATACTGGAGAAATAGAGATTATTAATAATTATATTAATGAAGAAAAAATTAAACAACTGATGAATATTGAAAGTAGAAAAAAAATGCAAATAGGTTCATTAGTAAAATATAATAATAATCATTATTATTTATATGATGAAGATGAGACAAATTTTTACTTATGTGTACTTAGTCCTGAATCACTTCCACATACTAAAGTTGGTATATTTAAAATTGGTGGAGGCTTATATAAAACATTATTTGTAAAAATTGCATATCCAAAAAATAAGTTTTTAGAAAACAATTACAAAATAAAACGTGTAGCTACCAGTGAAGAGATTATTTATAATAATAAAATAATGAATATGTCTAAAAGTGAAAGAATAAGAGCAAATAAATTGCTATATTCAAAAGAAAACATATTGGAAAATAAAACTAGATCAATCAATGATTATGTACCAATGGTTATTATAAAAAATAAAAACAATGGATTATACTATTTAATAACTAACAGAGATGGAAATGTAATAGATATTGTAAATATAAATAATTTTGGAGATTCTTTTAGTTTTATACTAGAAGAAGATACTAATCCTTTCGTGTATTATAGGATATTATCGAAAGAAGAATATGACATTTATTTAGATAAAATAAATGAATTAAATAAAATGATATCCAGCTTTGAAATAAATAAATAAATAAATTATATTATTACATTTTACAAATGCTAAAGGAATATGAAAAAATATTTCTTTTTCGTGTTATAATATAATTAGCGGAGAATAATGTGGAAGAAAAACGAAACTATAAAGACAAAATAAATTTATTAGATAAGGAATGGGAAAAGAAATATGTAAAACCAAAATTAGGCTTTCCAAAGGGGCACATACCTGCCTATAAATCTTTTTATGTAAGGTTTGGAAGTGAAATAAAAAGATATGGTGTATATGATGTAGAACATATGACAGGAACATATTATGGCTCTGTTAAAATGTATTGTAAATCAAAAGGCGAATATGAATTAAATAATATTATATTCGACCCATTTATGTTTTATATTGACAAGAAAGACAATAAATTGAATGTTTTAAAATATAATTATGTATATGACAACGAGGAATTGGATAATGTATATACTTTTTATATTACTGCTCCAAAGCGAAATTCAATAGTATGCTGTATTAATAATAAGGTCATTAAGATAATAGATATTGATGGAGGAGGAACATATAAATTTTGTCCGGCATGTCCTAATTGTATTTTATATTACAAGAACAAAAATGAAAGAATTTGCAAAATATATTGCTATGATATCTTAGAGAATAGGGAGTATATATTAGGTGAAAGGGATAGAGATATCTATCATTCTATATGGCCTATTAATGATGTGATGACATATAATCTACTGAGATCATTGGGCGATACAACTGATTTTTTTCATGATGAGAACAATGTTTATTTTTATTTTTCCTATAGTTCATCTAAGGCATTTATGATATTATTCGATTATGTTCAAAATGCCGATAAAATTGAAATAGTCAGTAATTTTTTGAAAAATGATCCAACTATTAATTATAAAATTACTTATTCGCTGAGTAGGAAAAAAGAGATTGAATTCATTTTGAGTATAATTTTATATAATGAGATTCGTGGTATTTCGATATTTGGCTATAAGTTAAGAGAAATTGTTAAAAGATTGACATATGGTAATGAACTCGATTCTAAAATATTTGAGTTGTGTGATACTGAGTATAAAGAAATATGCGAAATAATTACTGCTTTAAAAAATGAATTAGGTATCAAATATGATAATGTTTTGCTTGAAAAAATAGCTTTAAAATATGGAAAGGAATTTTTACATTGGCAATGGAATAATTTAAACTATGTTTATCCATATGAGCCATATTTAAATAAAAATGAATACGAAGATATATATTCAAAACTGGTCGATGAAGATAAAATTAAAATAAAATGGAAAAATGAAAATGACATGTATAAATTGATAAAAAAATATTATCCAGATGCAATATATCAATATCATTCCGAATGGTTGAAATTGCAATCGCTTGATGTATTTATTCCATCTTTGAAAATTGCTTTTGAATATCAAGGAGAACAACATTATCATGGTGTTGAAGTATTTGGAGGGGAAGCTAAATATAGTGAGCAACATGAAAGAGATATAAAGAAAAAAGAATTATGTGAAGCCAATGGTGTTAAATTAATTGAGTGGATGTATAACGAAAAAATAGCATTTAAAAATTTAAAAGATAAATTATTAAAATTCAATATAAATATTGAATTAAATGATTGTAATAATAGTAAAAGTGAAAAGGAGCCCGAAATTGCTAATTATCAAATAGTTGAAAAGATAGGAAAAGATGAACAGAGTCAATTAATAAATTTTGCTAAAACCAATTTTAATATTAGTAAAATGGTTGATGGTGTTATATGGATTGATGAAAAAAATAAAGTGTGGACATTAAATCATGCTTCAACGTTGGGAACTTTAAATGATATTCATATATATCACTTTAATAATGAATGTGAGTATTATTTAATTATTAATCCATCAGAAAATCAACTTCCATTAATAAAGAAAAATGATATATTTTGGAGTTATATTTCAGATGAGATAAAAAAAAATATTAACAATAAATCATTCATAGAATTAATTATTAAGGTGAAACAGCATTATCAATACGATTATAGGGTAATACCAATAAATGATAGAGATATTGACATTAATTCTGAAGAGTATAATTCTCTAAGAGAATTATCGTATAAGGCACTTGGATTATTAAAAGAAATCAATCCTAAAGGGTGTGTTTCAAACATTAATTTGTCAAATATAGATATTAAAAGTTCATGCAATGCTTGTGAATATAGAAGAATTGAAAAGAGAATTATTAATATAATAAGAGAAATAAATTATGATTTACAAAATGATTACAAATTATCTCCAGTTGCCAGAAAGTATGCGGAGGAGATTATTTCAATTGACAAAGAGTTTGATTTAGCATATGTTAGATATGTAATTACAGATTACGATTTAAAGAGATTAAATGAAAAATATACTAAAATATTAGCAATTAGGAAAAAATATATTGAAAGTTTATAATAAAGAATAGGAGATGAAATATATGGGATTATTGAAATTTTTTGCAAAATTAGATACTGCAAATAAATTATCAGATAAGTATGGTTTAGGTGCGGGATTATTCTTTTTAGAGGCAATAGATAGAGTTGAGCAAATTAAAGAAAATAATAATGATAAAAACAATGAAAATACTAGAATAAATAGTATTGACCCCAATGAACTTAATAATGCATTGAACGTATACGATAAAACATTTGACCATTTTGATAGACTCTTATGCTACGAGCATAAGAAAACAATTGCATATTTGAGAAATGAATTAGCTAATAGTAATCCAACTACACTTCCACTTATTCAAAAGGAAATATCTAAATTTCTTTATAATGAAGTGTATTTTATGATTATGAACGATATGGCACTTCAAATTAAAGAGCAAATTGATAAGTTTCCTGATGATAGAGTTCCAAAGGAAACAAAAATTGAGGTTCACAAACTGGTAGATGATGTCATGAAATCTACGCTTGAAGAAGAGAGTCGATTAAAGGTTGATAAGTTAGTTGAATACTTATTAACGATTGGTGCTGATGTAAGAAATAGTATTGAAGATGTTAATTTGGATGTTGAAAGATATAGAAGGGAAAATCCCGAAGGTAAACAATAAGCATTAGTTATATTGATAGTTATAGGAAATAATATGTATGTAAATATAAAAGACAATAATAAGAGGAAAGAACTTATATTATTGTTAGAAAAAAAAAGTTTTAAATATAAAAATTTTAAAAGGAATCAAATTATTGAAAGTGATTTGCCAATACATATATACGAGAATACAAAGGAAATTGGTATGGTTGGAAATAGTAATTATGTAAAAGTTTCAAAAATCAAATATACAGATTTGGAAAAAGCTTTAATAATATTAAATAAGGAGAGATAGTATGGCTAATAAGGCAATTGAAGATGCGTTAAAAAAATATAATGAAACATATTACAAGAAAATTATAGATAAGGATATAATTAATGATTTTGGTAGTGCATTAAAAAATTATACTCAAACAATTAATGATGCATTTAAAAGAGGAGAAAATGAAGAGTATTTTAAGAATATTATTAACAGTTTTCTAAAGAATAATTTTTATAAAGACAATAAATATACTATCAATACAATGGGAAATATTGATAGTGCAATCAAAGAAGATAATAAATTAATGGTTTTGATTGAAACAAAAAAATATAATAATACTAACGAAATGGTTAAAATAGACAACATAAATAAAAAAGCATTATGGGAAGTTTTTTACTATTATTTAGAAAATACGAGAGATTATAGTGGAAAAAAAGTTTCAAGATATTTAGATTCGGAAATTAGAAGAGCAGTAATTACCGACACGGTAAATTGGTATTTTTTTGACGCTACTGATATTGATAAATTATGTAATGGATATTTAGAAAATCAATTTTATAAATATAAAAATAACCAACTTACTTTTTCAAATGACAATCCAAGATTTTATGAATTAATAAACACTTATTTTGAAGAAATAAACATAACTGAAAAGTTAGATTATGTTTATTTCAATTTGAAAAGTTTGTATGAAAAATCTTCAGAATGGAAGAATATGTACAAGTTATTTAGCAATTATTACTTACTTAAAGATAACTACATTGTTCAAACATCTACACATCAATTAAATAGTAAATTTTATAAAGAATTATTATATATAATGGGTTTGAAAGAACTAAAGGTTAAGAATAAACTTGTTATCAGAATTAATGAAGAAGTTACTAATACCTTAGCAGATCAAGTATATAAAAAATATATTCATGATAAAGAGTTAGAAGAAAGTGATGCTAAGGAAAAAACATTTGAATTAATAATAATATGGGTTAATCGATTATTATTTATAAAATTATTTGAAAATCAGTTATTATCATTTAATAACAGAGATGAGAGATATCAAATTTTAAATAACAATAAAATTAGAAGTTTTGATGATTTACAGAATTTATTCTTTAATATATTAGGAAGAAGAATAGATGAAAGAGAAGATAGTGATTTTTATAACCAATTTAAAGAAATCCCATATTTAAATAGTTCATTATTTGAGCGACAGGAAATAGAAGCCAAGGACATTAATATAAATGAATTAAAGAATAATACCGTTCATAAATGCTCTGGTAGTGTTATTCATAAAAATAACGGAGATGAAATCCCATTATTAAAATATATAATAGATTTTTTGAACAGCTATAATTTTGGTATAGATTTAAATGATGATGGAAGCTATACCAAAGGAAAAGAAATAATAGATGCTAGTGTTTTAGGATTGATTTTTGAAAAAATAAATGGGTATAAAGATGGGGCATTTTTTACTCCAAGCGTTATAACAGAAAATATGTGTAAAAAAACTATCGAAAATCTCGTTATAGATAAAATTAATAAGGAATTTAATTGGAAAACAAAAAAATTAGAGGATATTAGATTCTCGATAGAGAATAGTGGTTCGATTGATTTAGCAAAGAAAGTAAATGCAAGTATTAATTCAATAAGAATATGTGATCCTGCAGTTGGATCTGGACATTTTCTTGTATCGGCATTAAATAGATTGATCGCAATTAAGGCAGAATTGGGTGTATTATTTGAATACAATTCAAATAGTTTGTTAAGAAGTTATGACATTTATGTTAGTGATGATATATTGAATGTTGTAAATGCGCAAGGAGATGATTTTGTTTATAATCCTTTAGATTCGCAATCACAAAAAGTTCAAGAGACACTATTTAATGAAAAAAGAATTATTATTGAAAATTGCTTATTTGGTGTTGATTTAAATCCAAAAGCTGTATCAATTTGTCAATTAAGATTATGGATAGAGTTACTAAAAAATGCATATTATAAGAATCACATTATGGAAACTTTACCTAATATTGATATTAATATTAAAGTAGGTAATTCTTTAGTATATAAAATGAATTTTGAGGAAGGAAAGAAGTTATCAAAAAATGGTTTGATTTCTTCAAAGGATATTGCAGAGTATAAGAATTATGTTAATTATTATAAATCTATTTCAGATAAAGTTAAAAAGAAGGAAACTAGGAATGCTATTAGTATTTTAAAAAATAAAATATATTCTAATAGTGTACAGATAAGCTTTATTAGTGAATACGAAAAAGTAGTTGAAGATGATCATAAACTATATAAAGATGCATTTGAGTGGGCATTTGAATTTCCAGAAATTCTTGGTGTTAATGGTGAATTTTTAGGGTTCGATTGTATAATTGGAAATCCACCATATGGAGCTGATTTAGATAATTTAACAAAAAAATATTGCAAGAATAAATATGAAGATGTTCATATGAGAACACCGGATACATATATGTATTTTATTTCTTTGGCAGAAAGGCTTGTTAAAGCTGATGGACCTATTTCATATATTGTTCCTAATAATTTACTTTTTCAAAATGAGTGTGCAAAAGCGAGATATATGTTTCTAACAAAGAATACAATTAGGGAAATAACAAATATAGGAGATAATGCATTTGAGGATGCGAGTGTACCTACATGTATATTTTATGTTATGAAAGAAAAAAATAAGGATTATTCATTTATTTATAGGGATTATCGATATGAAAAAATATCAGAAATAAATTGGGAAAATCATCGTGTTAAGCTTATTTCAAATAAAGATGTTTTAGGTTTTCCAAATTATTTAATTGGTGTTGATAAAACCAACTTGAATCTTATAAATAAAATCAACAAAAAATCTATTACAATTAATGAAATTGCTAAAGAAGTAGCTTCAGGGATTAGTACAGGTGGAAATCAAGCATTTATAGTTAATCCAAAGGTTATAGAAATATGCAATTTAGAAGAGGAACTATTAAAACCAGTTTTAATTGGACAAAATATTGATAAATATACTATAAATTATAGTGGTGATAAAATTATTTATTCTACAAAATTTACTAATACAGACGATAAAGAAAACATTATAAATCATTTATCTCAATATAGAGATGAATTAGAAAAAAGGGCAGAAGTTAAGCAAGGAATAATACCTTGGTGGTGTAATAATAGACCAAGAAGTGTAGGATTGTTTGAGCAAGATAAAATTATTTTACGTCAAACATCAGACCATATTCGTGCAACATTTGATGTTAATCAATTTTATGTGATCGATAGTATATTAGTTTTTGAAAAAAGGGATGATTGTCCTTTGGACTATTATTATTTGGTAGGAGTAATGAATAGCAAGATTAATAACTTTATATACAAAAATCTTACTCAAGAATCGGATAGAGCATTTGCACAAGTTAAGCCGATTAATGTAAGAAAACTTGTTATACCAAATTTGGATGATTATAAAATGAGTCAAATATCATCGATTGTAAAAAATATCATAGAAAATATTAATAGTGGAAACAATTATGATTATAAGAATGATGAAAGTAAAATTGATGATATACTATTTGAATATTATGAATTAACACCTAATGAGATAAGAATAATTGAAAATGTATAAATAAGTTATAGTAAAAAGTAGATAAATTTTTCTACTTTTTTATTATTCCTAAGAAATGAGATGTAAAATCAATTAATTCTCAAAATAAGCGACAAAAAAATGGTCAATTCGCTAAATAAGCGACAAAAAATAATGTAACTCTCAAAATATGGGATAAAAAAAACACCAATTCTCAAAATTAGTGGTGTACATACTATTTATAAAATGATAGTATCACAATAGATGGGTAGTATTAGTTGTGCGATAATACTATCCATTTTCGTTGGGAAGAAGGTGTCTATGAGTTCTTTATATGTTATTGATGAGGGTATAGAGAAAAAGAGATATAAAACTGTTCGTGTTGATATAAGAAAGGTTATGAATGAAAAAGGAATAAGTATTTATGAACTTAGTCGTAGAACAGGAATAAAATATGATACTATAAAAAAATATTACAATTATAAAATATATCAAATTGATCTAGAAACTCTTGCAAAAATATGTTATGTTTTAAAATGCAATTTTTTTGATGTAGTAAGATTTGAAAAAAAGCAAGATAAAAATTAATCAAAAAAATATATTATTGTAAAAAGTTAAAAAAGCTCGCAAGCCATTGATATATAATAGTGTTTAGCATTTTTTTAACTTTTTTTTAACATTTTTTTAACATTTTTTTTACATTTTTTGTTAAAAAATTGTTACATTTTTTTAGCAAAATTTAGTCTTGCATTGTGTATGTCAATAGGTTATACTTGTTATAGTAGTGATAACTGTGCAGATGAGGAGCATAGTTATTTTTTTACTATTCCACGAAGTGGGAATTGACACACAAAAAAAATATGGTATTATAAAAATCGATTAGTTTATGCATGTAAACGAAATTACTTAGGGGGTGATGTAATATGCATATTTATTTGCTATTAAAAAAGAAAATACTGTTTTATTATGACAGTGTTATCAATAATTATGATGTTGTTATGTTGCCGAGAGCATTTGAATCCTGGTTTTGGGGTTTAAATGCTCTTTTTTCGTATGAAAGGAGTGAAATTTATGTTTAATAAGTTGTTAGAAAAATATGTTATAAATCAATACAACATGAAAAAGATAGAAGATGTTGTTCGAATATTTATTGACTTGGTTTCAACATCACAAATGATTTTAGCAAATAAAGATTATTACATAAAAATTACTCCTTCTTATGAAATGAGATTAAGCGGATACTGTTCTGTTATTAATTGTGGTTCAAAGATAGAATCTTTCTTAATAAGTGATTATAATTCTAAAGAAAAACAATTGGAAGTAATTGAGAAATGTGTTTTTGCTTATAATCAATTATCATCGGTTGAAAGAGAATTCTTTAAAAGATATTATTATGATAATCAACAAAGGGATGATATACAGAGGGATATGTTGTTATATAATATTGCTTACGATCACTTAAAAAAATCATCCACTTTGAAATTTGCTTTAATTCTTGGATTAAACAAATTTGTAAATTCAATTTAAAAATCATTGGAACTCCTAAGTGAGTTCTTTTATTTTGTCATAAAACAGGAGGTGAATCATATGACAGTAATGATTTTACTAATAATATTAGTATCTTTATTAATATTATTTATTTTTGCATGTCTTAAAATTGCATCATGGATTGATGATGAAATGGAAGGTAATTATGAAAGGAGTAAACAATGAAAAAAATGAAACATTATCTGGCATTTATAAAATATTTAAATAAAAAATATATTATGCCTGTAAGTGGCAAAGATGAAAAATCAGTTATTAAAGAAGTAACTGATTTTTATATTGATTTTTTTGAAGATAAAAAAAATCCTATAGAAGTTGTCTTAAAGGAGAGAAATAGAGATGAAACGAAAAGAGAGATATAAAGTTTATTATTCAAAATTTGATGTTGACAAAGAAACTCTCTCTTTTTTTGAAAAACTATCAAATTTATATAAACTCAATGTATTATTTGAAAAAGGATTAATAAATAAAGTTGAGTATGAAAAGATAAAACAATTAATAGGTTTTGTCGCAGATTATTAATAAGTAAAAATAATTGCTATCATTTTTATAGTGAAAGAGGTGATTCTATGTCCGATGTTGAGGTAATAAAGCCAAGCATTTACACAAAGCATATTCAAAATACAATTTTTAAAAAAGCAAAGAAAAAAGTATGTGCATATTGTAGAGTTAGTACAGATGCAGAAGAACAAAAAACAAGTTATTATTCTCAAATACAGTATTATACAAATTTGATAAAGAAAAACAAGGATTGGGAATATGTTGGTGTTTATGCAGATGAGGGAATCACCGGAACTCAAATCAAAAAAAGGGATGAGTTCATAAGAATGATTGATGATTGCAAAGCTGGATGTATTGATATAGTTATAGCAAAATCTATTTCAAGATTTGCTAGAAATACAGTTGATACATTAAATACTGTTAGATTGTTAAGAAGTTTAGACATTGATGTTTATTTTGAAAAAGAAAATATACATACATTAAATATGGACAGTGAAATGTTTCTTACATTATATAGTGCATTTGCCCAAGCAGAAAGTGAATCTACTTCACAAAATGTAAAAATGGGTTATAGAGCTAAAATGAAAAGAGGAGAACCATGTGGTCAGGCAAATTGTTTTGGTTATATTTGGGACAAAGAAAATAAAAAATTAGTTATAAATAATGATGAAGCTAAAATAGTAAAAAAAATATTTAAATATTATATAGAGGGATATGGTTCTTCAAGGATAGCAAGAAAACTAATGGATGAAGGAATTCCTGCTCCTGGTGGAGGTATAAGGTGGCATCCTTCACCAATAAAAGATATATTAAGAAATGTGAAATATGTAGGCGACTTATGTGGGCAAAAATATTTTGTTGAAAGTCCACTTTCTCATAAAGAAATAAGAAATAAGGGACAAAAAGAAATGTATTATAAAAAAAATAATCATGAAGCAATAATAAGTAGGGAAGTGTTTGATAAGGTTCAAGATATATATAACAAACGAAGTACTATAATTAAAGAAGGTAAAGTTTATTGCGAAAAATTTAGTATGAAATATACATTTAGTAGTATGATCTTTTGTGGTGAGTGTGGTAAATGTTATGTCAGGAGAGTATCAAACCATACAAATAAAGATGGTATCACTCATACTCATGTTTATTGGACTTGTTCATCTCTTGCACAAACCAATACAGAAAAATGTAAACATGTTACTTCGATAAGAGATGATGAAATAAAATCACTATTTGTATCACTTTTTAATAAATTTATAATAAGTAAAAATAATGATGATTTATTAAAAGCTGTAAAAAGTTCTACTTCAAAAGAGAATATTGAAGATAAATTAGAATCATTAAAAAGAAAACAAAATGAAATTAAAGATAAAATTAATAATTTAATTGATCTTAACTTGAATCAAAATATAGATAGAGATGTGTTTACTAAAAAAAATAATGAATTTAATAATGAATTAAAAATGATTCAAGATGAAATAGATAATATATACAAAGATCAAAAAAAGAGAAGAACAGAAGAAAGGAGAATTAAAGAATTAGAAAATGAAATAAATGGTATGCCATCAATGACAAAATTTGATGATAT
>JAEEGL015667490.1_pt1 | contig 14603 bp, 13 predicted proteins | sample 9134231 | NCBI WGS metagenome assembly JAEEGL01 (sample SAMN16246548, study PRJNA631951) | gut metagenome | biome: gut microbiome; feature: rumen; material: fiber-attached | host: Bos | place: Iran: Karaj | collected 2018-10 | reverse complement strand
CGCACGGCTATGACGGGTATGTTGTATCCACCTCTGCGGAGACGCACTATGCGATCGGCAAAAAGCTTCTCAGCCTCGGTCTTCCTACGCTGATCGAAAAACCCATGACCATGCATGTCGAGGAATCGAAGGAGCTGGTCGAGATCGCGGAGCGTTCGGGCGCGAACTTTATGGTCGCGCATATCCTGCTTTTTCACCCTGCGATCAACAAGATCAAGGAGCTGATTGACAGCGGCGCGGTGGGTAAGGTCTATTACATGTACTCCACCCGCATCAAATTCGGCGTCGTTCGCACGGAGGAGAACGTATTCGAATCCTTTGCCCCGCACGATCTTGCAACGCTCAATTATTTTGCGGGCGTTCCGGCCGAAAGCATGATTCTGCACAAGGCATGCTTCCTGCAGAAGGATATCTGCGACTATGTCCTGGCCTATCTGGAATACCCGAACGACATCAAGGCGCATATTCAGGTATCCTGGCTTCATCCCTTCAAGGAACAGCGCGTCGTCGTGGTGGGGAGCCGCGGTATGATCTGGTTCGACGACGCCTCGGACAAGCAGGTGCGCCTCTGTGACAAGCATATCGAATGGCTCGACGGCGTGCCGACCTGCAGGGAAGCCGAGTCTGTAATTGTTCCCGTCGATTACAGCCAGATGCCGCTCGAGCGCGAGCTGCGCTATTTCGTCGAGCATACCGCCTGTCCTCCGGCCTTTTCCACCGGCGCCGACGGCTACGCTCTGGTAAAGGCGCTGGCCGAATCAAGACAATAGCAGATCCCGTCAGATAAGGAGGATCTTATGAGAATTGACGCACATAATCACCCGAACTGGTACGGATACAGCTTTGACCGCTTTATCCGGAACATGGACGAGAACGAGATCGACAAGACCTGCCTCCTCTCCTGGGAAACGCCGGAGAGCGAGCATATCATCGGCCAGACCTGGATCGTCAGCGACTATCTGACGACGGGCGGTCCGCCCGTTCCCGCCCCCTTTTCCCAGTGCATCGACTTCAAAATGCGTGCACCCGATCGTTTTATCCTCGGATACGGCCCGGACCCGCGCAATCCGAAGGCCATTGATCTGCTGCACAGCGCGAAACTGAATTTTGACACCAAAATCTGCGGAGAGATCAAATACCGGATGATGTACGACAACCCGGACGCGATCGACCTTTTTCGTTACGCCGGCGAGCAGGGGATGCCCGTCATCCTCCACTTTGATTATCCGGAAGCGACGAAGCAGAATTATATATACCCCCGGCGCAACTGGTGGTACGGGGGGGACATCGACACGCTCGAACGTGTGCTCAAGCTTTGCCCTGACACCGCTTTTCTCGGCCACGCGCCGGGCTTCTGGTGTCATATTTCCGACGACGACGAGGGCAGGCGGATTTCCCGCCCGACCGGCCCCGTGATCCGCGGCGGCAAAATCGAGCGTTTTTTGGACATGTATCCCAACCTGTATTGCGACTGCTCGGCCAAGTCCGCCGTGGTCGCGCTCTCGCGCGACAAGGAGTACTCCAAAGAGCTGATGCTCGCGCATCCCGACCGCTTCTTATTTGCCCGGGACAATTTCGACAGCGCGCTGATCAGGCTTGTCGACAGCTTTGAGCTTCCCGAAGACGTGAGGGAGAGCTTCTACGGCGGAAACCTTTTGAAATTGATCCACGAGGACAGATAAGGCATGGAATTCAGAGATCTGAAAAAACAATATCGCTGTTTGAAAAACGAGATTGACGCGGCCGTGCTCGACGTTATGGCCTCGGGGAGCTTTATCCTCGGAGGACAGGTCGGAGAATTGGAAGAAAAGCTGGCAGACTATACCGGCAGAAAGCACTGCGTCGCGGTCGCAAACGGCACCGACGCGCTGCAGCTCTCCTTGATGGCCTACGATGTCGGCCCGGGTGACGCGGTCTTCACTTCCGATTTCACTTATTTTGCCTCCGCCGGCAGCGCATCGATCCTCGGCGCCGTTCCGGTGCTCGTCGATATCGACCCGGCCACATTCAACATGTCGCCGGAGGATCTGGAAAGACGGATCAATGCCGTCCTTGCCGAGGGAAAGCTCAATCCCAGGTTTGTTGTTCCGGTCGACCTTTTCGGCCTGCCTGCCGATTACACGAAGCTCCTCCCGATCGCCGAAAAGTATGGGCTGCGAGTTTTGGAGGATGGCGCGCAGGGCTTCGGCGGGGCCATTCGCGGAAAACGCGCCTGCTCCTTCGGACACATTTCCACCACGTCCTTTTTCCCCGCCAAGCCGCTCGGCTGTTACGGCGACGGCGGCGCGATCTTTACCGACGACGATTTGATCGACGCCCGCCTGCGTTCGCTGCGCGCGCAGGGGAAATCGCCCACGGACAAGTACGACAACCGCGAGATCGGCTTAAACTCCCGGCTGGACACGCTGCAGGCGGCGATCCTGCTGCCCAAGCTGAAAGCATTTGCGGCGTATGAGGTCGACGCTGTCAATCGCGTGGCGGAGACCTATACGGCAGCGCTGAAGGATAAGGTCGTCACTCCCGTCGTACCGAAGGGCTTTCTCTCCAGCTGGGCTCAGTACACGATCCAGCTCCGGGACAGAGCACAGCGTGATCGCGTGCAGAAGGCGATGAAGGAAAGAGGGATCCCCACGATGGTCTACTATCCGCGCGGACTGCATCAGCAGGCGGCCTATCGCTGGATGGGCCTGCGCGACGAGGAATACCCCAACACCGTCAGAGCGACGAGCTGTGTGCTGAGCCTTCCCATGCACCCCTATCTGGAGCGAGAGGAACAGAACATGATTATCAACAGCTTACTGGAGGTACTGTAAGTTGAGCGAAGTGCGATTTTATGATTTATACGATAAGCTGATCAACGGTGAGGAGAAGCTTGCGCTGGTCGGCCTGGGATATGTCGGCATGCCGATCGCCGTAGAGTTTGCCAAGCACGTCAAGGTAATCGGCTTCAACCACAACGAGCGAAGGATCCAGCAGTACAAGAACGGCGTTGACCCGACCAATGAGGTCGGCAACGAGGTCATCAGCACCACAACGGTCGATTTTACCTCGGACGAGAAACGTCTCAGCGAGGCGAAATTCATCATTGTGGCCGTCCCGACCCCGGTCAGGAGCGATAACAACCCTGATCTCCGCCCGCTGGAAAACGCCTCGCGCATCGTAGGCCGCAACATGGTTCCCGGGACGATCGTCGTCTATGAGTCCACCGTGTATCCCGGCGTGACCGAGGATGTCTGCATCCCCATCCTGGAGAGCGAATCCGGCCTCAGGTGCGGCGTTGACTTCAAGGTAGGCTATTCGCCCGAACGCATCAACCCCGGCGACCGTGTCCACACGCTGCCCAATATCCGCAAGATCGTTTCCGGCATGGACGAGGAATCCGCCGACGTCATCAGGGAAGTATACGACATCATCATCAAGGCGGGTACCTTCCCGGTGTCGAACATCAAAACGGCGGAGGCCGTCAAGGTCGTCGAGAACAGTCAGCGTGACATCAACATCGCCTTTATGAACGAGGTCGCGATGATTTGCGATAAGCTGGGGATCGACACGGACGAGGTGCTCACCGGCATGAACACCAAGTGGAACGCGCTCAATTTCCGCCCTGGCCTTGTCGGGGGCCACTGCATCGGCGTCGATCCGTATTATCTGACCAACATGGCGGAACGGCTCGGCTATCACAGCCAGATCATTCTCAACGGCCGTAAGGTCAACGACGGAATGGGCGCTTTCGTGGCGGATGCCGCGATCAAGCAGATGATCGAGGCGGGCAAAGCGCCGAAGACCGCCAAGGTCTACATCTTCGGCATTACGTTCAAGGAGAACTGCCCGGATACCCGCAACAGCAAGGTATACGATATCATCAAGCGCCTGGCTGAGTATGAAATCTATCCGCTGGTCACCGATCCCTGGGCAGACCCCGAGATCGCCAAGCGTGAGTACGGCGTCGATCTGATCCCTTTCGAAGAGGTCAGAGACGCAGACTGCATCATCGTCGCGGTCGGACACAAGGAATTCCGCAACATGCCGATCTATACGGTCAAGCAATACTTCCGTCAGGATATACCGGACAATGAAAAGGTCTTTCTCGACGTCAAGAGCCTTTACCGCATCGACGAGCTGAAAGCCTCCGGCGTGCGGTTCTGGAGACTGTAAACACTAATCGTTCATCCACATAAACAGAGAGAAACAGCTGGGGGCATACGAAAATGGGTTTTTCAAGAATTCTGGCTGCCGTCGGGGCCGTTGCCGGCGTGCTGACGCTGGCCGGTCTCGCCAACAAGCCTTCTTCTGTATATGCCGACGAGCCCGATCTGAAAAACCCGATGGAGGGCAAGCGCGTGCGCTTTGTCCCCGATGAGACCGAGCAGAAAAACGCAGACGGCGCCTGTGGGCATCTGGAAGCCGTCGGGGAGGCCGACTGTATCGGGACCGCGTATGACGGCGTGTTGAAGCGCTGCCTTGACGCTCTGCTCTCGTTTGTCGGGCTGATCGCGCTCTCTCCGCTTCTGCTGGTCCTGTCTCTCGCCATCGTGATCGACGACCCCGGCCCTGTTCTTTTTACGCAAAAGCGGATCGGAAAAAACAAGCAGTATTTCAAGCTGCATAAATTTCGCAGCATGAAGATGAGCACGCCGCACGACGTGCCGACACATATGCTCGCCAATCCGGACCAATACATTACAAAGGTCGGCAAATTCATTCGCGCGCACAGCCTTGACGAGCTGCCGCAGATCTGGGACATTTTCATCGGCAACATGAGCGTCATCGGGCCGCGCCCCGCGCTGTGGAACCAGGATATCCTTGTGGCGGAGCGTGACAGATACGGCGCCAACGACGTCCGGCCCGGTCTGACCGGCTGGGCGCAGATCAACGGGCGGGACGAGCTGGAGATCCCCGTCAAGGCAAAGCTGGACGGCGATTACACCGAAAAACTCAAAAAGGGCGGAATGACGGCCTTCCTGTTCGACTGTCACTGCTTTTTCGGAACGATCCTCTCCGTCGCAAAGGGAGAGGGCGTCGTTGAAGGCGGAACGGGAAAGCTGCGCAGCCTGTCCAGTCCCATCGCCCCGAACGACGGCGAAACGGTCTATCCGGAGGACGATTACCAGATCAAATGAGGGCTTTTGTGTGAAAAAGATTCTCATAACCGCAGCGAACTCCTTTGTGGGGAACGCCGTTAAAAAGCATTTGGAGAACAGCTCCGAGCGTTACGCAGTCACCGCGATCAGTCTTCGCGACGGTTCATGGCGGGAGAGAGACCTCTCCGGATTCGACTGCGTCTATCATGTCGCCGGCTTGGCTCACTCCGATATCGGAAAGCTGACGGAGAAAGAAAAGGCTCTGTACTATGCCGTGAACACCGATTTGACCGAGCAGGTCGCGCTGAAGGCAAAGGCGGAAGGCGTCGGACAGTTTATTTTCATGTCCTCCGCGATCGTCTACGGCGATTCGGCGCCGATCGGGCGGGAAAAGCTGATCGACCGGCATACGCCCTGCGCCCCCGCAAACTGTTACGGGGACAGCAAGCTGCAGGCTGAGCGGCGGCTGCTTCCCCTTGCGGATGCGCGCTTCAGGGTCGTTATCCTTCGCTGTCCGATGATTTACGGCAGGGGAGGAAAGGGCAATTTTCCCGTTTTGGAAAAACTGGCCCTGAAGCTCCCTCTGTTCCCAAAGGTCGAGAACAGACGTTCGATGCTCTATGTTGGCAATCTTGCGGAGTTTGTCCGTCTGATGATCGACAACGAAGAATCCGGCGTCTTCTGGCCATGCAACCGCGAATGGAGCAACACCTCCGAACTGGTCAGGCTGATAGCGGCCTGCCATGGGAAAAAAGTCTGTTTGGTTCCGGGCTTCACCTGGGCGCTCAAAGCGCTCTCGCATCTCACCGGCTATGTCAACAAGGCTTTCGGCAACCTCGCATATGCCGAGCATCTTGGAGATTACAGCGAGGATTACCGGCTTTACAGTCTGGAAGAAAGCATAATGGAAACGGAGCGTTCATGTCCGTGAAAAAGGCCCTGATACTGGCGTCGGTCGCCTCGATGATCGACCAGTTCAACATCCCCAATATCAGGCTCCTTCAGTCTTTGGGCTACGAGGTCGACACATGTGCGGATTTCACCAATCCGGGCACGATCACTGCTGAACGGGCGGAGCAGCTCAAACGTCGGTTGGGCGAGATGAACGTCGGGATCTTCGACGTCGCGATCCCGCGCACGCTCTCTCCGCGCGCGATCCGCTCGGCCTATTCGCATGTCCGAAAACTGATCGCGGAAGGCGGCTATGATCTGATCCATTGCCACAGCCCCATCGGCGGCGCGATCTGCCGTCTGGCGGCGAGAGACGCACGAAAGAGGGGAACCCGGGTCATCTATACGGCCCACGGCTTTCATTTTTATTCCGGCGCTCCGCTGAAAAACTGGCTGCTCTTTTATCCGGTCGAAAAGTATCTCTCCCGCTGCACGGACGTGCTGATCACGATCAACCGCGAGGATTATGCGCGGGCGAAAGAGCACTTTCACGCAAAGCAAACCGTGTATGTGCCGGGTATCGGCGTCGATATCGACAAGATCGATTCTGCGCACTTTGACGGGGAGATCAGGAAAAGCTGCTCGGTTTTGCCTGGCGAGATCATGCTTCTGTCCGTCGGCGAGCTCAACAATAACAAGAACCACGACACGGCGATTAAAGCGATTGCGCTTCTTCCGGAACGATTCAAGTATGTTATCGTCGGCAAGGGAGAGAAGGAAGCTGCTCTGCGGGCGCTTTGCGCAGAGCTTGGCATGGAAGATCGCGTCACGTTTGCCGGTTTTCGGGACGACGTACATAGCTTCTGCAAATCTGCGGACGCCTTTGTCTTTCCCTCGTATCGAGAGGGCCTGTCCCTGTCTCTGATGGAGGCGATGGCCGCTGGCCTACCGGTCGTTTGCAGCAGGATCCGCGGTAACACGGATCTGATCGACGAGGGAAAGGGCGGTTTTCTGTCCGACCCTTCGGACTGTAAAGCGTTTGCGGAGAGCATTCTTGCGCTTTTCCGCGAAGACCGGGTTAAAATGGGCCGCTATAACAGAGAAAAGATATCCTCTTTCAGCATCCAAAGGGTGTTGGAGGAGATGAAAAAAATATACGGGTGAATCTGATTTCTCCTTTTTGTTTTATATTATCTTGATCGAAAAGAGGCTCCCGTACGATGACGAGCTTTGACAGAAACGACGTCTGTTTCATTCGCGCCAAGCTGAAAAACGATTACGTCGTCAACGGCAGAGACGCCAAGGGCTACAAAAGTCTGATCCCGTACAAGGATTACAATATCTTCCTCCGGTTGATGAGGGAAGTCTGGTTCCGGCTGAAGCTGCCGCAGCGTATCTGGTTCAATCCGCGTATCCGTGAGATCGACGCGCCGAACATCATCGTCAATGATCCGCTGATCACGCCGGCGTTCATCGCATGGATAAGAGAGCTTTTTCCGGACAGGAAGCTTTACCTTGTTTATGAAAACAGGGCTGCCGCCACGCTTGATCCGGACGCTGTCCGTATTCCCACGGTCATCAAATGCACCTACGACGAGGACGACAGCAAACGTTACAACATGCACTTTCTCCCGGGCGGATATCAGGACGCCTACCGGCTGAGCGAAACGAAACAGGACAAGTACGACGTCGTTTACGTCGGACGCGACAAGGGGAGATGCGACAAGCTGCTTGAACTGGAAAAAGAACTCAGAGCGCTTGGCCTGCGGACCTATTTTCACATCTGCGGCGACAGGCGCGTGATCAACAAACACAAACGCTATTACAAGCCGCTGATGGCGTATACCGATTATCTCAAATTGATCTCCCGAAGCAGAGCCATCCTCAACATTATGCCGGAGGGGCAGAAGGCTCTTACGACGAGAGACCTCGAAGTCCTTTTCAACGGCATCAAGGGGATCACGAACAGTCGATGGATCATGGATTTCGAGCTGTACGACCCGAGCCGCTTTTTCGTTTTGGGCGTCGACGATCTCAACGATCTTCCCGCATTTCTTGCCAAGCCATTCAAGCCCCTTTCAGAGGAAGAACTCCGGCCTTATACCGAGGACGCATATATGGAGAAGCTTCTGAGCATTTCTCCCGCGGAAACTGAAAAACAATGCGATCACCAAACGGCTGAGGATGGCGTCAAATAATCAGTTATTCAGGATTTTGCCATGCAGAGAATATCAAAAAAACAATTTGCGAACGGAACTTTTTGGAAGATCGTCGAGCAGTTTTCCGCCAAAGGCGTTTCTTTTGTCGTTGCGATCGTCATCATGAGGATCCTGGGGGCGGAGGCATACGGGGTCATCGGCCTCACGGCGGTTTTTACCAATTTTTCCGACATGCTGATCGACGCGGGTTTTACCACCGCGCTGATCCGCAAGGACAAGGTGGACGATTACGATTACAGCAGCGTCCTTCTCATGAGTATGCTGATCGCGGTCGTTCTCTACACTGCCATCTTCTTCGGCGCGCCGTCTTTCGCAAACTACTACGGCAAGCCTGAGCTTCGCCCTGTTTTGCGCGTCATTTGCCTGATGCTGTTCATTCAGGCCTTTTCGTCCACGAGAAACGCATACATCGCGCGGAACATGGAGTTTAAGTTTCTGTTCCGCTGCAACCTTACCGCCAGCGTCATCGCCGGCATTCTGGGCATCACTGCCGCCTGCCTGGGGCTCGGCGTGTGGGCGCTCGTCATCCAGCAGCTTTCTCAGGTCAGCATTTCCACGATCCTGATCATGCTTCGGATCAAATGGAACTTCAAATGGAAGATCGACTTTCAGCGCATCAAAAACCTTGCAGCCTTCGGGCTTGGCGTCGTCAGCTCTTCGCTGATCAATTATCTGGCCAGCAGCGTTTCCAGTCTGATCATCGGCAAGCGATTCTCCATCACGGATCTCGGCTATTCGGACAAAGGCGGCCAGTTCCCGATGCAGCTGTCGCTTTACACTTTCGGCGCCATGTCCAGCGTCCTTTTGCCAACGATTTCTTCCTATCAGGACGACCTTGACAGAGTCAAAAGGATTCTGCGCCGCGTGACGCGAATGACGGCCTTCCTCATCACGCCGCTGATGGTCGGCATGGCCGTTACATCCAGAGAGATCATTCTGCTGCTTTTAAAAGAACAGTGGCTGCCGATCGAACGCATCATGCAATGCAGCTGCCTGTATTATCTTGCAACGCCCTTCATGCTTATCAACGTCCAGTTGTTCTTCGCCCTGGGGCACAGCTTCATTCGTGTGAAGACGGAGATCATCCGCATCGTGATGGTGTTCATCAGCCTCGGCATGTGCATTTTCCTGAACTGGAATATCTACGATCTTGCTCTCGCCGGAGCTGTCATCGCCGTTCTGGCTGCGCTCGTGACCTCCTATGAGGCGTGGAAGCTGATCCGCTACAATGCGCGCGAGATGCTCGCGGACGTCTGGAAACCTTTCCTGACCGGCGCGGTCATGGGCGCCGCCGTCCTCTTGACGGGACGCTTCTTCCTCGCAGACGCGTCTTTCATCGTCTCGCTCCTCGTCAAGGTGCCGGTGGGCGTGGCGGTCTACCTCGGCCTTTCTCTGATCGAAAAACAGCCGGAGTTGTTTGAGGTCGTCGATCTGATGAAAGGAATGCTGAAAAAGGACGGACAAAGCGCATGACGCATTTTCTGTATGTCTACGAAACGGACATGCCCACCGTCAGCATGATCCGCAAGGATGCTGAGATGTTTTACGGCGAGGATTCCCGCTTCCGCAGCCTCAGCAGCATCACGCCGGCAGATCTCGAATGGGCGGACAACGTCTTCTTCGTCAGACCGAGCGATGTCTTTTCCTGGATCCTTGCCAAAAAAGCCCGCAGGGCAGGCTGCTTTGTTACGGCCTTCTGCGACGACGACCTGCTTGACCTGCCGAGGGATCTTCCGGCCATTCCATGGCGGAAGCGTTTTCTGAAAAAGACCGTCCGTGAGGCCGACCTGTTTCAGTCCTCCAATGCGTATCTGTGCGATAAATTCGCTGCTTTTACGCGCGCTGGGCGCACCTACCTTTCGGATACTCCGATCGGAAACGACGATATCGAACGTATCCCGCGCAGAGAGATCACGAACGAGGGAACGATCAAACTCGTCTATGCGGCGGGCAGGGATCATGCGGGCATATTCAACGAGTTTATCACACCTATCCTCCCCAGACTCGAAGAGCGCTACGGCACGCATCTGTCTCTTACGACGGTAGGCGTCGATCCCGATCTGAGCGCCTTTCAAGGCGGCAGGATGAAGATCGACCACGTCGACGGCATGCCGCTTGAGGTCTACCGAAATTACATGCGTGAGCAGCGCTTTGATATAGGGCTGGCCCCGCTGCATGACAGCAAGTTCAACAAGTGCAAGTATTACAACAAGTTTTTTGAATACACGCTTGTGGGCGCGATGGCTATCTTTTCCGACTGCGAGCCCTATACATTGATCGTTCAGAACGGAGAAAACGGGCTCCTGGCCGAAAATACAGCGGAAGGCTGGTATCGAGCGATCTGCGAGGCCGTCGATGACTGCGCGCTGCGGAAAAAATGTCTCGACAACGCGATCGGGCTGATCGAGACGCGCTTTACACCCGAGGCGCATTTGAGACTGCTCAAAGAAAACGTCCCCGAGCTCTTCCGCGGCAAAATCATCGACGGGAAATGCGGAACGCTCTTGTTCGCCAGGCTGATCTACGGCCTGTACCGCATCGGGGACCTTTCCTATCTCTCCGTTTTCTACCTGAAAAGGCAGGGATTCCGCGGCTTTATCCGGAAGGTCAAGGAGCATGCGGAAAACGCCAAAGTACAAATAAGATGAAAAAGGAAGTGCAGATATGAAAGGCATCATTCTGGCCGGCGGCGCCGGTACGCGTCTGTACCCGCTTACGCTGGTCACGTCCAAACAGCTCCTTCCCGTGTATGATAAGCCGATGATCTATTATCCGCTCTCCACGCTTATGCTTGCGGGGATCCGGGATATCCTGATCATCTCCACACCGGAGGATACGCCGCGCTTCGAGCATTTGCTCGGCGACGGGTCCCAGTTCGGCGTCAGTCTTTCTTACTGTGTACAGCCCTCGCCGGACGGCCTCGCGCAGGCTTTTCTGCTGGGCGAGGATTTCATCGGCGACGACGAATGTGCCATGATACTCGGCGACAACATCTTCTACGGCGGCGGATTGGGCGACAAGCTGCGCAGAGCCGTAAAAAACGCCGAAGAGGGGACCGCGACGATTTACGGCTATTACGTGAACGATCCCACGCGCTTCGGCATCATGGAGATCAACGAAAAGGAAGAGATCCTCTCCGTCGAGGAAAAACCGACAAAACCGAAATCGAACTACTGCATCACCGGCTTGTACTTCTACCCGAAAGGCGTGAGCGAAAAGGCGAGAGAAGTGCGCCCTTCCTCGCGCGGGGAGCTGGAGATCACCAGTCTCAACGATCTGTATCTGCGGGAGCAGCGGCTCAAGGGCATCATCCTGGGACGCGGCTTCGCCTGGCTCGATACCGGAACGATGGACAGTCTCGTTGAGGCGGCGGAATTCGTTCAGATCATCGAAAAACGGCAGGGCGTGAAGATCTCCGCCCCGGAAGAGATCGCCTTCCGCAACGGCTGGATCGACAGGCGGAGTCTGCTCGAATCCGCTGCGAGATACGGCAAAAGCCCCTACGGGGAGCATCTGAAGAACGTGGCGGAGGGCAGACTGCTCTATTGATCGCCAGAGAGGAACAGATAATCGCATGGGCAATTTCACCTTCATCGAGACGGGAATCCGCGATCTGTATATCGTTGAGCCGAAGGTCTTCGGCGACAGCAGAGGGTATTTCCTCGAAACTTACCAGAAGAAGGCCTTTGACGAGGCGGGTTTATTCTACGACTTTGTTCAGGACAACCAGTCGTCATCCCGCAGGGGCGTTCTGCGCGGGCTCCATTTTCAGAAAACGCATCCGCAGGCAAAGCTGGTGCGCGCGCTCTCCGGCGAGGTCTTTGACGTCGCCGTCGACCTGCGGAAGGGGAGCGACACGTTCGGAAAATGGTTCGGCGTTTTGCTCTCCGCGGAAAACAAAAAGCAGTTCCTGATCCCGCGCGGCTTCGCGCACGGCTTCGTCGTCGTCAGTGATTTTGCCGAATTTGCCTACAAGTGCGACGAGTTTTATCATCCCGAGGATGAAGGCGGGCTGATCTGGAACGACCCGGATATTGCCGTCGCCTGGCCTGAAGTAGGCGAAATCATTCTGAGTGAAAAAGACAAGAAAAATCCGAGGCTTTCGGAATGTCGGACGATGCTTTGACAAAATGCCGCCCGCCCGTTTGACAGGCGGGTGAGCGGCTCGAACCAGGATCGTACATAGAAGAGTTCTTTTTGAGAACAGCCATCACAAGGAGGCGTCTGCACCCATGGCTTATACCGTCATCGTTACCGGCGGCGCGGGTTTTATCGGTTCGAACTTCATTTATTACATGATGGACAGACACCCCGATTACCGCATCGTCTGCATCGACTGCCTGACATACGCGGGGAACATGTCCACGCTTGCCGGAGCGATGGAGAATCCACGCTTCGCTTTCTACAAGACGAATATTTGCGACCGTCCGGGAATTTACGAGATCTTTGAAAAAGAGCATCCGGACGTCGTGGTCAATTTTGCGGCCGAAAGCCATGTAGACCGCTCGATCGAGACGCCGGAGATTTTTCTGCAGACAAATATCCTCGGCACGCAGGTGCTGATGGACGCCTGCCGCAGATTCGGTATCGAGCGTTACCATCAGGTCTCGACCGACGAGGTCTACGGCGATCTTCCGCTCGACCGACCCGACCTTTTCTTTACGGAAGAGACGCCCATCCGTACCAGCAGCCCCTACAGCGCATCCAAGGCAAGCGCCGACCTGCTCGTGCAGGCCTACAACCGCACCTACGGCCTCCCCGTCAGCATCAGCCGATGCTCAAACAACTACGGGCCGTATCATTTTCCCGAAAAGCTGATCCCGCTGATGATTGCCAACGCACTCAACGACAAGCCTCTGCCCGTCTACGGTAAGGGCGAGAACGTACGGGACTGGCTTTATGTGGAGGACCACTGCAAGGCCATTGATCTGATCCTTCACGGTGGGCGCGTGGGAGAGGTATACAATATCGGCGGCCACAATGAAATGCGCAATATCGACATCGTAAAGCTCATCTGCGCCAAGCTCGGTAAGCCTGAGGATCTGATCACCTATGTTGCGGACAGAAAGGGGCATGATCTTCGCTATGCGATCGACCCGAGCAAGATCCACGACGAGCTCGGCTGGCTGCCGGAGACAAAATTTGCCGACGGCATCGACAAGACGATCGAATGGTACCTGAAAAACAAGCCGTGGTGGGAAGAGATCATCAGCGGAGAGTATCGCAGCTATTATGAACGCATGTACGGGAACAAATAGAGGGGGAGAATAACAGTCATGGCCATTCAGGTATTAAAACCAAAGTTCCATGTGGAAGAGTGTCTTGACGCCGTCCGCGAATGTCTGGAAAAGGGTTGGACGGGAATGGGCTTCAAAACCGTCGAACTGGAAGAAGCCTGGAAAGAATACACCGGGCACAAGTACGCCTATTATCTTAATTCCAATACCGTCGGTCTTCATCTCGCGGTACGGATCCTGAAGATGAACAACGGCTGGCAGGACGGCGATGAGATCATTTCCACGCCGATCACTTTCGTGTCGACCAATCTCGCGATCGAGTACGAGCATCTCACGCCTGTTTTCGCCGATGTCGACGAGTATCTCTGCCTCGACCCGGAGGACGTTGAAAAAAAGATAACAGACAAGACGAGAGCCGTCATTTTCGTCGGATACGGAGGGCGCGTCGGCCGTCTCGACAGGATCATCGAGATCTGCCGCGAGCATAAGATCAAGCTTATTCTTGACGCCGCGCACATGTCCGGGACCAGGGTAAACGGCGTCTGCCCCGGCACATGGGACGGCATCGACGTCGCCGTCTATTCTTTCCAGGCGGTGAAGAACCTCGCGACCGGCGACAGCGGCATGATCTGCTGGGCCGATGAGCGATCCGCAGCCCTTACCCGCATGCTCGCCTGGTGCGGCATCAATAAAGACACCTACGCTCGATCCAACAAGGGCACCTACGCATGGAAATACGACGTTGATTATATCGGTTTCAAATACAACGGCAACGCGATCATGGCCGCGATCGCTCTCACGCAGCTGAAGTATCTCGACGAGGAAAACGCCCGACGCCGCGAGATCGTTTCCATGTATAACGAGGGCTTCCGGGATAATCCCCGGATCCAGATCATTCCTGCCCCTTATGCCGGGGAATGCAGCTTCCATCTCTATGAGCTGGCCGTGCCGGACCGCGAGGACCTTCTGAACAGGCTCTCCGAGGTCGGTATCAACTGCGGCGTGCATTACCGCGACAATACCGAATACAGTGTTTTCTCGTTCGGACAGGGGAGCTGTCCCCGGGCGCACGAAATCAGCGGACATCTGATCACGATGCCGCTTCATCTCTGGTTGACGGACGAGGATGTGAAAACGATCATCCGCGAAGTCAATCGCTTCGCATAAAGAATGCT
>JAEEGL011553331.1_pt1 | contig 14603 bp, 7 predicted proteins | sample 9134231 | NCBI WGS metagenome assembly JAEEGL01 (sample SAMN16246548, study PRJNA631951) | gut metagenome | biome: gut microbiome; feature: rumen; material: fiber-attached | host: Bos | place: Iran: Karaj | collected 2018-10 | reverse complement strand
GATGACCTTCACGAACAAGGTCACGGGCGCAGGCGGCTTCGCCGTCACGACGGGCAAGGCGTGGCTCTACCTCGACTGCCCAGCCAACGACTTCCAGGGCGGCGTGACGCTCTGCGGCCCGGACAACCGCCTCGTCCTCGCAAACGACGGCGCCCTTCCCGCCGATGGCGGACGTCTGCTGATGACGAACTCGACCGTGGCCTTCCCATCGACCGTTTCCGCGCCGTGGTCGCTTCCGGCGCTCGAACTCGGCGGCACGAGCGAGGTCCGAAACTGCCAAGGCAACTGGAAGAGCGTCACCGCGCTGTCCGGCGCTGACGCCTCCTACAAGTCAGCCCTCGGCGCCGACGACCTGATTCTCAAGTCCAGCTCGAAGCTCACGATCCATTCGCTTTTCGACCCCGCCGCGTATGCGGGCTGGGAGGAGCACTACACGCTTGAATCCGCACCCACGGAGTTCGCCGACATTCCTTTTGTCGGAAGGCGGAACGATCCCCGTTATCTCCAGAACAACAGTTTTCCGAAACTGACCGCGCCAAGTGGTTCGACAGGTCGCTCTTTGGCCTATTCGACCTACATCTGGAATCATAGCCAGGATTACCAGACATGGACATTCGCCGGTCATTTCGGGGGACGCATCATGATCTTCCTGAATGGCGTGAAGATTCTCGACTACAACCAGTGGCGCAATCCCTACCGCGTCACTGGAACGCTACGACCCGGGCCAAACAGAGTGGTCGTCGTCGCCCCTGGTTGCGGCTGGGCCGCTACGGCGGACGGCGCCAGCGGCACATGGGCTGGCATCAACTACAAGGGCTTCGTCTATTACCCGGGCGAACACGAGCTTGACGACCAGGCTAGCTATCTCTTCCCCGACGATCCGGGCGACGGCTCCTTCTGCACGACGATGAGCGGTGACGAATCAATCGACGGCGTCCAGTGGTCCCCGCATTTCAAGTCTCTCACGATGGGGCAGGGGTCTGTCCTCGATTTGGATGGAGGCACATTGAGCGTGGAGACCGCAACGGGTTCAGGCACGGTCGTAAACGGCTCCCTGGCCATTGCGGAGACGCTTGCCGTCGATGCCGGCGTCCTCGAGGGCGATGGAGGCATCGTGGTCAATGGCAACCTATCCTTTGGCGCGGGGGCCAAGATTTCCTTCCCGGATGCCGACGCCTATTATGGGGCGACAACTGAGGAGTTCACGCTTGCCGCCGTCACTGGCACAATCAGCGGCTTCAAGCCATCCATGCTTGACCTCGGCAACCAGCATTCATCCTGGGGCGTTGGCCTTTCGGCGAACGGGAATGCGATTCTCCTCAGGCGCATCCCTGTGCAGACGGTGCTGATGCTCCAGTGACAATGATTCATTTGCACGTTTGACTAAAATGTCTGGAAAGACCTTGCCAATATTGTTAGGAGCGATGGCCGCCATTGCGGCCATCGCCTCGACTCCTGTATCCACGCCACCCACTTCCTCGGCATTTGGCGAGGGCTTTGAGAACGGGGCCGACGGCTGGGAAGGCGGTGCAAACATGGCTCTGGACTCTGCCGTCGCCCACACTTGCGGAAGTTCAGCCCGCCTCGTTGTCGCCGACCCGACGCGCGATCCAGTTTACATCACGCGCAAAGTCCCCATTGAAGCCGGAGCATACTACACCGCATCGTGCTTCGTCAGGACGGAAAACGTCGTCGAGGCGCAGGGCGCGAAGTGGTCGGTCGGCGCCGGCCTCATCGTCGAGTGGGCCAACCGCGACGGCGCGTGGATGAAGTCCGGCCAATACGCCTGCGGGCTGCGCGGGACGGAGGACTGGCGCCGCGTCGAATGCAATTCCCTGAAGGCCCCCGACGAGGCCGGGTTCGCAATCCTCTTCCTTACGCTCCGCGACGCCGGGACGGCCTGGTTCGATGATGTCTCCCTGGAGCGCGTCGAGACCTGCGTCGGGAAGCGTTCACCGGAGGACGGCGCCACCTTCGCCAACAACTGCCCCCGCTTTGAGTGGCACTCCCTGCCAGGAGTGCGCGCTTACACGCTGGAACTCTCGCAAGACCCATCGTTCGCGCCTGGGGCGACGCTGTCATTCGCGGCGGGCGGGCTGCCGGGGTTCCAGCTACGCGAACCGATTGCGCCGGGACTCTGGCACTGGCGCGTCATCGCCCCCGGAATGGCCGACAACCACCCCTGGTCTTTCACGCAGACCGCACCGCAAGATCGCGACTGCCTCCCGCCACTTGTCGCTACCAGGGCGGCGCGCGTCACGCGTGGCGACGAACCGTTCGCGGTTGAGGTCGAGGGCGACGACCTTGCTGTTGTCCGCTTGCTGTTTGGCGCGGAGATGGCCATCGGGCAGCAAGCGGACAGCGGCAAGCGGACAATGGCAAGGATGGTTCCCCCAGCCGGCGGCTGGCCGGAAGGTCTTACCGAAGGCCGGATCATTGCATTCGACGCGTCAGGCAACGCCTCGACAAACGACTTCTGGCTTCTCAACGAGCCGGCCCCGGCGAACGCCGTGGCCATAGGCGCGGACGGCTTTTACCACGAGAATGGCCAGCGCATCTTCCCGCTGATGATCTACGAGGTCGAGCCGGGCGACATGGCCGACATCCGCGAAGCCGGCATCGAGGTCGTTCACAACTACCGCTGGGAGAAGACGCAGGATGACGCCTCCTGCCGCGCCTGGCTCGACGCATGCGCCACGAATGGGCTGCGCGCCTTTATTGGATTCGACCGCGGCATCCGCACCGGCAGAGGAATGGTGCAGGGCAACCTGGCGTGCGTCGCGCGCCGTGTCGGCGCACTTGCAAGCCACCCGGCGCTTTTCTGCTGGTATCTCTTTGACGAGCCGGAATGGCTCAACCAGTTCATTACTGCCGAATCCATGATTGAGTTCGCCGATCTCGTCCGGGCCCTCGACCCGTTCCACCCCGTCGTGGTGACCACCTGGGGCGAGCAGATGAAGTCCTACCGCCGCTCCTGGGATACGCACTGGACACAGGCCTACGGCAAGCCCGCCGATGTCGATGACCAGCTGGACGAGCATTTCCGATTCCTCGACAACGATTCGCCGGTCACGCTTGTGGCATGTTGCAACGACACCGCGCAGGGTGAGCGGCGGCGGCGTGGAGTCGAGCCCGACCCGACGAAATTCGCGCGAGACCGCGACCACATGCGGGCATGCGCCTTCCTAAGCATTGTCAAGGGGTGCAACGGCCTGGCCTGGTGGTGGTTCGGACGCGGCTCGACTGAATATTATTCCGCCGCCCAGTGCCCTCCGGCGTGGGAGGACATGAAAGGCATTGTCGCTGAACTCCGCTGCCTGCGGCCAATGCTCGCCGCCGACGGAACAGTCGAAAGCGGTTCGGCGCGCGATGGCGACGCCCGCGTGGAGTGGTGGCTCAAGCGCGCGGGCGGCAGGGCTGTGTTCATCGCCGTCAACACCGCCGACCACCCCGTCTCCGTGACAATCGACACGCCCGACGGCAGGCGCCGCCTTGACCTGCGGCGCTACGAGGTCCGCGTCGAGGGGCTGTGAAGGATTTGCACATTTCCGTCTCTTTTTCCAACTAACAAACCAAAAGGAATTAAAAATGAACAGAACAGCAAAAGCAACCGCCGCCACGTTTGCGGCCCTCACCTGCGCGCTCGCTATGCTGGCGATCCCCGCCTATGCCTCAATGGACGACTGGCAGGGCAACGCCGCCACGCCCGCTGTGACGATCAGCGTCGCAACGGACATGACGCTCTCCGAGGCGCTCGCGGCAAACGGTGTCAGCCTTTCCGGCGCCGCCTCGCTCGTCAAGACCGGCAACGGCACCGTGACCGTCGATGACGCGAGCGGCATCGGGTCGTTCGCCGGCGACATCCACGTCTTCCAAGGCGGGTGGTCCGTCGGCACCGCGTCGGGCTTTGGCACCTCCGCCGGTGCGACCTGGGTCTATCCCAACGGCTGTGTCCTCATAACCGATGTGACCGTCTCACACTCAGGCGAGATCTTCCACCTCGCCGGAACGGGCAAGTCCGACTGGTACGGCTGGGGCGCAATCCGCTTCCCGTCCAGCTCGCAGGAATCGGCCGTCATGGCGGCCGGCGCCTACGGATCGCGCTGGATTCTCGAAGGCGACGCGACGGTACTCGTCTCCGGCAACGGGAACGGCGCCACCTTCCTCCCCTCCATCGACCTCGACCTGAACGGCCACGAGCTGACGCTCTGGCGTGGCCGCTACGGGGCGATTTCAACGTACAGCTCCTCGACGGCCAAGTACGGGATGTTCAATAGCGTGACGGGCGCCGGCGGCATCGTCATGGAGAACGGCGTCACATTCGGCAAGGACCGCTACGGGTTCAAGCCGTCGTCCTACACCGCCGGGAACTACCTGGCCCTGCAGAACGCCTACCTCGGCATCTGGGAGACGAAAAGCCTCCATGCCAACTGGGGTCTCGTCACCAAGCCCCTTCCCGCCGCCAACTGGGACGGCTCCGGCACGGCCGCCAGCCACAAGCCGATGCTTCTGCTCCTGTCCTGGAAAGGCGCAGACACGATGGACCACGACTTCAACATGTGGCAGGGGCCGGTGACGCTTCAGGAAGACCTCCAAATCATCCAGGAGAACCAGAACCATATCCACCCGATGACCTTCACGAACAAGATCACCGGCGACGGCGGTCTTGACGTCACATCGGGCAAGATTTGGCTCTACCTCGACAATCCCGAAAACGACTTCAAGGGCGGCGTGACCCTCCGCGGCCCCAATGATGGGCTTGTCCTCGCGAACAACGGTGCCCTTCCCGCAGATGGCGGAAAGTTGCAACTGACCGATTCAACTGTTTCTTTCCCCTCGACAGTTTCCGCGCCGTGGTCGCTTCCGGCGCTCGAACTCGGCGGCACGAGCGTCGTGCAGAACTGCCAGGGCTCCTGGAAGAGTGTCACGGCCCTCGCTGGCGCCGACGCCAAATACAACTCCTTCCTCGGCGCGAGCAACCTGATTCTTCGCTCCGGCTCGAAACTCACGCTCAAGTCGTTTTTCGACCCCGCCGCCTACGCCGGGTGGGAGGAGCACTACACGCTGGAATCCGCCCCCACGGAGTTCGCCGATATTCCTTTCGTTGGAAGGCGGAACGACCCGCGCTATCTCCAGAATAACAGTTTCCCGAAACTGACTGCGTCAAGTGGTTCGACAGGTCGCTCTTTGGCCTATTCGACTTATATTTGGAACCACAGCCAAACCGACCAGACCTGGACTTTCGCAGGCCATTTCGGAGGGCGGATCATGATTTTTCTGAATGGCGTGAAGATTCTCGACTACAACCAGTGGCGCAACCCCTATCGCGTCACGGGGACGCTTCATCCTGGTCCCAACAGGGTTGTCGTCGTAGCCCCGTCATGCACTTGGGGCGCGACCAAGGATAACGCCACTGGGACGTGGGAGGGCCAGGCCTACAAGGGATTCGTCTATTATCCGGGCGACCACGAGCTTGACGACCAGGAGAACTACCGCTACCCGGACGATCCGGGCGACGGCTCCTTCTGCACGACGAAGTGCGGCGACGATGCTTTGGACGGTATCTCGTGGGGGGCGACGTTTACTGCGCTTTCGATGGCGCCGGATTCGCTTCTCGACCTTGGCGGTCGCGATTACACCTTCGCCGAATTCGAGAACGCGGGCACCGTCGTCAGCAACGGCAACGCCACCGTCACGACCACGTGGACAATCGACTGCTCGAAGGTCGCCTTCGACGACTGGGAGTCTTCCACATTCACGGGGACGCTGACAATTGGCGACAACGCCGAAATCGTCCTTGAGAACGCGCTGTCCTGGCCGAGGGAGTTCGACATCGAGATTGCCACGGCCGGCGCCGCCATCAACCGCGTTCCGTCGGTTAGGGTGGTGGGCGGCTATCCGGGGAACAATGTGAAAGCCGAACTCACCGGAGCGGGGAACACGACGCTGAAACTCACTTCAACCCGACCGGTTTTGAAGCTTTCGTTCCGCTAGAAGAGAGTATAGAACGCGGCTCGGCGCGCGATGGCGCATTTGAAAATTTTTAATCAAATATATAGGCTTTGATCGGTTACTAACTTAATAGGTGGAATTCAATTCCATCAAAAACCGATTCAAGGCTAAATGGACATTGTCGAAGAACTAAGAAGAGACCGCGAGAATGGCGCGAAGAGGCTAGTTGAGGAATACAAGACTGGCCTCATGACGCTTGCGCGCCGTTTTTGCCGTAATCCGAGCGATGCCGAGGAACTGGTTAACCGCACCTTTGCCGCCGTAGTCGAAGGCATAGACGGTTTCCTCGAGCAGTCTTCTTTCTTCACATGGATGTGCCAGATTCTGGTGAACCTCAACGCCAATGACAACCGGCGCAAGGCGAACGGGGACATTGTCTATCCCGGCGAACTGCCGGAAGTCGCCGACGAATCTGCCGACGATGGCGTTTACAAGGCTTTGGACGCGGCGCTTTTGCGAGATGCCATCAGGACGCTGCCTGAGGATATCCGCAAGACGGTTGTTTTGCACTACTTCATGGAGATGAGCGTGAAGGACATCGCGCGTTTCCTGGCCATACCGACCGGCACCGTGATGTGGCGTCTCCACTATGCGCGGAAGATGCTGGCGGTAAAGATGGGGGCTGCGGCGAAGAAACCCGGCGGCAAGGCCGTGATCCTGGCGCTGCTGCTCTGCGGCCTCACTGCGCTGGGGGCGGGGGCAAGGCTTGCTGTTGTCCGCTTGCTGTCGTCGTCGCCGGTCGCCGTGGAACAGCATGCGGACAACAGCAAGGACGCAGGACAAGCGACACGCGACACGCGGCAAGCCGAGGATTACGTCGCCACCCAGTCGGCAGCCGATTGCCGCCGGCCATCGGCAACCGAAAACTTCAACTTTTCAACCGCTTTTTCAGGAGAACAAAACATGAACATAACCAAAACCACGCGTGCAGCCATGTTGGCTGCTGCAACGCTCACCTCAACAGCCGTCCCTGCAATGGCAGACGACTGGGAAGTCAATGTTCCATCGGGAACAACTATGTCGCTCGCCGACGCGACGGCCGGGATTGACACCTCTACGCTTGCCGGCAGACGCCTTGTCAAAACTGGCCCCGGCATATTCGCCCCAGGGGGCGATGTGGCTTCCCTCGGCCTCTCCTCCGTTGCCGTGCAGGAGGGCGTTTACATGTGGGCCGCCAAGAACCAGCTGCCCGTATCTGACAGCACGATGGCAGTATCAGTCGCCAATGGCGCGACTCTGCGCGTTGGTTGCGCCCTAAGCGACGGCACGGACACCTCGCACGTCCTCGACCTCTCGTTCGCTGGAACCGGCGCGGCAGGCGAGGGTGGCGCTATCGTATTCACAGTAAATTCCGGGAACGCCGACCAATACGCCAACTTTTCGCTTGGCGCGGACGCTACCATATATTTGAGCGGCGCATCGCGTCAGGTCGCACTGAGCGGGAAGGACACTCAGGCCAGAGAGCCCTACAACCACATCTCCATGAACGGCCACACGCTAACCTTCAAGGGCGACTGGACGACCGGAAGCTCCGGATGGCTGCGTTTCCGCAAAGGGCCGATGTTCATCGATCCAGGCGTCGTTGTTTTCAACGGCATCCGCTTCTCATGCTGGAACTGGTGCAATCCAAAGGCATGGGCCGACACGGCTATGACCGTGGAAGCGAAAATCCCGTCAATACGCCTCATAAACGGTTCACGCTTCAATTTCGGCGATGTGCGGCTTGCGAACATTGTTTCAGAAGTTGATTGTGAATCTGGAACTTTCATCGGGAACACTGGAGTCGTGAACACGGACTATCCCGGCGAGTTCACCCTAGCAAAACTCGTTGGAGCGCCGACACTCGGCGCCGCCTACCAGAAAGTCACCGTCGGGCACATTGAGGCCCGTGCAAGTGACATTCTTTCCGGCGACTGCCTTGTTTCCGAGACAAACCTCGTTTTCGCCACTGGCGCCACGCTAACGGTGAGCGATCCGAACCATGTTCTAGTGGCGGGGACGACCTACACCGTTGCGACGGCCGTCAGGGGGTTCGTCGGCGAAGTTGTGCCGTCTTCTGACGCGGCAAACCCGCTTAGAGTTTATTCCGTCACTACGAATGCGACCGCGATGACAGTTTCCTTCACGGAGCCAGCGCTTGCGGACGACGAAACCGCGATATTCGTTCCAGCGGGGGAGACCTATTCCTGGACGACGGCAACAAACGGCATGTCTGCCGGTGCATTCGCAGGCCGCAAGATCGTGAAGTTCGGCACCGGAACGCTAAAGCCGCAGGGTGGAGTCTCCACCTCCGGCGCGACGGCTCTCGTTGTGGCTCAGGGCGTCGCGGAACTTGACACCGCGGCTGACGCGCCAACGAATATCATTGTCCGTTCCGGCGCGACGCTTCAGCTCAATGCAAGCATCCAGACATTCGGTTCGTCTGCGGAACACCCGCTCCATGTGACCGCCGAAGGCGAAGGTTTCGGAGATTTCGGAGCGGTTCACTTTGCAGTGGCGACTGCGGCGGCGAATCAATGGGCCAACTGGACACTGACCGGGGACACGGTTTTCACATTCGCGGCGAACGTCAACTTCAGCGCCAGCACTCTGGGCTGGACTGCCAACACGTGGAATCGGTTTGAGTGCGGCGGCCATTCACTTGTATTCCGCAGTGCCGCATCCTCGAAATACATTCGATTCCGCTCCGGCCCGACGTTTATCGACCCAGGCGAAATCACCCTTGACGGCGTTAGCCTCTCTATGTATGCCTATTCCTCTGTCGTTGTCAGGGATGCAAACGGCTCAGGCACGACCGCGCCCGCGCTGAAGCTGCGAAATGGTGCCTTCGCTAACTTCGCAAACGGTGCCGTAAACGCAGACGTTCCAGAGCCGAAGGACGTCCCTCTGCTCTTCGACGTAATCGACTGCGAAGCCGGAACCGGTTTCAAAAAACTTGGCGAATCAAGCGACACGGCCGGCGCGATCACTATTGCCACGCTCGTCGGCTGCCCGACCGTTTCCGCCGACCAGGCGCTCACGGTGCGCGACGAGTTCCGCGTCCGCAAGACGGATCTGCTAACACAGCCACCACCTTACCTTGATTCTGCATCGGCGCTGTCTTTCGCAAATGGCTGCTCAATGTCTATCGACGATGCCGATGGCATCCCATTTGACGAAGCCGGCATAATCGTCGCCCGTGCCATGCAAGGAGCGCTGTCAGGACGCCCGAAGGCCGGACGCGAAGCGGCCTTTGCCGTGGAGGCAGGCGGCGATGCAACGCACGAATGGATTTCGCTCGTGAAGAAGAACGAGGCAACTTTTCTCGTTTTCCGTTGATTTCGGAAATCGCATGACCAAGCCCATTCTGGCCGCCGCCATTCTTGCGGCGATTCCGCCCGCAGTCCAGACTGCGGGCGGGACATCAAATTACATCGTCAGCGCCGGGTTGAACTGGATTCCCGTGGAGGAACGACGCGACATCATTGCGGGGAGCGCCCTCGATTTTTCCGATATGGGACTTCAAGACGCCCCTTCCGGGAAGCATGGTTGGCTAAAGGCGCGCGGCGGCCACTTTGAATTCGAGGACCGACCTGGCGATCCAATCCGCTTCTGCGGCGGGAACATCTGCCAGACGGCATGCTTCCCAGACCACGAGCTTGCAGACTTACTTGCGGTGCGTTTCCGTCGCCTCGGCTGGAATGCCATCCGCGTCCACCACCACGACGGCGCGTGGACAGGGGCAAATATCGACCGCCTGGACTATTTCATTGCCAAGTGCATTGAAAACGGCCTTTACATCACAACGGACCTCTATGTGTCGCGGCAAGTTGCCTGGCGTGAGATTGGAATAAACCGCGAGGGAACTGTTCCTGGGTCAGTGTTCAAGGCTCTCTGCGCCGTTTACGAACCGGCTTTTGAAAACTGGGCGCAATTCGCACGTGCGTTTCTCGGACATGTCAACCCCTACACGGGCCGACGCTACGCCGACGAACCGGCGATGCCGCTATTGTCGATGGTGAACGAGGGCATCTGGTATCAGGGCTGGCGCGAAGTGCGTTCCGACCCGCGTGTAATGGCATCATGGCGCGAGTGGCTTACGGCGAGGCGGGCGGATAATCCGTCATTCTGTCCTGACGCCGATGCCAGCATGCCACCCGAAAACTTCTGGGACGACCGAACTTCCGCAGCCGTAGCCTGGTGGATTGGCGACCTAGAGGCGCAGATGTTCGCCAAGATGCGGGCCGCCGTTCGAGCCACCGGATGCCGCGCCCTCCTGACGAACTACAATTGCGGGCCACACTTCACGGCCGTCCAGCGCGCTTCGGCTGAATACGACTACATTGACGACCACTTCTATGTCGATCATCCCAAATTCCCCGAAAGGCAATGGGCGGTGCCGAGCGAATGCCAAAATCGCAACTTCGTGTTCCAAGGCGAGCCGATGCCGCCATCCGAGCAGGCTTTTGCCCGCATGGCGACAAAGCCATTCACGGTGTCGGAGTGGAACTTCTGCGGGCCGGGGCGTTTCCGTTCTGCGGGCGGACTCCTGACTGGCGCAATGGCCGCACTTCAGGGATGGGGAGGCATCTGGCGCTTCGCCTACTCGCACCATGTCGAGCACGTTGCCGACACCGCCTCGCGCCGACCGGGATTTCTTGACTTGGCTTCCGACCCATTGGCACTTGCTTCCGAACGTGTCGCGATATGCCTGTTCCTACGTGGAGACATGGAGCCGCTTCCTCGCGAAAGGGGCCTGGCACTTTGGGCTACGCGGGAAAGCGTCCGCAAGCAAGGCAAGGCGCTTTCTGCCGCGCCACCATGGCGGGACTGCGCCTGGGCGACATGTGTCGCCACATGCCTGTCGCCATCCGAGACCGCAGGGAACGCCGTATTGCGGCGAGAAGAGGCGGAAACGGAAGAACCTCCGTTCACGGCAGTCGTTTCGCATAAAGACAAAACCCCTTTTGAAAATGCCCTAAAACTCGACCGTGAACGAGGGGCCTTCACGGTCGTGACGCCCCGCACATGCGGTGGCTTCGCCGAAAGCGGAACAATCGAGGCAGGGCCTCTAACAGCCAGTCTTTCGTCGGCATCGCCGGCAGCAATTTGGGCATCTTCCCTTGACGGCAAGCCACTTGCCGAATCGCAGCGTATTCTAGTCACGCACATCACCGACGTCCAGGGCGATGGCGCGGTCTTTGATGACGAGACATTCAGCATCATGCGCAAATGGGGGACCCGCCCGCTCATGCGCAATGGTGTGGCTGAAGTGGAATTGAAAAATACTAACAAATCCATCTGCGTATTTGCACTCTCCCCTGCTGGAGAACGCCGTCGCCAGGTTCCCGCGTCATGGGATCCAGCCACAGAAACCATTCGTTTTATAGCCAATGTGGCGGCAGATCCAAACAACGCGACATTCCTTTATGAAATTGCTTTAATGAATGAATAGCGAATGTTGCAAAATGAAAGCTGATGATTTCACGGTTGAATTGCGCGAACTTGGCGGGGATTGGCGCAAAGCGCAGGTTGAACGCCTGATTGTCGGCGCGGGCTTGCCGCAGAAGCCATTCCCTCCAGATCTCTTTGCCGAATTCGATGGCATTGAGTCTGGTGTCCGGATGGAACGCGCCTCCCTCTGCGAATTCTTCTGGGAACGCCCCGTTGAGGTGCGTGTAACCGCACCGGGGTTTCAAGGCAATCTCGGCCTGTCCGCCCGCAGGGACATCCCCGTTGAACGCCCCTCGCCAGGCTGCATCACATTCATGCTCAATGGCCCGGAAATGGCCCTTGTCCGCCAGGGCGACGACTACGTGCGCGGCCTTTCGCTGCTCGCGCGGCCCGCTCCGATGCGCACTGAAGGCGCATCTTTCAGTCACACAATCCGTTTCGGTTCCGGTCGGCACACCGCCGACAACAGCGCGCTTATCCGCCGCGACGCATTTGGCGCACCAGCTGTTGAAATAACCGATGACGACACGATTGTCGTGATTGAAAAAGGCGCAAGCGTGGAAGCGGCTTTCGACATACGCGGAGCGAAGCACGTGGAGATTTGCGGCGGCGGGCGAATCGACCTCACGCGCCGCCTCCCGCATTTCGAGAGCGGGTTCACCGACGAAGCCCTTTGGGGCGCTTTCCGCAATGGGGCGCTTCCGGCCGTTTACATCCACGCCGGCGCCGAAGACGTGACCGTGCGCGACATCACGATGCTCTGCGACTTCCGAGGCGTTTGCACCCGAAATGCCAGCCGCGTCCTGCTGCGCGACCTTGGCATCTTCACGGCAACCACGAACGCCGACGGAGTCAACCTGGTCGCCACGGAGGATGTCACGGCCGAATCGCTGCTCATCCGTTCGCAGGACGACTGCTTCTGCGCCTACAACAACTGTGACTCCATCCCCTGGCTCTGGGACGAGGGCTTTTCGCCGCGCCCCATGCGCTGCGTGACACTCCGCGACTCCCTCATCGCCTCCAACTGCCGCGCATTTGTCTTTGGCGGCCATGGCATCTCCGGGACTCGCGGCGAGCCGAATGTCCTTGACGGATTCGAGGTTTCAAACTGCCGCGTATTGGGGAACGTCAGGCCCTGCGACGGCTCCGGCGAGGGATTGGAGCACCAGAAATACTGGGGCGGCATTTTCCGGATACTGTCGCAGAGTGACGAATTGGTGCGCGACCTGCGCTTCCACGACATCGTTGTGGAATGGGTGCCAGGCTACTTTGGCCCGGCCTACCATGTCTGCGTCCGTTCCAAAGACCAGGTCTCCTATCAGGAGAAAACTGGCGGGTGGAAAATCGAAGCCCTCACTTTCGAGCGTATCGAATTCCGCAATGTCCCGCCACCAGAGCGGCATGTCCCCGACATTTTCGCGGCTCCTCCAGATGACGGCACAGGCATTGGCATCCATCAACTGTCATTGCCATAGGGAGCATTAACAGACATTCCAGCCCCCGCGTCCACAGCATACCCTATTGTTGCGCCCCGCGCAGTGTTGTGGTATGATGGTTGGTGTCATAGGAAGAGAGGGAAGGAAGTAAAATGGGAAGTGCAGTTTTGCAAGAAGCTGGAGACAAAGCTTTCGTAGGGTTCTCGCCAGCGCAATACGAGCTGGTGAATATGGTTTCGTGCTTGAGGGACGACAAGGATGTCGCCGCCTTCAAGTCCGTCCTTGTCCAATTCCTTGATTCTCGCCTTCAAGACGAAATCGACAGCCTTTGTGCAGATGGAAAGTTGTCCGATGAACAGATTGAAGGTTTTGCGAAAAGCCATTACCGCACCCCTTACGGAGGTTCGCGGTGAGGCGAAGCATAGTTCTCGACACGAACTGTCTTCTCGCTTCAATATCGAGAAGAAGCCGCTACCATCGCGTATGGGAGAGTTTCGTGGCAGGAGAATACGACCTATGCGTCACCACTGAAATACTCACTGAATATGAGGAAATCATCGGCCGCCTTATCTCGCCATTTGCTGCGAAACTGGTTGTAGAGGCGATTCTTCGCGCCCCCAATACCCGACGTATAGAAGCAAGTTTTAGGTTTGGGCTGATTACTGCCGATCCAGATGACAACAAGTTCGTCGATTGCGCCATTGTGGCCAATGCTGAATTTGTCGTAACAAACGATGCTCACTTCGCCGTTCTTGCCGAGATTCCATTCCCTCGCGTCATTGTGTTGAACCTTGACGAATTTCTGTCCGTGCTGACTTGATGCTTCGCACAGTGCGGGAGTGCATAAACGGACACACCGTCTGGAACAGCCTTTCTCCGCCTCTTCGTGTTAGGCACTCGTCCAATGCCGTATGCGGATTTGCGAATAATGGTATAATTACATTTTATGAAAAAGGGAGAAGTTTCAAAGGAGGTCGCCGTGCTCAAGGCGATCTCCTCGGCAATCGTGCGCGAGCGCAACGTCCAGCATCTGCTGAACGAGATCATTGAAATCCTCGACCACGAGATGGGGATGATTCGCGGGACTATCACCCTCCTTGAGGGCGACGAACTCCGCATCGAGGCGTCGGCGCGCATGCTCAATGCCGAGGAGCGCGCCCTTGGCCGCTACAGGATTGGCGAAGGCATCACGGGGCGCGTCGCGAAGACCGGCATCCCGGAGGTGGTTCTCGACGTTCGCAAGGACAAGCGCTTCCTCAACAAGACACGCTCGCGCCGCGTCGATGAGGCCGTTTCCTTCATCTGCGTCCCGCTTGTCCACCTTGGGCAGGTGATCGGCACTCTTTCTGTTGACAGGAAAATCGAGGGCGCGTCAAACTCGCTCGACAGCGACCTGGCGCTTCTTGAAACCGTCGCCAACATCACCGCAGACGCGGCGGCGGTCTGCCGCGAGGAATGCGCGGAGCGCGAGCTCCTCAAGGACGAGAACCGCAGGCTTCGCGGCTCTGTCTCCGCCAATCCCGGCGAACTGATTGGCCAGTGCCGCGAGATGCGCGCCGTTTACGAGCAGATCAGGCAGGTGGCGCCAACCGGGGCGACCGTCCTCATCCGCGGCGCAAGCGGAACGGGCAAGGAACTTGTCGCCGCCGCCATTCACCGTCTCTCGTCGCGCAAGGACAAGCCCTTCGTCGTCCTCAACTGCGCGGCGCTTCCTGAGGCGCT
>JAEEGL011363805.1_pt1 | contig 14603 bp, 10 predicted proteins | sample 9134231 | NCBI WGS metagenome assembly JAEEGL01 (sample SAMN16246548, study PRJNA631951) | gut metagenome | biome: gut microbiome; feature: rumen; material: fiber-attached | host: Bos | place: Iran: Karaj | collected 2018-10 | reverse complement strand
GGGTGGCGTGGGTAACATCATAGGAACTCTGTTCGGTGTATTGTCACTGGCAACAATCCAGAGTATAGTATCATCTGCCGGTTTCGATCAGGCATGGTGGACCGGTATCACGGTTGCTGCAATGCTCTGCCTGTTCCTTGTTGTTCAGTCAATAGTCATCGCTCGTAAGAAAAAATCATTGAAAAAGCAGGCATGAACCATAGAAGTTCATTTAAGATCATAATGTTAATCGTAGCTTTTAGCCTCTGCATGTTTTCGGCGGGATGTTCTCCCGCCGAGGTTGCGGAGGCTGAAAGTGCAGATACGGGTAAGGATCTGATCGTGGTGGGATTTTCCCAGGTCGGGGCGGAATCCGACTGGAGAAGTGCCAACAGCGAATCAATGCGGTCCGTTTTTACAAAAGAGAACGGATACGAACTCATCTTTGAAGATGCCCAGCAGAAACAGACAAATCAGATAACGGCGATAAGAAGCTTCATCCAGCAGGATGTTGATTACATCGTTGTTGCTCCCGTTACGGAAACGGGATGGGATACTGTTCTTTCCGAAGCGAAGGAAGCGGGTATCCCCGTAATAATTGTCGACCGTCAGGTCGAGGTTTCGGATGACAGCCTTTTCACGTGCTGGATCGGTTCCGATTTTGAACTTGAAGGCAAAAAAGTCTGTATGTGGATGGAAAAGTATCTGACCAAGAAGGGCGTCAGACCTGAGAATGTGCATATAGTCGATATTCAGGGAACAATGGGAAGCACGGCGCAGATCGGACGCACAAAAGGTTTTGATCATATGGCAAAACTCTACGGCTGGGATGTTGTAACACATGCCCCGGGAGATTTTACAAAGAGTAAAGCGATAGAATCGATGTTCTCGATACTGCGCAACTACGACAACGTTAATGTGGTATACTGTGAGAATGACAATGAGGCACTGGGTGTCATAGAGGTCCTTGAAGCTTCGGGTAAGAAGTGCGGCAGCGATATAGCTAACGGGGAGGTCATGGTCGTATCGTTTGACGGGGTTAACAAGCAGGCCGTGGCGAGTCTTAAGGCGGGACAGATAAGCTGTATCGGCGAATGCAATCCGATGCACGGGCCAAGAGTCGAGACCGTTATCCAGAAGATGGAAGCGGGAGAGGAACCTTACAAGTACCAGTACGTGAACGAAGAACTGTTCACCAATTCGGATGAGATACCGTCGGTAATGCTCGGCGGCAAGGAATACAAAGTCACGGTGCTCAAATAAACAAAAAGGAGAAGAGTTATGGATGCAAAAAATCTGATAGCGGAAGGAAAAGCGTATCTTGGTATCGAGTTCGGCTCGACGAGGATCAAAGGAGTTTTGATCGATGATGCCGGAGTTGTTCTTGCAACCGGAGGACACGGCTGGGAGAACAGGCTCGATAACGGGATATGGACATATACACTTGATGATATATGGGGAGGTCTTGCAGACTGCTACAGCGATCTTCTGAAGGATATCAAAGATAAATACGATGTTGTCCCGACGAAGTATGCTGCCATCGGATTTTCTGCGATGATGCACGGCTATCTTGCTTTTGACAAGGACGAAAAGCTTCTCGTTCCGTTTCGGACATGGAGAAACACGATAACAGAGCAGGCAGCCGCAGCCCTTACAAAAGAGTTTGATTTCAATATCCCTCAGAGATGGAGTATCGCTCATCTTTACCAGGCTGTCCTCAATAAAGAGGAGCACGTTAAGGATATAGATTTCGTGACAACGCTTGCAGGATATGTCCACTATAAGATGACGGGCCGGAAGGTGCTCGGAGTCGGCGATGCGTCGGGTATGTTCCCGATCGATTCAAAGACCGGTGATTATGATAAGGCAATGGTCGAAAAGTTTGACAAACTCATGGCTCCTTACGGTTATTCATGGAACCTTCTCGGCGTACTTCCCAAGTCGATCCCTGCCGGTGCCGATGCGGGAACTCTTACAGCCGAGGGTGCAAAGCTTCTTGATGTTTCGGGCAATCTTCAGGCAGGTATCCCGATCTGTCCTCCCGAAGGTGATGCCGGAACGGGTATGGTGGCAACAAATTCAGTAGGCCTCCGTACCGGTAATACATCTGCCGGAACGAGCGTGTTTGCGATGGTCGTTCTTGAGAAGGCTCTTTCAAAAGTTTATGAGCAGATCGATATGGTAACGACTCCGGACGGAGCTGCTGTTGCCATGGTTCACTGCAACAACTGTACAAGTGACATTAACGCCTGGGTGAATCTGTTCAAGGAGTTCGGAGAAATGATGGGTTATCAGATCGACATGAACGACCTGTTCACAAAGCTATACAGCAAGGCTCTTGACGGCGAGGCAGATTGCGGAGGACTTCTTTCGTACAACTACATTTCGGGCGAGCCTGTTACGGGATTTGACAAGGGCGCACCACTCTTCGTAAGGACCGCGGAGTCAAACTTTTCACTCGGAAATGTTATGAGAATGCATCTGTATTCGGCGCTTGCGGCGCTGAAATCGGGACTTGACATTCTTATCAACGAGGAAGGTGTCAAGGTTGACAAGATGTATGGTCATGGCGGATACTTTAAGACGAAGGGCGTCGGTCAGAAGATCGCTGCCGCAGCGATCCATGCACCTGTTTCCGTAATGGAGACGGCCGGTGAAGGCGGCCCCTGGGGAATGGCTATCCTTGCTTCGTTTGCGGACGGAAGAAACGGAAATGAGAATCTTGAAGACTTCCTTAACAGGAAGATATTCGCAGGAGCAAAGGGCAGTACAGTCGATCCCGATCCCGCTGAGGAAAAGGGCTTTGATGATTTCATGAAGACATACATGGAAGGCCTTAAGATAGAACGCAGTGCAGTGGAGGTACTGTTATAATGCTTGAAGAACTGAAAAAAAGAGTATATGAAGCGAACATGCTCCTTCCGAAGTACGGACTCGTTACTTTCACCTGGGGCAATGTATCGGAGATAGACAGGGAGAAGGGCCTTTTTGCGATCAAACCGAGCGGAGTCGATTACGACAGGCTGACTCCCGACGATATGGTCATAATGGATCTTGAGGGTAATCGTATCGAAGGAAAATACAAGCCGTCAAGCGATACCCCCACACATCTTGAACTTTACAGGGCTTTCCCGCAGATTGGCGGAATAGTTCATACGCATTCATCATATGCGACAAGCTGGGCTCAGGCCGGAAGAAGCATACCGTGTTACGGGACGACGCATGCGGATTATATCTACGGTGAAGTTCCGTGCGTCAGATGTCTTACGAAAGAGGAGATCGACAGTGCCTATGAGACTAACACCGGTCTTCTGATCATAGACGAGTTCAAACGCATGAACAAGGATGTAACGGCGGTGCCTGCGGTCCTTTGCAAGAACCATGGTCCTTTTGCGTGGGGCAAGGATGCGCATGAGGCTGTTCACAATGCGGTCGTTCTTGAAGAGGTTGCCAAGATGGCATACCGTGCGGAAACGATCAACCCTGATATCAAACCTGCACCGCAGGAGCTTCAGGACAAGCATTACTACAGGAAACACGGGGCCAACGCATATTACGGACAGTAGGAAAGGTACGATAATGTTCGATCAGAGTGCAGCAATGTTTACGGGGTACAGAACCAAGCTCCGTAAGATCAGAAAGAAGACATACGAAGAAAGATTCGCCGTTTTCTTTGACGAGAACAAAGGTACGTTCGAAGATATGACGCAGTACATCAAAGGCAGGGACGATAAGGAGGTCGCTGCCGCTGAGGTTGCGAACATCTTCGCCGAGAATGTTTTTTCGGAATATGCACCGGGAGGGAGGCTCTCTGCAAGCGATGCAACGGACCTGTCTCTCTTTATGATCTATTTTGTTTTTCCGTCCATACTCGAGCTTGATGATGCCAATTCAAAGGTTCTGTGTGATGCGATAAGGGACGAGTGGAGAAGACGTACCGACAATCCGGTATTTGATTACACTACATACGAGGATCTTCATGGATCTTTTCAGGAAAAACTGTTCGGGATATTCTAGTATCGCCGTAATAGGAGCGGTAATTCTCTGCTTTCTGTTTATGAGTGATAAAGGAGCAACTGCGGCTGTCTGTTGGCTTGCAGTTGTTTTTTGCGTGTCTTTTTTTATGCATCCCTTTATGATGACGAGAAAACTTCGCTTCCCCGATGCAGGCTTTGGTCTTTCTTTCGGAACCGGTCTGTTTCTGTGCTTCTTTACGGCATGGACATTTTGCGCGCTGACGGGATGCGAATTCTCGGACGGTGCCGTGTACGGATCGACGATCCTTCTCTTTATTGCGGGATATGCGATAAAAAGGTTCATCCTCAAAGAAGAGTATTACCGTAAAGACGATCTCAAAAAACAGCTTAACGGATTTGCCGTCTTCGCAGTCATATTTCTTGTGTTCTTCTGGGTGATCGGCTTTAATCCGGTTATAGACAACGGGACCGAAAACTACATGGATTTCGGTTTCATGCAGACTATCTACAGGCAGAAGAGCGCGATCCCGTTCGATCCGTGGTTTTCCGGCACAAAACTGAATTATTACTATCTCGGGCAGTCAGCATCGGTATTTATGTGCAGGCTCGCTCATACGACGCCGGAGTACGGATACAACATGATGCTGTGCACGTTTATCGGCATGGTATTTCTGATGGTATATGAGCTGGCGGCCGCAGTGGCAGACAGGCTTCTGCCGCAGTTTCACAAAAAGGATAAGTGTACGAAGTCCGGTGGGATATTCGCGGGAAGTGTTGCCGCATTTGCCGCCAATCCGCACTGGCTTCTTTACGGGATACTCGGCCCGATTCTGTCAAAGCTTCTCGGAAACAATGATTACAGATACTGGTTTTCGGACGGAACGGTATATATCAACACGGACGCGGGAGATCCCGATAACGGGAAAAACGAATTTCCCGCATATTCCGTCATTCTCGGCGATCTTCACGCCCATGTGATCAACCTTATATTTGTCCTGCCTCTTCTGTCGATACTGTTCGATCTGTGCCTGTCGGAGGAAGAGGATAACAGTAAAAAGGCCGTCATTTACAAACTGGTTCTGATCTCAATGCTCCTCGGGTATTATAAAGGCTCCAATTATTGGGATTTCGCGATTTATTATGTGATAACGGGTGCTGTTATAGTGTTTACGGACATAAAGAGGCGCGGGATGTCCCTTAAAACAACAGCCGTTATTGTATCAAAAGCGGTTCTGGTAACGCTTGTTTCGATAGTTGCGATACTACCGTTTACGCTTAATTTTGTTAAGATGGAGTCGGGGATCAGGCTTTGCGATAACCACACTTCAGCTGCCAAGTTTGCTGTCCTCTGGCTCATCCCCGTGCTCGTAACGATATCACTCATACGGTTCCTTTATTCAAAAAGAAGGAGCGACCTTACGACGGACAAGACGGCAGGAGCAGGCTTTCTGGCTTTTATGCTCTGTACGATCGGGCTTATAATAACGCCTGAAATAATATATGTTATCGATATTTACGGGGAAGCCAACAGCAGGTTCAACACGATGTTCAAACTGACATACCAGGCTTTTACACTGTTTGCATTGATAACGGGCGTTGCTTTTTCAACATGCCTTTTCAGGGTATATACGGAAAAGCAAAGGACAAAGTTTTTTGCGATAGCATTCATCGCACTTGCCGCTCTTTCGGTTTCGTATACGCCTTATGCCGCGCATCAGTGGTTCGGCGATTTCCTGAAGAGTGACAGAAGGGTCGGCATTTCATCGATTGAAGGCCTGCATCGGGACGAGTTCTACGCGTTTGAGATGGAAGCCTATGACAGACTGATGGAAGATGACAAAAAGGTCCTCAATATCCTTGAGGTGGCCGGAGACAGTTACCGGCATGAAAGTTCGCTTTCCGTATATACCGGGGCATGTACTCCGCTCGGGTGGTATGTTCACGAATGGATGTGGCATAACGACTCCGAGCCGGTAAGGGAGCGTGCAGACCGTATCAGACAGTTTTACGGGTGCGGAGATGTTCAGTACTGCAAAAACTTTATACAGCTGTATGATATAGATTACATTCTTGTCGGGCCTGCCGAGGTGTGCAAATATTACGTGAACAGAAACGGATTCTGGAATCTCGGGGAGCCCGTGGCCGATACGATATGGCAGGATGTCGAGCTCGCGCTCATCAAAATCGACAGATCACGTCTCTGATCAAACTTTACCCCTTAAAATGCTAACATTTTCCGTGGAAATGTGGTAGAATACCCATGATTGGGTAAGTGCGCTTTCACGGAGGATATATGAAAAGGTGTTATATCGCACAGGCAGAGGATAAGATAGGCACAAACGCTTATCCTCAGATACTGGAACAGCTTTCTGAAAACGGTGAAGTCATATCACCGTCTCTTGTAATATTCTCATCCGACAATGCCAACTTCGGATGGTATTCCCGCATGTTGTCCAACTCATTTCCGGATGCGACGGTCATCGGCATGACTTCCGATGTCCTGATCTCAAATAAAGGACTGACAAGACTCGGCATAAATGTTCTTGCCGTAACGTCGGGTATCGAGGTTTCATCCGGAGTCATATTCGAGGTCAGCCGTTTCCCGAGACGCTCGTCGGATGCGATAGAGTCTGCGCTTGAGAAGACCGAGAAGGAGAATACGGTCTGTCTTGAATTCAATGCCTCAGTCGGAAACTGTGAAGAACTCGTTATGGATACTTTCCATGAGATCATGGGTAATACGGATATTCCTCTTTTCGGCGGTACAGCGGCGACGGCAGTCAATCCCGACAAGCCTTCAGGCGTATCTCTTAACGGGATACTGTATATGGATGCCTGCGTTTTTGCATTCATACATAATACCGAGGGCAAGATCGGGATCGTAAAGGAAAACATGTTCAAGCCGACAAAGCATTTCTTTACCGCGACGGATGTTGACTGTGACGAGAGAAAGGTTTACGAATTCGATCACAAGAATGCGACCGGAGTCGTTGCCTCCGCAATGCAGATACCCGAGGATGAGCTCGGAGCCAATTCTTTCTTCCATCCGGTCGGAAGGATAGAAAATGACGATCTGTCGATAATAGCCGTCCGCGAACTGTTCCCTGACGGATCGATGAGCTTTTTCTCCAGAATATATAACCAGACGAGAGTTGTTCTTCTCGACCCGATAGATCCGATCGAGGATGTTTGGGCCGATACGGCCGACAAGGTTCATGATATCGTCAAGGAACCGTCATTCTCGTTTGTCATCAATTGTTTTTCGAGGTCGAGATATCTTACGGAAAACGGAAAGATGGCTGACTTCTGCGATTTTCTCTCGGAGAAATACGGTGATTACATCGGAGTCTCAGGACACGGTGAGCAGCTTAATTACAAGCATCTGAACCAGACGATGCTGATACTTTTCTTTGAGTAAAGGATCATTATGAGAAGATACAATGACGGAATGATCATTACAAATGACAAATGTGTGGCATGTAACCATTGTGTGCATGTCTGTCCCGCTGTGGGCGCAAATGTTTCCGCTCATGACGAGAACGGTATCAGTGTGGATGTTTCCGACAAGAACTGCATACATTGCGGCGCATGCATAAGGGGATGCAGTCATAAGGCAAGACAGTACAACGACAGTCTTGAGGACATGCTCCTTGATATTAAGAGGGGAACGCAGGTATCGATGATAGTCGATCCAACGTTCATCATAGCTTATGGCGAAGAATATGCGAGAAAGGTGTTCGGCTACCTCAGATCGATCGGGGTCAAAGGTATCTACGATGGATCTGTTGGCGGAGATATAAGCCTGTTCGCACACATCAAATACCTGCGCGAGAACATGGACGAAAACGGGTTGTGCGATAAGTTCTACGCACATACGTGTCCCGGCTTTTCAAATTACGTATCGAGATATGCCCCGGCGGCGCTTGAAAGGTTCATACCGGTTCAGCTGCCGAGCGTTTGCGCGGCCATATATTACCGTAAATACAAAGAGATCAAGGACCGCTTCGCACTGCTTTCACCGTGTACCGCGATCTACGATGAGTTCAGTTCGTACAACACGGGCAGGAACATAAACTATCTCATCGGATTTTCCAGTCTTCTCGATCATATCGGAGATACCGACATATCGGGATTTGATGCGTACTTTGATATCGAGACCGTGGGCCTGGGAAGGACGATATGTGAAAATGACGCGTTCACGTTCATAGCGTCAAGATACTTTTCACCCAAGCTCCTGTTCAAATCAAGAGCGGGGATAGACCTTAAGCTCGAAAAGATGCTCGCATCCACCGCTATGGGCAAGAGCAACGCTCATCCCGCGCTGATCACCATCGATGTTTGCAGGACCGGCTGTATAGACGGACCCGCAATAGACAAGAGTACCCTGGACATGAAGAGGTCCGTTCCGAAGTATACATCGGAATTTGAAAAATCCATGGAAAACATGGATAACGGTGAGCTTTCACCTGATCAGAGATATGAAAAGCTTCTGGAGAGTTTTTCGTACCTCAACACTTTTGATTTCTACTGGGAAGGTGAGGAGGATTACCACCAGAAATGCTCGGTTCCCGAAAGCGTTGTCGAAGAGATATTCACGTCAATGCACAAGACCACAAAGATCAAGAAAGAGCTTGACTGTCAGGCGTGCGGATACAAAAGCTGTTACGAGATGGTATGCGCCGTTGCGAACGGCTACTCAAGGATAGAAGACTGCGTCCATTACCTCAACGATGAGATGAAGAATCAGATGCTTATCGATTCGCTGACGGGACTCTATAACCAGAGGGGATTCATTAAGGCCGCAACACATCTCGTTGCGGATAATCCCGACAGGAGTTATTATCTCGTCGTTGCCGATATAAACGGACTCGGAGGGATCAACGACCTGTATTCGAATACGGGCGGAGATCTTGTATTATCGTATATTGCCAAGGTTCTCGAGGAATTCTCTGATGGGAGAGGAATATGCGGAAGGCTTGGAGCCGGAACTTTCGGATGCGCTTTTGAGAGTACCCGCGAAAACGTGGAAAAATTCAAGGCAGACACGCAGGTATCCGTGGCACATCTGGGAATAGAGTATCCGCTGACGCTCAAATGCGGAATTTATGAGATTGACAATATGTCTGTCTCGCTGGGGCGTGCTCTTGTGTATGCGACATATGCATACAGGACTTCGAAGGACAGGAGCCGTAACACTTATATTTTCTATACCGAGAAGATGACAAAGATCATGTCCGAGGAAGCCGAAATAACGCAGAAGATGAAAAGCGCGATGGAAAGAGGCGAGTTCATTCTGTATCTGCAGCCCAAGTACGATCATGTTACGGGCGGAATGGTCGGAGCCGAGGTACTGTCCAGATGGATCAGGTCCGACGGGACTGTCATCAGCCCCGGACTGTTCGTTCCGGTATTTGAGAAGAACGGATATATCACTGAACTTGACAGACACGTTTGGAGGAGCTCTTTTGAAATGGTTTCAAACTGGGTCAAAGAGGGCTACAGTGCAGTCCCGGTATCGGTCAATATTTCCAGAATAAGCCTTCTTGATGATATGATCATCGAAGTGATCGGAGGGCTTAAGGAAAAGTATCCCGAGGCGTGCGAATATATCCAGTTTGAGATAACAGAGAGTGCTTATGCGGATAACGTTGATGAGATATTTGCACGGGTACAGGAAATACGGAATATGGGATTCCCCGTGAACATGGACGATTTCGGAAGCGGGTATTCTTCGCTGAATCTTTTGAAAGATGCCCCGATAGATATAGTCAAGCTTGATATGGGATTCCTTCGCGGAACCGAAAATATGGATAAAGGAAACATAATCATCTCATCGGTCGTAAACATGACCCGCAAGCTCGGCTTCGGAATGGTTGCCGAGGGAGTCGAGACAAAGGAACAGGCCGATCTGTTGAGTGACATGGGCTGTAATGTCATTCAGGGATTCCTGTATGCAAAGCCCATGCCCCGAGAGGATTTTGTTAAGCTGTTGTAAGCATTATGCGTAAAGAAAATTTATTGTCATTCATATCGTTATTAACACTGTCTGCTTTTGTACTGTGCGGATGTAAGAGCGAACCCGTGAGCAAGACACGCTTCGGGCAGGTCGATGCCATGGAGGACGGACCGGTTCTTGCAAACATCAACGGAGAGCCTCTTGGTGAGGGCGAAGGGGCTTCGAAGGAATCGATGACCGTAAGCACTCCGCTCAAAACAGCAAAGAGTCTTGAAGTAGACAATCTTCCCGAAAACGTTGAAAAAATGATTGGTCTGTGTGACGCGATCAACATGGTCTGCGTCGAAAAACAGAAGACTTATACCGCCGATGATGACGACTTCATGTGGCAGTGTGTTCGTGTGTTTGTCGGATCATGTACCGACAAGAAGATGGGACTGGAGCGTGTCGGCAGTTACATTGAGGCTGAGCAGGGCACCATAAGGGACATCATGTTCGCCATGTTCGGAAAACTGAGGGAAGTTCCTCAGATCCCGGAATCTGCCATGTCCGAAACCGGCAGCGGAACACATATCAGTATGGGTACAAATCTGAAATACAGGTTCTCGGGAGGCGACCGTGGAATGTCAGCGCCCGAGGTGAGGCGTGTGACTCAGTACTCGGACGGATCTCTTGAGATGGAGGTTGCTCTTGTCGATAAGGAAACAAGCGAGGAAACAGTCTGCTTTATCTATTCGATGAGGGCCAACACGAAGGATACTACCACATCAGCGAGGTTCGCATATGAGATAACAGGTGCGAGAAGTGCGGATAAAGCTACGAGTGACAAGATAAACGGCATGCCTTATCTTGTTCCGGTCATTCAGGTTTACGGATATGACTCATATGAAAAAGATGATCCGAAATACAAAGAGGTCATCGAGGTGCTTCAGTTCGCATCTTTTTCCAATCATGTGCCGGGAATGGAAGAGCTTGATAAGAGGGTAAGTGAAGAGATCATTCCGATCGCCTACAGTGAGGATGAAGGGATCGATTATAAGAGGATATGCTCTTACCCGGTAACGTCAGGCGATGTCGTGCAGGTTGCAACGAGTGTGGCTGTGTTTGCCGGCGATACGGCAGACTATGATATCCATAGCTATAACTATGACGTTAAGAAGAGCCGTATCCTTGACGAGAATGATGCACTTGCGATCAATAATACCACGCGCGACAGACAGAATAAGCGCATCGCCGAACTGTGGGAAAAAGGCATGGCCTCTGAGGGAACCATATCACAAAAAGCACAGTACAGAGGTTTTCTCATCCGTAAGGACGGCTCGGGTGATCTGTTCTACAGGCTCGATGTAACAGGTCCCGAAGGAGAAGCAAAGAAGGTGATGATAGCCTACAATACACAGGCGGATGCGATAAGGATCATCAAACCGGAAGATAACATTCTTCCTTCGTCCGAAACGGATGATACAAGACCGAGACTTACACACGGCGCGAAGGACTGACAGACTGATGGCAAACAGGCGTAACAATATCGGAAAAGAATTTGAAAAAGCTTTCTCCGAGGGCATGAATAACAATGACTGGTCATCGCTTAACGATGTGATAGTCAGGAGCGTCGATAATTTCCTTGACGGAGTCGGGGATAAGATGAACGAGGCTCTCGGAAACGATAAGATAACGGCAACTCCCCTCTCAAAAAGAAACGAGGATTTCTCGGGGAATACCCGGACCGCAAAAATGCAGCGCGAACTGCATGCCGAGCGGCAGCGCGTCAGGCAGCAGATGGAGGAAGAGAGAAGGAAACTGCGCAAAGAAAAGGAGGCGCGTTCTCTTGCAAAAAAGAATGCTGCATTAAAACAGCTTCCGTATCCTTTTGACATGCGTGCGCAGTCGCTGTCGACGGTCAATACCGTTGTCGGAGGAGTCGGTGTCGGTGTATCGGGAGTGTCGCTTTTTCTGGGAGCTGTCAAGGGCATGTTTGCCGGAAGCCTGGCACTTGGAACGTTTATTTTCCCGGTAGCGGTGTTCGGATTTTTCGGATATATACTCGGCAAGGGTATAAGGCAGAGCAAGATGCGTTCCCGTGCGATGCGCTACGTTGAACTGATCGGGAACAGGCAGTACATGGATATCAGAACACTCGCGCTGGCGGCAAACCGGAGTGAGAAGCGTGTTATCCGTGAACTGAAAAAGCTTCTCGACCTCGGGTATTTTCCGCAGGGACATTTTGACAGGAACTGTACTACGTTCATACTGACGGATGAGGTGTTCAATCATTACCTCGAACTTGAAACGTCCGGAAGTCCCAACGTGATCGATACGACCGCAAGGAGCGAGGATGAACAGGAATTCCCCGCTCTTTCTCCGGAAGATTCCGCAGAACTGTCCCGGATGATAAGAGAAGGAAATGAACAGATCAGCAGGATAAGGACGCTGAACAACGACATTCCGGGGATAGAGATATCGGCAAAACTTGACAGGCTCGAAGGACTTCTCAAAGAGATATTCGCAAGGATCAAAGATCATCCGGACCAGATGTCAAGGATACATGAGCTCATGGATTATTATCTTCCCACGGCGGTCAAACTTGTGGATGCCTACAGGGAATATGACCATGTGAGCGAGCCGGGCAAAGAGATACTAGAGGCCAAGAGCGATATAGAGAATACACTTGATACGATCAATTCCGCACTCGGAAAGCTTTTGAACAAACTGTTCAAGGATTCGGTGCTTGATGTTACGACTGATGCACAGGTGTTAAAAACCGTTCTGACCCAGAAGGGTCTGACAAACGGATTGGAGGATATGAAAGGAGACAGCAATGAGTGAAGTGATCGATGCACAGGTAGTTGATGTGGAGGCTAAGACGGCAGATCCGTTTGCGGATCTTATGAGCACACCTCCCAAGGCTGAGATAATCGAAACAAAAGAGGATGATCTTTCTCCGGAGGAAAGAGAACAGGTTAACAGGTTTATGTCGCAGATCGATATAACCAATTCGCAGCTTGTCCTTCAGTACGGGGCTGCAGCACAGAAGAATGTGGCTGATTTTTCCGAAGGCGCCTTAAAGAGCGTCCGCACAAAGGACATGGGTGAGATAGGATCCATGCTTACCGGAGTTGTCAGTGAACTCAAAGGTTTCTCCGTAGAAGAGGAAAAGAGCGGCTTTTTCGGACTGTTCAAGAAAGCCGGTAACCAGATCACGTCACTGAAAGCGAAATATGATAAGGCAGAGGTCAATGTCAACAAGATAAGCAAGGCGATGGAAGGACATCAGCAGATCCTCTTAAAGGATGTTGCGATGCTCGACAAGATGTATGAGGAGAACCTTGATTATTTCAAGCAGCTGAGCCTTTACATTATAGCCGGCAAGAAAAAACTTGAAGAAGCAAAGACGACCGAGCTTCCCACGCTTCTTGCAAAGGCTGAGGAATCCGGACTTCAGGAGGATTCGCAGGCGGCACGTGATTACGCTTCGATGATCGAACGCTTTGAGAAGAAGATATATGACCTCGAGCTTACGCGTAACATATCAATGCAGATGGCTCCCCAGATCCGTCTGATCCAGAGTAATGATACGGTAATGGCTGAGAAGATCCAGTCAACACTTGTTAATACGATACCGCTGTGGAAGAGCCAGATGGTCATCGCGATCGGACTCGATCATTCGCAGGATGCTGCAAAGGCCCAGAGGGAAGTCACCGATATGACGAATGAGCTTCTCAAGAAAAATGCCGAAGCACTCAAGATAGCGAGTGTTGAATCCGCAAAGGAAAGCGAGAGGGGCATAGTGGATATCGAAACTCTTACAACAACGAATCAGATGCTGATAGAGACATTTGATGAGGTAATGCAGATCCAGGCTGACGGAAGAGCAAAGAGACAGGCTGCCGAAGTTGAGCTCGGACGCATAGAGAATGAAATGAAGGACAAGATACTGCAGATCAGCAGGGAAAGCCTGAAGGTTGAATAGTTACGTAACTTTTGACTGTTGCGGCCTCATAGTTGAGGTCCTTATAACGGTGTCGCTGATTGTGCGCAGAATGACGAGGGGCCGTCTTAACAGATGGGCTCTTGTTCTTGTTGCCGACATTATCATAGCAACGGCTGCGGATATGGCAGGTCTTATCCTTGAAGGCATGGGACCGGGATATGTCGTTTGGAAGTATGTTTCAAATGCGCTGACCCTGTGGGGAACGTGCATGACAAGCGTTATCTTCTGCGGATTTCTGTTCGCGATGATAGGCATATGGCATAAACTTCACGAGCGTAAAATCCTTGCATACACGTATTATGTTCCGATCTTTGTCATATCGGCTCTGATATTTATCATCAATCCTTTTACGAAGATCATTTACTTCATCAACGATAGCGGAGTATATCAGAGGGGACCTCTGTTCTATTCCCTGTATGCGCTTGCCTACATGTACATGATAGTCGGATACGGCGAGATGATCAGATACAGGAGGCTCTTTACAAAACTCAAGTTTGTAAGCGTTTTCTTTGTATTCTTTGTTATGGCATCGGCCAGCATATTCCAGGCATTCCATCCACAGTTCAACATCCAGATGTTCTTTACCGCGGTGGCGTTTCTGATGATCCTGTTCGGACTGCAGTCTCCGGAAGAGAGGATGCACGGATCAACGGGCCTGTTCTCGATGAATGCATATATTCAGGATATAAACAAGTATCAT
>JAEEGL011161596.1_pt1 | contig 14603 bp, 10 predicted proteins | sample 9134231 | NCBI WGS metagenome assembly JAEEGL01 (sample SAMN16246548, study PRJNA631951) | gut metagenome | biome: gut microbiome; feature: rumen; material: fiber-attached | host: Bos | place: Iran: Karaj | collected 2018-10 | reverse complement strand
TAAAGCCTTAAAATCAGGAAAATACGACTTGAATAACACGGCAGTTATAATGACGCAGACAGGCGGTCAATGTCGTGCCTCGAATTATTTAGCTTTAATTCGCAAGGCGATTCTCAATAGCGGAATCACCAATGTACCTGTGATTTCGTTTGCTACTGGTGGCACGCAAGACAATGAGCAACCAGGATTTGAGCTGTCGTGGACAAAAGTTGTGAAACTTATTATCGCGTGCGCATTATTCGGCGATGTGTTGTCGAGAATGCACTACGCCACAATCGTACGTGAGAAAGAGCAGGGCGGAACAGAAAAACTTACCCAAAGTTATTTGGACACAGCTGCTGAAATTGCCCGTCACAACGACCATGTTGGCATTATCCGACTGCTTTCGAAAGCTGTTGCCGACTACAACAATATGGCATTGGATAATTGTCCACGTCCGCAAGTCGGCATTGTTGGTGAAATTTACCTGAAATACAATCCATACGCAAATATGCACATTGCCGATTGGTTGATTTCGCAAGGCATTGAACCTCGTTTCCCCGATTTGATGGATTTCTTCACACAAGAATTCATCAACTTGAAAGTAAACACAAAACACAATCTCCGAACGACCAGCCTTGGCACGAAGATTTTTGCCGATTATCTGCAACTCCGCTACGACAGATTTGAACAGAAAGTCGAGAAAATCGCTTCAAAATTCAAATATTACCGTCCGAAAAACAATATTCGAAAAGAAGCGGAAAACGCGGAACAGGTGCTGAGTCTGGTAAATCAATTTGGCGAAGGATGGCTGATTCCAGCCGAGATTGTCAGTTTTTCGAAAGAAGGTGTGAACAATGTTGTGAGCGTACAACCGTTTGGGTGTATTGCCAATCACATCATTTCAAAAGGTATTGAAAAGAAAATCAAAACGTTATATCCTAAAACGAGTATTTTGTTCCTCGACTTTGACGGTGGCACAAGTGAGGTTAACGTTCAAAACCGACTTCACTTCCTTGCGCAGAATGCGAAAAATGAATTCGAAGCAAGTCAGAAATAGTTTTTGTAATGGATTGGACATTAGTCCAATTCATTCCAAAAATCAAAATAATTAAACCATTGTTCGGGATATTTCTTGACAATTGATTCCAATAACGAAACATATTGTCTGCCATAGTGTTCCGCTTTTTTCACAGAAGCTTTTTCATTTTCCAAAGGTTGTAATTTTGATACGTAACCATGATACGACAATCCGTTTCCCTTCAATATAAAAATGCAATACACGGGAACGTCCATTTGCGCAGCAAGGCGAAAGGTGCCTATTGGGAATTTGGCATCCTTGCCAAGAAATTCACACTGATATGATTTAGGACTGCCAAGCAATCTATCACACGGAATTGTCACTATCTCCCCCCTATCAAGAGCATTTTTTATAGCAAACAGGTGCGACATATCATCGGAAACGGGAATCAAATTCAAATGCGATTTTTTGAACGACTCAGCCCGATGTTTCTGCATTTCGCGGGTTTCACCGCCATACACCAAGCCGTTCATATTCTTTTTATCCTGCGGCATACATATTCCCGCCAACTCAAAATTACCAATGTGCGCGCTCACCACAATAATACCTTCTGGCTTATCCATCGCCCGATTAAATTCCTCAAAATTATCAATAGTAATATTGAATTGTTTAGTATTTCCAGCCAATACGGCAAATTTATCAAGCACCACCCGACCGAAACACAAATGACTTCGGTATGTACTCCAAAACGCCTGCCACCAATTTTTGCCAAAACGGCGACGAAAATAACAATACACAGCTTTATACGCTTTCCGGCCGAAAAGCATATAAAACGGTATAACCACATATAAAACAGGATAAATACAGGTTACACGGACATGCGACAATATCCAAAACAAATATTTTTGTCCAAACGCACCACCGCCCGTCCTGCCTTTCCACTGACGGTTTGCTGGTGCCATTTTATTGTATTTTATTTGCTATAAAATCGTAGAATTGCGAAAGAGTATGCACCTCTTTCATATCCTCTGGTTTGATTTTGAAACCGAAATGGCTTTCCACAATCACCACAATATCAACAAAATCAAGGCTATCGATACCTAAATCCTCGCGTAAACGAGCATTATCGTTAATTTTCTCAGCATCAATTTCAATTTCATCAACTAAAAATTCGTTTGTAATCTTTCTAACTTCCTCGCGTGTCATCACTTAAATTTTTATACGGCAAAAGTAGTTAAATATAATTGTACCATAACTATTTTTTGAGAAAAGTTATTCCGATTCTCTATAAAACATCAAACAGCCAAGCAAATACGCCAACAGTCCATTTATTTTTCAGCCTCGTATCACAACGTAAGCCGAAAGGTATCGGCCAATGGTGATTTTTGGAAACAAATACGAGAATTCTATAGCAGCGCCAAGGTGCCTACGCCATCATCAGAAATATTCAGAAGAACTCTTCATGTCTATCTTGATGTCGCTCAACATACTTGCTTTGATTTTGAGGGTGAATTCCCAACGCTGGCGGTCGCCAAGCGGCACCCACGTAAACTGCATATCCCAGCAATGCAAGTCGCGATAGACTTTCAATGTGGTGTATGAGATGCCACGCTCTTGGAAGTCCCAACCCGTTGAGAACGACACATTCCAATTCTTGGTCAAGCTGACTTTTCCGCTTGCGGTAATGGTTTGAATAATATTATTAGAAACGGAATCCAACTGGTTATTGTAGTCATAATAATATTTGCGCGGAATACTCAACGAATATGAAACGCTCAAATTCCACGGCACATCCCAATAGGAATACATTTCGTCAACAGGAACCGAAACATCTTCGGTCTTGTCTTTTATCGGTCCAAACGTATATGACAACGAAGTTGCCCACTGATCCTGCGTTTTTCGCCACAAAGTCCCGTAACGGTCTATCATATAATTATTTACACGAACTTGCGTTTTCCCACTGCTGGTAGTTTTCTCACCAATGGCATACGGATCGAATGTGGCTGAATATCTGAGTGTTAAGCGGTTTAAAATAGTGGAATATCCACTCAAGCTAATCAAACTCATCCGTAACGAATCTGCCGCAAAGTTGTACGAACCATTCAACGACAAACTTTCTATCAACTTTATTTTCTTCGTGCCCGTCACAGTGTCGGTTTTACTCCGAACTTTCGCTTCAACATTGTTGCCCAACGAGAACGACAACGTACTTTGTTTTTGTGACGACGGTACTCCGTAAATTCCTTTTTCAAAGAACGAATACGAAGCAATTTCGCCTTCCGCATTTTTTGCATAGGTGCTATAATATCCGTATTTCGCTGCCGAAAAATCTGGCGTAAGCGAATACGAGACACTTGGCGTAACAACGTGGCGAATCGCTTTTAGCACCTCGCTTCTAAATCGGTACATTCCATAAATTTTGGTACTTGCACCCACTCCCACCGAATAGTTATACACGCGGCTGAATTCCGAAAGTGTGTCAACCCGCACGCCACCAATAATCGTGTCGTTTTTCGTGTATTGAATGTACGAATCATCCCATTCCTTGTTCAACTTAGTTGTGTACCATCGTTCCTGATAATTGAACGACGGCGATATTGTAATGTATTTCAACACTTTAAAACTTGCAGAAACAGGAATCGTGTGGTTAATGCCACTTTGGAACAAATCCAACGTTTCCTTGCGATAAAAATTCGAATCTAATTTGGCATTTACCAGCTTATTCTGCATTTCTCCCGTATATGAAAGGCCTATCTTCTCATAAAAACGTTCTTTTCCAACCGCATGTTTCCGTTTGAGTGGCGTAAATGTTGAGGCAGTCAGACGGATTTGCGGCAATGTCAACGTGATGGTGCTGTCAATATTGTTTTGGCTATGCGACAACGATGCGGAGAACGACAGCGGCGTGCCAGCGAATTTTTTGCTGAAATAAATATTCGAACTAATTTGGTTATTCAAATATTCACTGGTGCTGTACGTATTTTGCTTCGCGTAGCCAGCCGAACCATAGTTCACGCTTGCGCTGAAATTCGGACTGTATGGCGATTTCTGCGTTTGATTGTGCGTCCATTTCACATTGAACTTTGGAGCCTGTCTAATTTCATTCGTCACCAAACTTGCGTATGTCACCGAAAAATTACCATTAAAACGATAACGGACCTTGTAATTCGATGCAACCGAAGTTCTCCAGCTTCCTAGCGAATAAATGTCAGAAAGCCATTTGAAATCAACATACTCACTGATTCCGAAATATAATCCACCATTTCTGAAATAAAACCCTTTCGCCGACTCCTCGCCTATCGTCGGTATTATAATACCATTCGAACGTCCCTTGGTTATGGGGAAATAACCAAACGGTATAACCACAGGAATTGGAATTTCATCAACCACAACCCACGACGGGCCAAACACAATTTTATCGTCAACCACGACCTTTCCTTTGGTCATTTCAACATAAAAATGAGGATTTTTCTCATCGCAAGTGGTGTATTTTCCATGCTGCACGTGGATTTCCTCGTTGCTATGGATTTTCGTTCGACCGCCGTGCAGATATGCCTCGTCCTGCTGCGTTCTAATGCCAAAAGCCAAACCTTTTTTTGAATCAAAATTATATCGCATGGAATCTGCGTCAAACACATCGGAATTATCTTTATACACAGGCGTTCCGTTCATTTTATTGGTGGAATCAGGCAAACCTTTTGCAAAAACTTCACGTTTATCAACATCCAACTCAATAAATTCCGATTGCAAGTCAATATTTTCATATTTAACTTTTCCATCACCATACGTTTGCACCGTACTGCCAGAAATATTGAAGATAATGGAATCTTGCGATGAATACGTCACTGGACTATCAAGTCCATTACTCTTTTTTTTCGGTGCGTTTTCATTTTTTTTCGACAACGTATCTTGCGTCTGCACAGCCGTGGAATCTTGTGCAAACACGGAACACAAATATGCACTTAGAAAAAGTGTTAGAAAAAAATATTTAAAACTTTGTTCCTGCAAGTCGTTAAAATGCTATTTTTGTATGAATAACAATTCGGTTATTCACACGGCAAAAATAATTAGAAAAATTCAATCTTTGTAATAAACTCATAGGAATACTTTATAACACTATGCGAACAATTTCAACCATACATATAATATTTGTTTCAATATTGATGTTTTTCACGATTATGGCACAAGCGCAAACCAACGCCTATTCAGTAAAAACAGTAGTAATTGATGCCGGACACGGAGGGAAAGACCCTGGTGCATGCGGAAAATTCTCACAAGAAAAAAACATAGCTCTTTCAGTGGCTCTCAAAGCTGGCGGACTTATTTCGATGAACTGTCCAGATGTAAAAGTTATCTACACCCGTAAAACCGATGAATTTATTGAATTGCACAAACGGGCGGAAATTGCAAACAAGGCAAAAGCGGATTTGTTCATTTCCATCCACGTGAATGCAAACACAAATCCCAATTCAAACGGAACGGAAACGTTTACTATGGGTGTGGCGAAAAACGAAGCTAATTTAAGAGTTGCAAAAGCAGAAAACGACGTAATTTCCTTAGAGTCAGACGCTTCGCAATACCAAGGGATGTCGGCTAACGACAACGAAGCGATTATTCTACACAATTTGCAACAAGGTGCATTCTGCGACAACAGTCTTGCGTTTGCGGGTATGATACAAAATAGATACAAAGAAGACGTTGGACGAAAGGACCGCAGCGTTCAGCAAGCAGGATTTCTTGTGCTATGGAAAACTGCTATGCCAAGCGTTTTAACAGAAATTGGGTTTATTACAAACGAAGAAGAAGAGAAATGGCTGAACAACAGCGACAATCAGGCGGAACTGGCATACGCAATCTACCGCGCGTTTGTTGACTACAAAAAATATATTGAAAAACGTTCCAACGGTGAAATCACCCCTAATCCACAAACAGAACAAAATGTTGCGCCGTCGCCAAAACCAGCGCCAGCACCTTCGCCAGCAAAACCAACAGTGAACAACAACAATAAACCAGCACCAAAACCCACCCCTGCGCCTGCTTCAAAAACAGAATCATACATATATTATAGTATCCAAATTGGAGCAGGAAAAGATAAAATAGCCACCACACCAGAAAATTTCAACGGACTCTCAAACGTTTTCTACATTGAAGAAGACGGATTGTTCAAATATTATTGCGGCAAAACTTCTACATATAAAGAAATCACACTACTTTTGCCTGAGGTTAAAAGTAAATATCCTTCTGCATATGTGGTCGCTCGTGACAACACGAATAAAAAACTACAATTAACGGAAGCAAGACAAAAAACTAAATAACAAAGAATGGAAAAAGATAAAGCAATAAAAATCGGACTTCTTGTAGCCATCATCGCAGGTATTCTTATTTGGGGCATTAATTTCTGCAAAGGGAAAAATATTTTCACACGGGAAAATATATACTACACTACGTACAACCAAGTTGAAGGTCTTCAGAAAAACGCGGCTGTGCTTCTTCGTGGCTACAAAATCGGTCATGTTAAGGATATTTACTTCACATCATCGAAATACGACCAACTTACCGTTGAACTCAGCATCAATTCCGATATTTTCTTGCCAACCACAACCGTTGCGAAGATTTTCAGCTCCGATTTATTGGGTTCGAAGGCTATCGACATCATATTACCAGAGACAACAACAAGTGAACCAATCAGTTACGTAAAAAATTTCGACACCCTAAATTCCGCCATCGAAGCATCTATCACCGACCAAGTTCGTATTGAAGTGGCTCCGCTGAAAGCACAGGCCGAAAAATTGTTGGAAAGCGCAGCTGTAGCCATCGACCAAATCAAATACGTTGTCAACGAATCAAATGGTGAAGAACTACGCCGCTGCTTTGTGAAATTACAAGGAGCAATCGACGCAATCCATCATTCCGGCGTGACATTGGACACAATTATGACCAACGGTGACGAAAACATCCAACGCATTTTAGCGAATGTAAATGGCATCACGACCAACATAAACGAGCATTCCGAAGAAATTGGTACTATCATCGCAAACTTTTCGAGCATGACCGATTCAATTTCAAAGGCAAATATTACCGAGACGCTCGTAAAAACCGAAAGTGCAGTCACCGAATTGAACCAAATGTTGCAACAAATCAACAGCGGACAAAGTTCTATTGGTGCTTTAATAAACGACAAATCACTGTACAACAACTTGGATCAAGCGTCAACCCAATTGAACTCACTCCTAATTGACGTTCAAAAACATCCAAAACGCTACGTTTCATTCCCGATTTTCGGTTCATCAAAAGAGAAAAAAGAAAAAGATTAATTCGAGAAATATCGACTCGTAATTATATGATAATTATCAGTTTATTACTATTGCTGCATAATTTATTTACAAATTCATTATACAATAGTTTTACATTTAGTCATTTCTAAACACATTATCGAAATCTTTAATTTAACCTTGCACCACCAACTGCAAAGAAATCAACAAGATAGATTTAAGCCATTGAATATCAATAAATTACAAAAAGATTATTTTTTCTAAAAAATTAAAATGCTGAAATACAATACCCTATACAAAAAATGAAAAATGCAAGCCATTTTGAGATTTTTTTTTGAATTTTTATTAGCATCTTTGTTGAACAATAAAAGAGGTAATAAATAAAGAAATGGAAACTCAGGAGATATCGAAGGGACACGAGGAAAAATGGGCTGAATGTCTGGCTATTATCAAAGACATTTTGGGCCCCGACCAGGCACAAAGTTACCGTACATGGTTTGAGCCAATCAAGTTTGTGGATTGGTCTGAATCAACCAACCAACTGACAATTCAAGTACCCAGTGAATTCTATTATGAATATCTGGAAGAGAACTACATTGATTTGATCAGTCGTGTGTTGCACAGAGTTTACAACCAAAAAGTAACTCTTAAATATAATGTATGGGTTATAACAGATCAAAAAACTGGTAGAGTAATCACAACCACGCACACAGGAAAAAACACACCTGCACAAAACATTCAACCAGCCCCGACGTATATTCCGAATTCTAATATAATTAAGGATCCATTTATACTACCTGGCGTGAAGGGGGTGATTGAATCACAATTGAACCCGACCTACACATTTGCCAATTTCGTTGAAGGCGATTGCAATAAACTCGCCCGCACCGCAGGTTTGACAATTGCACGCTATGCGGTAAAAACAACATATAATCCATTACTTATTTATGGTAAATCTGGTTTGGGAAAAACACACTTGATTCAGGCCATCGGTTCGGAAATCAAGGAATTGTACCCGAAGAAAAACGTGCTCTATGTTGATGCCGACACGTTCGAAAGACAGCATACCCAAGCAGCTATCGAAAACCACAGAAACGACTTCTTGCATTACTATCAAAATATAGACGTTTTGATTATTGACGATGTTCAGTTGTTCAAGGACAAAGTAGGGACACAAAACGCATTCTTCCAGATTTTCAATTACTTACATCAAAAAGGGAAACAAATCATTTTGTCGTCAGACTGTCCACCTGTTGAAATGCAAGGTTTGAACGACCGTTTGCTTTCACGCTTCAAATGGGGTTTGTCGGCAGAACTTACCGTTCCAAATTTTGAAACCCGCCTTGAGATTTTGAAACAAAAAATCCAAAAAGAAGGCATCGAAATTGACGAGGAAGTTATGGAATACATTGCCAACCATATCACATCAAACATCCGAGAACTGGAAGGCGTGTTGATTTCAATTTTGGCACAGGCCACCATCAACAAAAAACAATTGAGTCTCGACCTTGCGAAAGATGTGGTTGAAAAGTTGGTAAAAAGCACCCAACAAGATATTTCCATCGAATTTATCAAAAAAACGGTGTGCGACTATTTCAACATCGCTCCAGACCAACTGAAATCAAAGACAAGAAAAAGAGAAATTGTGCAATCACGACAAGTTGCAATGTATTTTGCAAAAATATACACGAAAAACTCTCTTGCCTCAATAGGTTCGCAAATCGGAGGCAAAGACCACGCAACTGTACTCCACGCATGCAAAACGGTCAACAATCTTATGGAAACCGACAAACGCTTCAAAAAATATATTCTTGATTTAGAGAAACGTTTCAAACTACAATAACAAAAAGACGACTTCGGTCGTCTTTTTTTTTATCTTCCGATTTCCTATCTTTACCCCGCAAAACTTTTCGATTATGAGGATAGCAATTTTCGGGACAAATATCTCATCGGATTTCAAGCAGAAAGTCGAAGAAGTCATACACAGCTTCATCACAGCAGGATTTGATACGATAATCCACAAGGATTTCAAAGAATATCTGCAATCCAGCAGTTTTAGTATCAACAACACGAACGTTTTTACCGATCTACACGACAGCAACGCCGATGTGCTGATTAGTTTGGGAGGCGACGGAACATTTTTGAAATGCGCACACCTCTGCTACAAGGAACGCATTCCGATTGTCGGTATCAATTTCGGGAAATTAGGATTCCTCGCACAAACAAATCCCAACGATATCGACCAAATCATAAAACTACTGAAAGAAAAACAATACACGTTGCAAAAACGAACGTTGTTGGATTTTTCATATAAAAACAAGTCTAAAAAATTCTCAGGCATTGGTTTGAACGAAATCACGTTGCAAAAAAGCAACGCTGTGAAACTCATCAAATTAAACGTCTATGTTGACAATGATTTTCTCTGTTCGTTTTGGGCAGACGGTGTTGCCATAAGCACACCGACTGGTTCCACGGGCTATTCACTGAGCTTAGGTTCACCTATACTCACCCCCGACAACCATTCGTTCATTATCACTCCTATCGCCCCACACACATTAAATATTCGTCCGATTATTATTCCTGACGACAAAAAAATCACTATTGAGGCAACAGGAGACTTCACGGAGTTCTTAATTTCCAATGACTATATAAGTCAGATAGTTAGACACAATCCGACCATCAATATCAAGAAGTCAAAACACACAATTTCAACAATTGAATTCCATTCAAAAAATTTCTTTGGCACCTTGCGGGAAAAACTAAACCTCGGTATGGACATAAGAAAATAGCATTTCATAGTACGAAATTTCAAAGAAAATAGTATATTTGCATATTAATTTGTTGTATGCAGGGACTAAAGAACAAAATACTGGCTGTTGTAGCTCTGATTCTCATCTCATCTTCGTTCGCATTAGGACAAGATAAAATGTGGAAAACCTATCCATACGAACTCATCGGAGGTTTCGGACCTTCGTTTATGCTTGGAGAACTTGGTGGTGGTCCTGGAGTAGGACGAAATTCAATCATCGATTTGGACTTCCTTTCTACACGTTTTGGAGGAACTATCGGACTTCGCAAAACATTCAGGGAACGTGTATCTTGGCAAGTCGCATTCACAACTGGTATGTTGTATGGTAACGACAACAAAACTACCGAATATTTCCGTTCCGACCGTGAACTTTCATTCAGAACGCCAATTCAGGAAATAAGTTTCAGGTTAGACTATAAAATCCGAAAAGAACGGAGCGGTCATATCTATGACCTTCGCGGTGTGCGTGGTCAACGTGGTAGAACTGTTTCCACATACTGCTTTGTCGGCATTGGTGTATATCACTTCAACCCTAAAGCGAAATTGGAAGGTAAATGGGTAGCTTTGCAACCTATTGGTACTGAAGGACAAAACTATATTGAAACACGAAAGCCATATTCGTTGTATCAAGTATGTGTGCCTCTTGGACTTATTGCAAAATATACAGTCAACAAACGTTGGACAATTTCGGCAGAAGCAGGCTTGAGATTCTTGTTCACCGACTATCTTGACGATGTTAGCACGACCTACGCAAATCCGGATTTGGTGGCTCAAAATGCGCCAAAAGAAGTACCTAGCACATCGGCAAAATTGGCTGCCGACCCGAATTATGTTGGACACTGCTACGAAAATAATGGTCCTTACCACTACTACAATGAACAACGTGGCGACCCAAATGATAGGGATTTTTATATGTTTGTTATGTTTTCCGCTCATTATAAAATGAAACAAACTAAAGAAGGTTGGCCTTCGTTTAGAAAATAATCCATCAAAATACTAATTATGACATTTTATCGTTTTTCCTAAAATTGTGTCATAATACAATGAAATTCTGTAAGATAAGTCCACTATTTTTTATGTTTGTATTCTTTTGTAATACAACAGTTTTGGCGCAACACAAGGATTTTGATGTGGGAATTCTTCTTGGCACTTCTCAATATAACGGCGACATCAACCTTACCCGAGCATATTATTCTCCCCAACCTACCATAGCAGGAATTTTCAAGAAAAACTACAATCCACACTACTCTCTTCGTTTGTGTGCTACTCTTGGGAATTTGAAAGCCGAAGATGAAAATTTCGACAATTCATACCAGCAAAATCGAAACTATTATTTCGACAACACAAAAATTATGGAAGTTTCGTGCGGTGTGGAATTCAATTTCTTTGAAATCACCGAAGACGCAAAAACGCACAATTTCTCTCCGTATGTAACATTTGGGCTTGGAGCCTTGTATATGGAAAATTCAAAATGGTTCGAAGCAATTGACATTCCAATGGGAATTGGACTTAAATATAAGGTACATCCCCGTTTGGAACTGCGTGGAGAATGGGTGTTCAGAAAAACATTCTCCGACCGCCTTGACCAACTTGCCGATGCTCCCATCGACGGCTACCAACAGTACAAACAAATCTCATTTCAACGGACAAAAGATTGGTTTTCTGTGCTTGGAATTTCACTACTGATGAACTTCAGCGACTCGAAAGTGCCGTGCCACATTTACGATTTGCGGGTATATAACACGAAGAAAAAACGCTAAGCAAACGGAACTCTATAATCACAACCTGACTTCCACTCGCTGCAACCGTAGGCCGTACTTCCTTTGACAATTTTTCCCTTTCCGCATTTTGGACATACTTGTCCTATTAAAGAATCGTCAACTTGTTGTTGTGTTGCAACTTCTTTTTTCGAAACGCTAACAGTTTTTTTCTCCCGTTTTGCCTTAGCCGATTTATTATCTTTCTCCTCTATCACAGTAATCGCCACACGGCGGTTGGTGTTGTCGCGCAAAACAGTCGTGACAATCTCCGAAACCATGACTTTCAACTCGTCAAGGAATTGTTTTGCAGAATATTTCTTTTGCTCAATTTCACGCAGTTTTTTCTCCCATTTTCCCGTCAGTTCTGCACTTTTCAGTGATTCCTCGTGAATAAGCTGAATCAATTCTATTCCTGTGTCGGTGGCAATTAGATTTTTCTTTTCCTTTACGATGTACCGCCGTTTAAACAAAGTTTCGATTATTGCCGCACGAGTCGAAGGGCGACCGATTCCATTTTCTTTTAAAGCATCTCGTAGTTCCTCATCTTCGACCATTTTCCCCGCGGTTTCCATTGCCCGCAACAAGGTAGCTTCGGTATAAGGTTTTGGCGGCTGTGTCCATTTTTCAGCCAAATCAGGCTTATGCGGTCCCGATTCGCCTTTGGTAAATGTGGGCAGCACCCGTTCCTCGTCATCTTTCTTCTCATCGTCATCTTGCTCGACTTTGCCAAAAACCACGCGCCAGCCGGGCTGTAAAATTTGTTTTCCCGTTACCTTAAACTCATACGAATCAACCTCTCCAAGCACGGTTGTGGTTGAGAACTGGCAATCAGGATAGAAAACTGCAATGAATCGTCGTGCAACCAAATCAAAAACTTTTTCTTCATCAGCATTCAACCCCTGTGGCGTTACACCAGTAGGTATTATTGCGTGGTGGTCGGTAACTTTCGATGAATCGAACACCTTCTTACTTTTCGGAAGTTTTTTCCCCTTAAACGGCTCCAGCAGCAGCACGTACGACGGCACACCAGCCAAACCGCCCATTATCTGCGGACATTTAGGATAAATGTCATCACTCAAAAATGTCGTATCAACACGAGGATATGTGGTAAACTTCTTCTCGTAAAGACTTTGTATTGTTTGTAATGTTTTATCTGCCGAAAAAGCAAATTTCTTGTTGCATTCCACCTGTAACGAAGTCAAATCAAACAATCGCGGAGGTGCCTCAGTTCCTTTCTTTGAAGATATATCGGTGATTGTAAACGGCTTATCCTGAATTGTTTCTAAGATTTTTTCCGCATCTTCTTTTTTTGTGAATTTACCCGAAGTGGCAGTAAATATTGTATTTCTATATTCGGTTGAAAGCACCCAATACGCTTCGGGCTTAAAGTCCCGTATTTGAAGCTGACGATTTACAATCATCGCCAATGTGGGCGTTTGCACACGTCCAATAGACAAAACCTGTTTGTTCTGACCATATTTCAGCGTATAGAGGCGTGTGGCATTCATTCCCAAAAGCCAATCGCCGATTGCACGCACCAAGCCTGCCTCGTACAGCGATTGATAATTTTCCTGAGGTTTCAGGTTATTAAAACCATCCTTGATAGCATCCTCGGTCAACGAAGAAATCCAAAGCCGTTCCACAGGACATTTCGCCCCGGCCTTTTGCATTACCCAACGCTGAATCAGTTCTCCTTCCTGACCAGCATCACCGCAGTTTATAATCTTGTCGGCTTGTTTCATCAACATTTCTATCGTGTGGAATTGTTTGGCAATACCCTTGTCATCAATCAACTTTATGCCAAATTGCGGAGGAATCATAGGCAATCGCGAAAGCGACCACGATTTCCATAAATCGGTGTAATCGTGAGGTTCCTTCAGTGTGCAAAGGTGACCAAACGTCCACGTAACCTGATAGCCGTTGCCTTCCATATATCCATCATGGCTTGTATTTGCCCCCAAAACGTGGGCAATATCTTTCGCAACACTCGGTTTTTCAGCAATACAGACTATCATATTTACAAGAACCTTTTATGGTTTTGCAAAAGTAATCAAATTTCAGCGTTTCTTCCTCAACATTCACAAAATACAGCCCTGAATTCAGGTTTTGATTTGCGATATTTTGATTTTGCTTTTTACGGCTGACAGAATCAAATCCTTGTCTAATCCCATTTTGTTGAATGCGAACAGACGGTTGCCCAAATCTTTGAAACTTGCACCAAAATGATAAACAACTTCGTCAATTATGAGAAAACGGTCGTGGAAATTCTCCACATATTTTTTCAATTGGATAGTTTTTTCGGGATATTGCGAATCGTGCAAATCCTTGATTCTCAACAATGATTCTCCAATTCGTTCCGTATAAATCGTTGCCGAAACGCCTTTCTGCCGGACGTCAAGAATTTCAAATGTTGCGGCGTCAACGTAGCCGTCAATCATAATAACTTCTCGCTTTGCCTGTTTTATAAGGTCTTCCACACAAACACGTGCGTCAAAAATCTGTCCTTCGTGCAACAGTCCTTCAACTGGTGGCAATGAAGTACGAACGAAAAAATCTATTTTGTTTTCTGTTTGGGCTACACGTTGTTCCAATCGTTCAAAACGCTGATTTATCGAATATCCGCGCAACAGGTATTCTTTTAGAACCTTATTTGCCCATTGGCGGAACAATGTGGCGTTTCGGGAATTGACACGATAGCCGACAGATAATATTGCGTCAAGATTATAAAAATGAGTCTTGTATTTCTTTCCATCTTTTGCAGT
>JAEEGL015320712.1_pt1 | contig 14604 bp, 12 predicted proteins | sample 9134231 | NCBI WGS metagenome assembly JAEEGL01 (sample SAMN16246548, study PRJNA631951) | gut metagenome | biome: gut microbiome; feature: rumen; material: fiber-attached | host: Bos | place: Iran: Karaj | collected 2018-10 | reverse complement strand
TCCGCCGACAGCTCACTTGCTATCTCGCACATTTTGGCGATAAGTTTCTTTGCTGCACCCTTGTTTGCATGCTTTTGTACCGTGTGCAGCAGACGGATATACATGATATTATCTGATATTTCCGCAACAAGCACCGCACAGGGCTCACCCTCTTCTATGCATCCGAGTTTGATCGTCTCACCGGCGAAAGGCTCTTTGGGAAGAAGCGGTGCAAAACTGTCTAAATTTGTTTTATTTATAAATGTTATATCCATTTACTGACTTCCTCCCTGAGTTGTGGCCGCCTGCGGAGCCTGGAAAGTTTTAGGTCCCAGCAATGTGTCTTCACGGCTTAAGTTGATACATTGCGTAAACTGTCTATCATCAGGATTCTGCTGGTAAACATCCTCCAGCTTCCACCACGAAAGACCTCTGAAGCCTCCCAGAACTGAGGTTTCTTCATCATCAGATAGATTTCGTTTATGATAATCTTTTACAACATTAAATACATCTCCGAATGCCTCTGAACTAACCGATTCCTTACCACCGGGCTTCTTCGCTTTACCATATTCCTTGTTATATGTGTTAAAAGGATCTTTTATAAGCAAATACCAGGTGCCATCCCTGTACTGAGTATCAACTATGCTGAGGAAATGTCCCGGCAGCGAAAGTGACACAGCACCGCCTGCATCAATTGTTTCCTTGCAAGCAGAAAGAAATTCGATCTGTTCGGGATTATATCTGCCCTTATTTCCATACAGGAAGCGATGAGCGTACTTCTTAACCCTATATACAGCGTTCCCCTTTCTGTCAGTATATCTATCCCGACTTTGCTTATCTTTAAGAGCTTCTACACCATAAAGATCACAATCCGCCTCAGCTATAGTTGCTTTCAACTCGGCTTTGGATGATTCATTTATGGTTGCCTGTCCGAATATCTCCTCCGTGTCAGCGGTAAGTTCTGCCAGAAGTGCATCTCCGGAAGATGCGCTTGTATTTAGTTTTTGAATGATACCTCCAAGCATTTCCCGAAGCTTTTCGGCAGAAAATTTCGAAAGTTCCACGCCGTCGTGAAATACATCCTTGCCCGATGCCAATCTGTCAAAATTCCTTCTTAATCTCATTTTATACTTTTCCAGATCTCCGCCCGTGGAAGTTATGGTATTCAATCTGGCCATTATGGCATCTGTTCCCGCCTGACCTACCTTCTGTTCAAGAAGTCCCGATATTTCATTAAGCTGAGGTGCAAAAAGCTGCTGATCCTCTGTAAATGACTGCTCCAGAGCCTCCATGAAACTGTCTATACTGGTTCCTTCCTTATATGCCGTCAGTTTGTCACTAACCAGATCCTGCAAATGTTTGGGAAGACCGGAAATCAGTTCTCTTAAAACGAATTTCTGATTTGCTTCGGTTATCGGCGGAAGCTGAGCAGCCTTGAAACAATCAGGATCTCTTGACGGATCATAGGTTTTTACTTCTCTGCCCAACAGAAATGTCAGTGCCTGACCCGCATCTCCTCCGGTCAACTCTCTGGCCATATTATATATTTTTCCTTCTTTCAGATCGACCTGTCCGTTTCCGGCAAATCCGCTGACGGCACATGCTTTTTCAAGAATCTGTACCCATGTGCAGTCACAGGCATTTCCGTTACCGGTCTCGTAATCTTTTCTAATTCTGAAATACTTCGGATTGTAAACTTTTTGCGATACAATTGTTCCATTTACCTTTTGCGATTCAAGTTCCGGTACATATAAACGTACCATAACCGTTCCATCACCGAGATCCTTCATCATGTGTGTGATATAATCGGGATTTACCGAAACAAGAGTTGTGAACGCAGACAAAAGCCAGCAATCACCAATGGTGCTTTGTTTAACATCATTTATGTTGGGTGTATGAAGAAAAAGTGGAATATCTCTTATATTGCTCCTTTCCAGATTGGGAAGCAGCTTGGTATCCTCGGAAATGATTTCGGAACGCTCTGCCATATAACGGAATTCTTCCGCATCCATGTCATCACCCAGCGAACCGTTTCCAAGGGTTGTTATCTTTTGAGCGACTGTCTGCAAAAATGTCTTTTTTGCTGCCATTTCAGGCGAAGAATCTGCCCCATGCTGTTCCAGCCAGGCTTTCTGAGATTTCAGAAAAGTATCAAGAAAAGCCATTTCCATTTCTGTGGTATCGCGGTTAACTATACCTGCAATATCCACATAATGAGTAAGAGCCTCCTTTGCCTTTTTATATTCAAGATCTTGATCATCCGTCGGAGCGCCCTCCAGGGATGATCTCAGTTCCAACTTATGAGGATCCTGAAAATACTTACTGAGGATTATATTCGGAGAATTACCTCTCCTCCATGTTACCGGCTTTCCTTCAGCTATGTTTTTAGCCATTGCGGGAAGTTTTTTCATTTTTGCAACGGATTCTTCATAACGGGATTCACCGTGATCTTCATTCCTCTTTTTGCGCATAATCCAGCTGGTAAATTGCATAAGATATGATTCTACGGCTCCGATAAATCCTCCGTCATCCTGTTGTTTATAAGCCACACTTTTGAAAACATTAATCTTGCGTTCCCATTCCTGGTCGCCTTCCTCAAAATGTCTGTCTGCCAAATATGCAGCCTTTGCTTCCGGAGATTCTCCGTTTTTGAAAAAGTATTCAGCAAGGCCAAGATTCCTAATAAGATCACCGACTTCACGCTGTTCCGGAGTCTGGTCACTTTTCTTAAAGCCTGTCAGTTCAGAGTTGTAATGACTGCTGTAATAAGGATTTTTGATAACCGCTTTTTTTGCACGATAATAGGGAATAATCCTATCGCACTGCTCAATCTTTGCAGAAAGAATTTCTCTTTCATGCTGGGGCAGCATCTCCCAATAATCGGGGTTTGCTCCAAAAAGCCGCTTTATGGCCACTGTCTTTTGGGATATTTCCTCCAACCTTGCACTTTCCTTTGCAAAAGACTCATCAGAGCGGAGATCCAAGTCTTCCATGGACATCTCCAAAAAACGGATTTTGCAGGTTTCCAGCGCATCCCAAGCAGTATCCGGGTTTACTGCATTAGTAATGAGTTTTTTATTTGCCGAGGCACTCTTTTCATCTGATAAGAAAAAGCAGGAAAGATCTCTCATCAGAACATGAGTGGTACTTCTATCCTCATATCCTGCTTTTTCAGCGTAGTCCAATGCCTCATACATACGCTTTTCGTAAAGATCTCCTGCTTTCTTTTCTTCTTCTTCAATTTTTTCTGCGTTCTTTTGTTTTGCATGAATAGCAGAGCCCGCCAAATGTTTCTTAACATTTCGCTTGCTCTCAGATGTTTCCGATTTAAAGCTAGCAGAAAACCTGTCGATTTCCGCCTGCTTCGATGTAGAAACAGTCATTCTTTTTTCATACTCTTGAAGCACAGTTGAGCGAGTACTCTGCATTGCGGCGTCTCTGTCATACCTGAATGCATCTTCTGTCAGTACTCTTGTTAAACTTTCCTGTGTCGGTGCCTCTGTCTGCTTTCTGAAAATCTTTTCTTCAGGGTGAAATACTGTCTTCTGCTCTCCTTCCGGCATACCTTCTCTCCTTTCATCTTCCCTCAATTATCAGCTAACATTTTTCACTATATTCCTTGCCCAAACTCCACTCCTGACCATAAGCCCGCCTATAACGCACTTAACGATCTCCAAAGACTGAACAATTATAATCATATGTAAAACACTTACTGTAGTGAAACGACTCAAACAGAATGCGATGGGCACAGAAAGTCCCCACGCAAAACAACTGTCAAATATAAAAGTAATGAGCGTGTTTCCGCCGCATCGTATTGTGAAATAAGATGCGTGAGTATAAGAAAAGAACGGCATCATGATACCCTGGAAGATCAGAACCGCTGTAGCGAGATGTCTTACTTCCTCCGTCGTATTGTACATGAGGGGGAAGAAATACGCCGTTCCCACCATTATGAGTCCGAAGAGGGTTCCACACGCTACGGTGAACGCTCTCATCTTCCGCGCATGATCTTTTGCTTTGTCTATATCTCCGCTTCCGAGTATCTGGCCCACAACTATTCCCACAGACTCTCCCATGGCAAGGAATGCCACACCCAGAAGATTCCACAACGTTGAAGAAATATTGAGGGATGCAACTGCACTAAGGCTCCTGAAGGAATAACACTGGTTCATGGTGGTCTGTGCCAAGGCCCATAAAGCTTCGTTTGCCATTAACGGCAAGGATTTTAACATGAACTTTCCTGCCAACCTGATAGGCACATGAAAGTGGGTAAATGCACCAATGATAAACCTGTTTTTTTCGCTGTGAGTTCCGGTATAAATCGCAAGAACCGCCAACTCCACAAAACGTGAAAATACAGTTGCTATGGCTGCGCCTCTTGCTCCGAGGGCGGGCAATCCAAACAAACCGTAGATAAGGATCAGATTACCGAAAAGGTTCACCACTATGGCTATTATGGATGCAACCATTGGCACTCTTGTCTGCCCCGTATCTCTCAGCGTTCCGGAATATGCATTTGTTATTGCGACCGGTACAAGTCCTATGAGCATGATCTTCATATACTCCGTACCGATCTCTAATGTTTCCGCAGCATCTGCCGCGGAGCCCTCACCCTTTAGGAAAAATCCCACCAAGGTCTCGGATGCAAAGAACAAAAAGCATCCCGCCAAAAGTGTGAGTACAACGTTGATTATAAGTTTAAATCTGAAGGTTATCCTGACGCCTTCATCGTCCCCCATGCCGTAATACTGGGCAGTAAATATACCAACTCCCGCAGAGGCTCCAAAAACCAACAGATAATATACAAACATTATCTGGTTTGTGATTGCTACACCCGAAAGGGGATTCGTTCCCAGACGTCCTATCATTAGATTATCAAGCAGATTAACAAAGTTTGACACTCCGTTCTGCACCATGATGGGAACTGCGATCATTAGGACCATTTTATAAAACGGTCTGTCTCCGATGTATTTTTTAATATTCATATCAAGTAAGATTCTTCATTTCGTTAAACATTTCTATATCATCAGCAGTAACCGAGATATTGGTGGTTATAGCATCCTCTCCGGGACGTTTTACGGTCAATTCTATGATCGTTCCCTCCTCAAGAGGTCTTGAAAAAACAGTCTGTAAAAATGCAACAAACTTGGGATGATTCTTCTCAAATTTGTTTTTTAAATTCATCATTTTCATAAGGCTTGCAGGGTTCATAGTTATATTTATATCCTCCGAATAAATTATAATTTTCTGAATTCAGGTGTTCTTTTTTCAAACACACAATAGTATTTAAATCCGCACTCTTTCAGCAATTCACACGCTCTGTCAAAACCGTCGGCAACATTCAAGGGTTGATGTGCATCCGAACCGATGGTTATTATCTCTCCACCCAGTTCGCGGTATCTTCTGAGGAGTTTTTCGCAGGGATGAAACTCCTTCATCCCTTTTTTTAGTCCGCCGGTATTTAATTCTATCGCTTTCTCTTTATCAAGGAGCGTCTTTATGATCTCATCAAAAAGATCAGCATGTCTTCCGTAATCATAAGGGCTGTCAGGTGATGCGCCGTATCTCACAACATAGTCAAGATGTCCATATACATCAAAATTGGAATTCTTTTTTATGCTGTGAAGTTCTTCTTCGAAATATGCGTGATATGCATCTTCTCTGTCGCGGCCCTCAAAGTATTCGGGAAAATAAGGATCCACTCCGTTTACAAGATGGGTGGAACCTATGATAAAATCAAACTCATGCGATTTTGCCAGAACGGCATTTTCTCTGATGCAGGAATCCTGAAATCCTATTTCGATACCAAAAAGAAGTTTCATTCTGCCTTCATATTTCTGCTTATACTGAATCAGTTCATACAGATATGAATCTACATTGAGCACCCAATCCTCTACAGGTATGGTGAATTCTTCCTGCATGTTGAAATCATTGTGCTCGGTAAAACACATGGTATCCAGACCGGCCTTTATCCCGGCCTCAATCATATCTTCCATGGATGCCTTTGAATCCGCAGAAAAATGTGAATGCAAATGGCAATCTGCTTTTATAGACATATCAATCCTCCGCCAAAAACATAATCATTATCGTACAGCACAAGGGACTGCCCCGGTGTTGCCGCCCTGACGGGCTTATCAAAATGGCATATTCCTTTTCCGTTTCCAAGCATTTCAAACTCTCCGGTCTCTCCCGCGTGGTTATATCTGATCTTTGCAAGAAAGCGTTTCTTTTCGCCCGGTTTCATACTTTCAACAGCCATAAAGAAAAGGTGATCACATTTAACTTCCGTGGTAAATAATTCTTCATTTTCGCCCAAGACAACTTCATTTTTTTCAGGGTCGATCTTGGTCACAAAAATCCTGTGTCCCGCCGCGATTTCCAGGCCTCGTCTCTGTCCGATGGTATAGTGTGTGATACCCTTGTGACGCCCTAGTATTTCTCCGGCGGAATTTACAAAATTTCCCTCCGGAATCTTCGCATCCGTATGCGCATTTATATAATCGTAATAACCATTGTCATCTACAAAACATATCTCTTGGCTGTCAGGTTTGACTGCCACAGGAAGCTTAAGATCCGCCGCGATCTTTCTTATCTCTTCCTTTTCGTAATCACCGATGGGCATAAGGGTACGTGAAAGCTGTTCCTGTGAAAGACCGTATAATACATAGGTCTGATCCTTCCTGGCTGTGACGGAATTCTTCACTGCAAATCTTCCGTTTTCTAGGCGGTCTATCCTTGCATAATGACCCGTTGCCACGAACTCAGCACCCACTTCGTTTGCAGTCTCGATCATGGCTGCCCACTTTACATTGGGATTACACTGAACACAGGGATTGGGAGTTCTTCCCCGCAAATATTCCGCCACAAAATAATCCTCAACATGTTTTCTGAACTGCTTTGTGTAATTTATGGCCCTGTGCTCAATTTCCAAAACCTTGGCAACTTCAAGTGCCTCGAAAGCATCGGAAAGATTCTTGTATATATCCGCAGGATCGTCATCATCATGCCAGAAATCGTATGTGGCTCCGATCACTTCATAGCCTTCTTTTTTAAGCAGGTATGCCGCAACAGATGAGTCTACACCTCCCGACATTCCAACAACCACTTTACCTTTACTCATAAGTCATTTTCTCTTTTGCTTTTTGATGAAACACATAATAATTCTATCATTTCGCACATTTAAAGTAAATTATAATAATATGGTTATATAACGCAAAAAAACCGGAACCCTTCGGTTCCGGTTTACAGACAATCTGATTATTTATTTAATAGACCTTGGGTACTACGATTCCGTCCGCATTGTCTACAAGTGCGCCGGTACCGGTATTTCCCACAAAGAACTGGTACTGCTTGAGGATGCTGTCCTTCTGCATGTCAGAAATGGCGTTTTCAACATCCAGGGAGTAGATGTCGCTGTCCTTACCGATGTAACCGTAATCGTCACCCTTATTAAAGGTCAACGAAATATCTTCGAGAGCAGCGTCATTTCTGGGCCTCTGAAGAATGCTTTCCTGAAGTTCCGGTGTGTGGAGCTGCTGCTGTTCCTGAAGAGCTTTCTGTTTATCCTGCTCCTTAACCTGGTCAACACTGACACTTGGGATGGATGGTACCCGATAATTTGCTATTAACTTTGAATAATCATTAATTCCATTGATTCCCATCCTCTCACCTCCTTGTCAGTTTACGGATGAAGACCTCCCGAAGAACTCCATTTCTTCCGGTGCCTGTACTAAGTATATCGGACGAAAACCGATTTCCTTTAGTCCCTTGGCTGAAATTTTTATCCGATTATTTTAGCATGGACTTCAGTTCGTCCATAAACGTGTTAACATCCTTGAATTCACGATATACCGAAGCGAATCTAACATATGCAACGGCGTCAAGATCCTTGAGCTTATTCATTACCAGCTCACCGATAACATCACTGGGGATCTCTTTTTCCTCCATCTGTGAGATGTCATTTTCCACATCATCAACCAATTTGGTGATATCGGCCACACTTACCGGTCTCTTATGGCAAGCTCTTAATACACCGCTCTCGATCTTCGCTCTGTCGTAGGTTTCTCGGTTATTGTCCTTCTTAATGATTATAAGCGGAATGGTCTCCACCTTTTCATAGGTGGTAAAACGCTTATTGCAGTCATCACAGATACGGCGTCTGCGGATCGATGAATTATCATCGGCAGGTCTTGAGTCGATAACTCTGGTATTGTCATTACCACAATACGGACATTTCATAGATTCTCTCCATCGGGAAAACCGTCCCCTATTTCTCATAAAATTTTATAGTGCACGCAAGAACCCGACATACCATATCTTGCGCACCATCTTTAATTATATAGAACAAAAATATTTATGTCAACTTATATGTATCCCAGTTTGAGGGCGCTTTGGCGAATTCATCGTGTCTGGCAAAAAGCCTGTCGTTCATCCAGGCAACCGCATCCTCAACACCGTCTCTGTCAAAGGAGAAATCCTTTGATTCCTTTGCCTCATCGGGAGTGGTATGAAAATTAAAGGGCTCCGGCCATATAGTGCAAAGGAGCACTTTATTGGTTTTCTCCTCTCCGTCATCAGCCGTAAACTTATATTCCCGCTTTTCCAGGCGGTATCTCATACCCTCTGTTGAGCCTGTAAATTCTGTCTTTTTCAAAAATTCCATAGAAAGGATCTCGTCTTTATTTACCATAAGTTAACTCTCCTTTGTCCGATATTTGATAAAAAAAAGGCCTGCCCCCGGGCAGGCCGTAAAATCATCTTAATTATCTTTATTATTGTTGTTCCTTGACAGGAATCCGGGAATCTTGATCTCGGTCTGAGCTACGCTGGGACGGATCTGAGGGATCGTTCCGGTGTGGCCGGGTACAACCGGTCTCATAGACTGGGTATTCATGGTAGGAGCAGGTGCAGGCTGAGGCTGTACATGATTTACAGCGCCGCCGAATCTGGGCTTATTAACAATGGGAACACGGTTTACACCGTTGCTGTCCAAGGGAGCTGCCTCAAGTCCGGTAGCAATAACGGTAACAACACAGGATTCCTTCATATCCGGGCAAGGATTAGCACCGGGGATAAGGTTAAGGCTCTCACCTGCAAGGCTCTGAATATAATTACATGCAACTTCAAGATCGTAGAGAGTGATATCACCGGATACACACACGATAGCATCTGTAGCGGATTCAACTCTGGTCTCAAGAAGAGGTGATTCGATAGCAAGTCTGACTGCTTCTTCCGCTCTGTTGTCGCCGGATGCAACTCCGATTCCGATATGAGCAACACCGTGATCCTTCATGATGGTCTTGATGTCTGCGAAGTCTACGTTTACGCGGGCATTTTCTGTAATAAGATCTGTAATGCCGCGAACAGACTGCTGAAGAACTTCATCGGCCTTTCTGAGTGACTCCTCGATGGGAGCTTTTCTGTCTATGATCTCGCTAAGCTTGTAGTTAGGGATGCAGATCATTGTGTCTACGTTCTCCGCAAGCTTCTCGATTCCAACCTTTGCATTATTCTTTCTGACATTACCTTCCCAGTTGAAGGGCTTGCTGACTACAGCAAGTGTAAGGATGTCCAAATCTCTGGAGATCTTTGCGATAAAAGGTGCTGCGCCGGTACCGGTACCGCCTCCCATTCCGCAGGTAACGATTACCATATCTGCGCCGGTGATAGCAGCTCTGATGGCTTCTTCACTCTCTTCAGCTGCCTTCTCGCCGATCTCGGGCTTGGATCCTGCGCCGAGTCCGCCGGTGAGTTTAGCACCGATCTGGATCTTGTTATCTGCCTTACAGAGATCAAGTGCCTGCTTATCGGTATTCACTCCGATAAACTCCACACCACCCATGTTTTCTTCGACCATTCTGTTAACGGCGTTATTTCCGGCTCCGCCGACACCGATAACAACAATCTTAGCCTTTTTATCAGACTCAATCTCTCTTATATCAATAGGCACTTTCGTTTCCTCCAAAATGTACTTTTACACACATATATAATAATATAATCATTTTCAACTTTTCGCAACGGAAAAAAACAAGAAAATGAAATAATTTTAATTGCTGTCTTCTTTGAAGATATACATGCCGTTTGTCTCGTCATAATCTTCCATGTGGAGCACTCCGCTGTGGCCCACAAGATTCTCCAGGAAAAACGGCAGATTCATAACTTTATCCTCGATGTGTGTCACATCACTTCCAAGGCTTACTCTCACCTGTCCGAAATACAAAGTCACTTCACCTTCGTCATGGAAATGGATCTTGTCCACCTTAAGCTCATATTTGTCCATGAGCTTGGTGATATCCAAGGTGCGGCTGAAATAATCGTCGTTTCCGGATCCAAGCCTCTTTCCGATCTCCACACTGCTGAAGGCAATTCCCGTAACCTGAGGGATTCCGTCGGTCATAACATTGGAACTCTCCACTACGTAACCGTCTTTGTCAAAATAAATATATCGATCCAGATATTTCACATATCCTGCCAAGGCTTTCTCGAAAACCACGATCTTTATGGAATCCTTGGAAGAGACCGAAACAGAAATGCTGTCCACAAAAGGGACATCCGTGATCTTTTTGTTTTTATACTTCAACGAAAGAACCAGGGAATTGTCTCCCAAAGGTCCGTTCATGACCATTTCTGAGATTTCTTTAGACGAATAATGTTTGTTTCCTTCAACAAGAACTTTTTCGGGATCTATTCTGTACGCAGTAAGCAGGTAATAGATTCCGCCCAGTAATCCGGCTATGATGGCAAGCCCTACCACTATATTGATAATAAGGCGTGTTCCTCGTCTCACTTTCTCACCTCTGCACGATTACTGCGATTTACTGCAAATACAATACCCATTTCCGCCATCAGGAAACATACCGAAGAACCACCGTATGACACAAAGGGCAGGGACACACCGGTATTCGGCATACTGTTGGTCGCAACAGCGATATGCATGACAACCTGGATCATTACATGTGCCATAACTCCCACAACCAGCATATATGAATATGTGTCCTGGGCATCTCTGGCAATAAGATACATTCTGGAAATAAGGATCACGAACATGATTATTACGGTTATGGCGCCTACGATACCAAGTTCTTCGCAGATAACCGAAAAGATCATGTCGTTGTGAGGCTCGGGGAGGTTTGACATCTTTTGTATGCTCTGTCCCAGTCCTCTGCCCCATACGCCGCCGTTTCCGATGGCATAGAGTGACTGAATAGCCTGGTGTGCGGTGGTATCCGAAGAGTTCTCGGGATGAAGCCACGCATAGATTCTTGCAAGTCTGAATCCCTCTCCAAGGTTTTCCGTGTTCTGCACGTACAAAATGATTATAATACCTATCACTCCCACGACACCTATCACAGCCAGGAACTTAAGATAGTCCTTGCTCACCATGAATGTCATTATGAAAGAGATGGCATAGATGATGATGGCTGAACTGAGGTTATCCGTTACTCCATAGATGATAAGGCAGGCAGGAAGGGGTAATGCAAGTGTGATACCGAAGATCTTCCACGTTCCGATAGTGTTTCTGTGTCCGTTGAGCCATACTGCCATAAAGATTATCATGGCCAGCTTTGAAAGCTCTGCGGGCTGGAAGTTAAATCCCGTTCCGGGTATTTCGATCCATCTTGATGCATTGTGTGAAGAAATACCAAAAGGAATGGTAAGGAGGGGAAGCAGTACCGCTGTGGCATATAAGATCCAGGGAAGAACCGGGATCTTGTTAAAAATCCTATAGGGGAAGAACATGAATGCTACGGCACCAATGATTCCAACCACGTCCGCTATGGCCTGTCTGGAGATATAGTGGGTGGGGTTTCTGAAGTCCCTGACCGCAACGTAGGAACTTGCGGAATAAACCATTATAAGTCCGAAGCCCAGCAGGAAAAGAAGGATTAGAACAAGATTCCAGTCAAATCCCATCTTCGATACCCTGCGTATCTGTTCTTTTGTAAACTTTTTGACGTTATCAGCTGTGGTAGCCTGTGTATTAGCCATTTGACCTCCGGGCCGGCCTGTGCCGGTTAGTAGCCTGTAGTATCCTGTCTCTGGGCGGTACTGAGATTTCCGTTAACAGGAACCTCCGTGCCCATAGATTCATTTACATCTTCAACAAGTTCACCTGTGGAAGCATCATACTTCTCCTTGGTGTCGGGATTGATTCTGTATCCGCTGACGGGATCGATGGGATATGTCATCCACTTGGGATAGATGTTTGCGCTCTCACCTGTGGGATCGACGATCTCACCCTCGGTGATATAATCCTCTTCCTCTTTTTTCTCGGCACTCTGAGTACCTGCATTCGCATTGTAAGTATTTTCGAGTTGTTTTGCTTCAAGCTCGGCGATCTCCTTTTCGGAGAGTTCCTCTGTCATGTAGCAGCCGATATAAGGAAGTGTTTCTGTAAGTATATTTCTGACAATGCCCGTAGCAAACTTAGCATCGTCCTGCTTTGCAACATTAGGTCTGTCTACAACAACGTAAATAGCAATCTTCGGATCATCGGCAGGAGCATATCCCATAAAGGATACGACATACTCTTTATTACCTCTGGGAAGTGTCTCCGCTGTTCCGGTCTTTCCTCCGATGGCATAGCCCGCGGGTCTTGCGGTCTTACCGGTTCTTCTGTCTCCGCCCTCTTCCATAACAGTAGCTCTGGTGTACTGTCTCATCTTGGCTGAAGTGGATTCGGAAATAACCTGCTTAAGAACACGGGGCTCAATATTTTCCACGGTGGCTCCGCTTGCATTGGTGATCTTGCTGACCATATGAGGCTCGTAATAATATCCGCCATTTATCAGCGAGCAGAAGCCCGAGATCATCTGGATCATGGTAACATTAAAGTTCTGACCGAAGGTGTTGGTTGCCAGGTCGGAAGGTAGCATATCCTTTGAGTTGTATACAAGGGAAGCCGTTCTGGATTCACCTGCAAGGTCGATATTAGTCTTCAGACCGAAATTAAACACTTTCTGGAACTGACAAAATCTTTCCTTTCCCATGGTCTGACCGATCTTCATAAGGGCAACGTTACATGACCATGCTATGGAATCCTGTACGGAAACAGCTCCGTCTCCGCCGGAAGCGTATGTGTGGCACTTTATCTTATGCCCGCCCACTTCCATGTAACCGTTACAGGTATATACCTCGTTTCCGGTAATAGCGCCGCTCTCAAGAGCCGCAGCAACGGTAAAGGGCTTGGCTGTGGATCCGGGCTCATAAGTGTTTGAAATACAATAATTCTTCCAAAGAGCCGAGAAATTGACATTTAACTGTTCATCTCCCATGGAACGGAGTGATTCCTCCGTGATGGGATCGTCGGTGGTCTCATATTCAATATAACCGGCAGGATTTGTGTATGCCTCAATGTACTGTGTACCGATAAGGGGTGTAACGGACTTGTAGTTGTTTGGATCATAATCGGGGAAGTTTGCCATGGCAAGCACCTCTCCGGAATCGATATCCATAACAACACAAGCCAGATTCTCTGCACCGTTTCCTGTTCTTACGTTATTCTTGTACTCTTCGTTGAACTCTCTTAAATATCTCTCAACCGTCTTCTGGATGTTAGCATCTATGGTTGAATGGAGCGTATAACCGTCAACAGCGGGTTTTACGGTTCTCTCAAGAGTATCGTCGTCGTTCTGATATCCGTACTCTCTTCCGTCGGTGCCGGTAAGGATTTCATCATAATACTCTTCCAGTCCGTACTGTCCCTCCGCATTGGCATTCTTTCTGGTGAAACCAAGAACTGTGGAAGCAAGGCTTCCGTTGGGATAAACTCTCTTGTACTCCTCCTCGAAGAATACGCCCTTGATATAGTCATTTTCTTCTTCAGCTGCCAGGAAATCAGCGATATCACTATATGAAAGCCTTCTGGCAACCACATAGTATCTGCTGTTCTCGTTGTTTGTAACGTAATACTTTATTGCAGCCGTATCTATAAGGTCCGAAGGGAAGCATTCTCCCAATGCTTTAATGGTGGGGTCAAGATACCTGTGGTCTGTGTATGTGAGCATAACGGAGGCATCGATGACCATGTTGTATACCTTTTCTGAGGTGGCCAGTACGCTTCCGTTGGCATCCAGGATATCTCCCCTCTTAAACGGGAGAATGACCGAATCATAAGACTGGTTCTGCAAAACAGCCTTCTGATATTCGGTCCCATGTACCCTTACAATATAAATCAGCCGGATAACAAGAGCAGCAAGAAGAAGGATCGTAATAACAAAAAATATTACCAGCTTCGTCGCCCTGTTCTGACCGTTAGTCACCTGCGGTCTACCCGACTGAAATCTTTTTCTCTTTGGTTGTTCTCTATTATCTTCCATATTACCAATTGCCATCAGCCTTACGCATGTAATCGTTGCCTGCGGAAGTGTATGTTACGACCTGCCCCTCCGACGCATATTTCATGCCAAGCTCTCCGCGAGCGATATTTTCTATGCTTTCAAGATCTACGCTGCTGGTGATTCTTGCGTAGTGCTCATCGTTTTCTGAGATCAGATTGTTGAGCTGTATCTGCTTGCTTGCAACAGACTTAACCTTGGTAGCGAGTTCGCTCTGCAACTGTACATAGTTTATCATAGTTATGGCAAAAACTACAAACGCAATTCCTGCGATGGCAAATCCCAACAC
>JAEEGL014673566.1_pt1 | contig 14604 bp, 14 predicted proteins | sample 9134231 | NCBI WGS metagenome assembly JAEEGL01 (sample SAMN16246548, study PRJNA631951) | gut metagenome | biome: gut microbiome; feature: rumen; material: fiber-attached | host: Bos | place: Iran: Karaj | collected 2018-10 | reverse complement strand
TTGTATCTGCCGTCACTGTTCTTTAATCCTGCATTATCTTCAAAGGTTGCCTGATCAACTGTCAGCCCCGCTGTAACAAATGCGATTTTCAGCTTATTGAACGTAAGTGTCTGAACCGGTGCGGGAAGCAAAGTCAAAATATCCGATGATGTCTGCCTGTCCATCAACTCTTTAAGGGCCGCCGGGCTCAATTCTCTGTCTTCATCCGCCGACCGCATATAATAACGCCCGTATGCCGAATAAGGTTTTTCCGAACCACGCACCTCAATCTTTATCACGTCTTTGTCATCAATTAATTCATGTTCTATGGTCGGTATAACCTGCGGCTTAAGAAAATTAGCTATAGCCTGGGAAACTTCTCTGAGTGTTCTGTCCCCTACCTGCTGACCGACCACGTCCCCATTGTCCTTAACTCCGAAGTACAAGACTCCATAACCGTTCTTGTTTAGCATGGAGGCCAATGAAATAATACTTTCCCGGAGTTCGCCTGTTGTCTTCTTAAATTCAATTTTTTCTGTTTCCACTCCTATATTCATCACTTCACACCTCCTATACACTGCTATTTGCTTTGATTATACACCATTTGTTTTCTTTTTGCTACTCTTTTTGCTACTCTTTTTGCTACTTTATTTGCTACTCTTTTTGCTACTCGCTCCTTCACCCCTCAAACTCCGGCAGAAACCCGCCCTTCTTCTTGGGGAACAAAACCGGGCAAAAATATCGCAAATTGTTCCCCAGTCCCCCACTTGGGGACTATTTCGTGGTCGCCTTCACCGCCCCCAGGCAATGGATCCGAACCACTCTATTCCCGTCCGTCTCCGCCATCTCCCGAAGCCGCCCGAGATACGGGCGGACGAACTCCGGCCGGCGCTTGCCGAGGACGCGGAATATCTCCGGCGCCTCCATCCTGACCCGCTCGTCCGGATCGCCGAGAAGCTTCTCGAAGACCGGCATGCGGTCCGCATAAATATCGGGCGTGTTCGTTGCGATGTTCTCCGACGCCCAGATAAAAGCGAGGCGCACCCCGGGCGCCTCATCCGAAGAAAGCCGGAACAGCTCCGAAAGGTACGGCTCGACCGCCGGATAATCGCTCCTGCCTATCCTTCCGATAGCATTTGTCGCGCGTTCCCGAAGAAGCGGCTCCGTACTTGCGGCAAATGCCACAACCGCCGGCACCGCATCCCTCACGTCCTGCGGGTACATAAGCCCCATCTCGCCGAGCAGCCAGAGCGCCTTCGCCTGAAGCTTCACCGAGTCCGACGCGAGGAGGGACGATACGTAGGGAATGCTCTCCTTCCACCGGCTCTTGTCCTTCGTCAGTATTCCGAGCTCTTTATAAATATCCTTTTCGTTCAATCTGAAATCTCCTTACCGGCTTACTTCTCTTACCGCCTGCAGCATGTCCTCCGGATTGTCAGCCGCTTTCACATGGGTCTCAGCGCGGATGATCACGCCGTTCTCGTCAATCAGGTAGGTGGTGCGCACCACGCCCATGGAGACCTTGCCGGCGCTCTTCTTCTCCTGCCACACGCCGTACGCCTCGATCACCTTCCGCTCGGGGTCCGAAAGTAACGGGAACTTAAGCCCGTACTTCTGCTCAAACCTCTTATGGGACTCGACGCTGTCCTTGCTGACGCCGAGCACCCGCACCCCCGCCTCCGTAAAGTGCGGCACCCTCTCCGAGAACCCGCACGCCTGCTTCGTGCACCCCGACGTGTTGTCCTTCGGGTAGAAATACAAAATCACCTTCTGCCCCCGAAAATCCGACAGCGAATGCATCTTCCCGTCCTGATCCGGCAGCGTCCACTCAGGCGCCTTCGTACCGATTGGCAGCATAATTACTTCCTCCGTTTCTTCTCCATAATCTCGTTCCATTCCGGCTCCTCGCGCCGCTTCTCAATGTCGTCGAGATACATTGAGACCTCACCGCAGTTCGGGCAGACCGCGGCCGAAAGCAGCCCTAACGATTTGGCAAATAGTTTGTGACTCGTCTTAATCGAAACCTGTTCGCCCCGAACATATCCCCTGACGGCAAATCCTTCAACCATCTGACAGTTACATCTGTTGCAGGTTCTCATCTGTAGTTCCTCCCTCCAAAACTTCAATCATAATGCGAAAAATGTGAAGAATTAATCCCTCCTAAATCTCAACCAGTTCCCATTTGCGAATCCCTTTCGAAGTGTCTATGCGATACTTCTTCGAACACTCTTCGCATTGAAGCCACACATCATGCTCACGAAAACCAGGAATGTTATCATGTTCCTCCACGATTAGCCCTTTACCGCAAGGGCACTTATATTCATACCTTTCTGTATCGCCTTCTCCAGCTCCGTATCCTGGATGATTATCTTGAAGTGAATTAACTAATTCTGTTCTCATGCTTTCTTCCTCCTTTTTCTTCCGTCATTCAAATCCATATGGGTTTCTCCCAAACACAAATCAGACTCACTATGCTTTATTCCATACCTCATAACCCTGCCTCCTCGCAGAATCATAAACCGGACGCATATTCTTTTGTAGGATGTCATAAAACTCGTCCCGCGAATTTCCTGGACGGTAGAGTTCTTGCCCGGCCCAGATGGAGTGCAAGTTGTCGCGGAAGCATGCTTCAAAGCGCTTGTGGATTTCCGGCTTCTCATGGATGAATTCGTACATCAAGTACTGATTGTACGCAAATTGCTCAAAGAACGGGTCCCACTTCGGCAATTTGTTGCTTTTCTGCGAGTTCAACGAATCATCCATCGGGCTTAGATTCCACAACTCATCATTCATGACAAATGACCATGGAATGAAGTGATCGACATCATATTTCTTCGTCGAAACCGATTCCCCAGTGAAAACATCATGAACCTCGGTGAACTCCATAATACTCTCCCAAAGTTTTCTGACATTTCCAAGCTTACGCATTTTCTCATCCATCGGTGCGAGCTTATATACAAGACCAGGCACTTCCGGATTATTGTTTTGTAGCCAGCGAACTTTCTCATACTGAATCCACCCGAGAATGGCTACGGTATTGTCTTGTATCATCTTTACCCATATTGGATTCAGATATACTTCTTTCTTCAATTTGCTTGACAAACCAAGTGTATACGGAAGAATAACCGCCTCGCGGTTAATCCGTTCTATATAGGCCACCATTCGTCTGGCACTTTCCCAATCAGGGACAGTTTCTGTCTTTGTAAAGAATCCCGCAAGAGCCCTATATGGCACCATATTGGTCAACTGTTCCTTAGCCGATTTAAGTTCCGAATTGTATTCCCGAATAGCGTTACGGATTTCTTCCTTCGAAGCATTAGCGGGAATGTTCGATAACTCAGCCAGACGCAATACCGCGCGTTCCAACGCATCTTTAATGATGCCGTCATTCGGAAGTCCACTTAGGTGCACATGAAACTCTCGGACGGAATACCATGCGTTGCAGATCATCTCGTTGATAATCTCGTCAAATGTCGTTTCTGTGGTACCGCGTGATACAATTTGTACAATCGCTTCCAGCCAATAGAACTTATAGCAGTACGAAGGGTCCTTCATCATCCGTGAGAACCCCTCCATATCAAGCGAATTTACATAGTCGCCGGTTATGGTCAGATTGTATCCGTTTTTCGCAATATCAAATTCAACCACTTTTCCTCACCTCTGCCGGGCCGCACATCCGCAGACACCCATAGATCTGTAATCTCTGCTCCAGCGATTTTCCCAAGAAACTCTCGAAAAGACTCCTCCGTAAAGTATGTGAAGTACCTTCCGTGTCGTTCTCCCTCAAATTCTCCGTACTTAAATGAAGTATAGATATATCCGCCATCTTTCACCGCCCGGAGCATCTCTTCCATCACTGGCTTAAGCTTTTCTTTCGGCAGATGAAGAATCGACGAACAGGCCCATATTCCATCATACAATTCTGTGGCTTTGAAATCCTCAAAAAGGCATTGTCGAACTTCAATCCCGGTATACTGTGTCGCTATCTTACAGAATTCCTCGGAACCGTCCAGCGCATCCACATGAAATCCTCGCTCCAGAAAGTACTTTGTATCTCTTCCTGAACCGCAGCCGAAATCAAGGATATAAGCCCCTTTCGGCAATGCTGCAAGAAAACGGTCTTGCGTTGCTGAGAACTCAACATTCACCGTAGAAGATACATAGTCAGAAGCGTGTTGATTATAATAGTCAATCGTTTTCGTCATGTTTTGAATTCACTTTCTCAAATTCAAGGTCAGGGAGCATTACGGCACACTCTTTTTCATCTTCCTCACCTTTCCAAGCAACAATAAAACGAATTCTTGCTCTAGTGGGAGTATAACCTTTTTCCTCAAGTTCTGCTATTTCATCACGTTTCTTAGCGGAAATCTTTGCCAGTTTAAAACCATCCTTGGAGAAATATACCCCATCGAATTCTAGATCATCACCGCTTCTGTATTTATTGATGATTTCTTTCCGGCTTTTGAAGAAATCCAACACGACATCTCTATGCGTTAATTGAACGGCAATGGAATCCGGCTCCGGGTAGTTTTCTCTATTGAAAAGATTAACATACGCACTTAAGCGATTAAAACAATTCATATTATGATAAATCAAAAGGTTATTCTTTGCTCTCGTCATTCCAACATACAACTTGCGGTATTCCTCATCACCGGACAAAATTACATGATTTAAAAACATAATTACTGTATCAAACTCACGTCCCTTAGACTTATGAATTGTAGAAATGTATACCACATCATTTTCGCTTGAGTAGAAATCCTCATAGCTTGATTCATAAATATACTCTTGCAAATCTGTTTTATACTTATGGTTTTTATTCACCTGATCGAACAACTCTAGCATTCTCATAATGTTGTCCATACAAGTGCTGGTCCGGGCTATCTTCTGAAGGTTAACCACGGCCTTATTCCACTGCTCATTACTTATAGTCGGAGTTTTGCTGACTTTCTCAATCAGTTGCATGAATGTCCGTACCTCCTGAAGGTCATAGAGGCGGAAAGAATCATTCGACTGGATAAGCTTTGCCCGAATACCGTGTTTTACCAATAAACCGGTAATCCTCATTGCTTCATCGTTAGTGTTGGTCAACACACATGTACGTCTTCTGTCACGTAGGCCACACACGGCATCAACAACTGCCTGTTCGAAATGCTCTGAGGAGAATTGAATTAATTGAACACTCCCCGGTTCTTTGGAAACCGATTTTATTTCCGTTTTTTTCATTCTATGACGGATACCCTGAGCAAACCAATTGGAAAAACTCACAATTAAGGATTTGCTGCGGTAATTATCCGTCATTTCATAGTATTTTGCACCGTATTCTTGCACCAGCGTTCGCATATGAACTGAGTTCGAGCCCCTGAACTCATAGATGTTCTGATCATCATCACCAACTGCAATGACACGCATATCCGGATTCATCCGCATCAACGATAGAACAAGCGAGAACTCATGCTTATCCATATCCTGTGCTTCGTCTATTACAAGAACGCCTTTTGTTATTTTTTCCTGTTCTATTTCGCCGGATTCGATCAGCTCTGCCGTCTTTCGGACAATATCTTCGGATTGCTCCAAATTTCCGATTTTCCCTATCAGGTCAAAACAATAAGAATGAAATGTTTTTATCTCGACATAATAGGCCGCATTCCCAATTAAATCAATCAATCTGCTCTTAAACTCCGTTGCAGCAGCACGTGAGAAAGTAAGCATCAACAATTGCTCATGCTTAATGTCCTCCATCAATAGCAATGAAGCTAGTTTGTGGACAAGAAGTTTCGTCTTCCCGCTTCCCGGTCCGGCCGCAACAACTATATACTTTGATTCCGTATCATTGATGATTTCCAACTGACGTTCAGACAACCCACCGAACAGTTCTTCATACTTCTCCGGTGTGATATTTCTTACTATCTGACGTTCCCGTTCTCCCTTGAAATACTTAGTAATGAACTTCTTGTAATCCATGTTGAAATAATCATGGACAAATCTCAAGGCAGCACCATAGTCTTTCACCATCAGATTCGCATATTCACCAACAATATGAATCTGCTGAATCTTCTGTTTATAGAACTCATCCAACATTCGATAATCATCGATTTTGTAACGAATCTTGTTATCTAAGACCTTACGAGTAATACTCATGGCATTATAGATTACAAGGAACCCGCCTTCCAACGTCAAAGCATTTATCTTCGAGAGAAACAGAATTGCATCTTCGAAGTCTCCCAAGGAAACACTCGTTTCAAACAATTCGAAATGGGCGCTTTCCTTATAAGCCTTATACATTCCCACAAGAGAGAACGAGACCTTAATAGCGCTTCCCTCCTGCTTTTCGGCTCTTTCTGCCAGATACAACAACCGGTCAATAACAAATTTGCAGAGTTCCATTCTTTTGGAAAACTGATCACGAAACGCATTCGTATCTTTCAGGAATACAACACGAACAGTATTCTTATTTCTGTTTTCTTTCTTTTCGATAACCTTTTTCGTCGCCAGAAAATACAGAATCGTTCGGAAATCTTTAATTCGTGATTCTTTACCCGATGCGGACTTAATATCGTCCTGCTCGGCTTTTTCATTCAACTCTTTCAGATTAATCTCTTCACCGGTTTTATATATGTATTCAACGAGATACTGTTCCAGTTTCTGAAAGCGGCTGACAATGCCATTGATACGCCTCTCTGTATCGTTTGGCTGAATATATGCAGTCATATCCTGGTCATCCGACAGAATATCATGCTCACGCATTACATTGATTAATCGCACAACTTCTGCCTTTTCCAGTCCCTCTCGGTCGGCAATGTAATCGATACGATTCTCGGCGGTATCTTCTAATTTCTTCCGCTTCTTGCTTGCCATAAGACTTTCAACGATTCTTGCAGCCTTTGCACGATCCAGTTCGTCAAGCGTCCTAATCGCGTTCAACTTAACATGGACTTCCGACATATCATTTGCCTGAATGCTGGATGCAAACACTTGTGGAACATTCTTTCCACGCTCGATATAGCCTGCCTGCTCCAATGCGGATACAGCCGTTCTGACACGCGTTTCGATCTCTTCAACATCAGTATCCCAGCCGGAACTACGCGCAATCTCCAAAGCGGATCCCACAAAAGAGCTTCTTCCTTGCGTCATTTTTTTAATTCCAGACCAAATATTCTGAATATCCCCGATACTCAACTTTGTCTGGTTCTGCAACAGGAAATGAGCATCCAGGTCGTTGTTACTAAAAAGAATATAACAATCCGCCTGAATCGAAGGATCTCTGCCGGCTCGTCCTGCTTCCTGAATGTAGTTTTCAAGGGAATCGGAAATATTGTAATGAACAACAAGCCGAACATCTTTCTTATCGACTCCCATTCCGAAAGCAGATGTGGCGACCATAATCTGAACTTCATTTTGGATAAAGGCCTCTTGGTTAGTAACTTTATCCTGTGTATCCATTTTCCCATGAAAAGCCATGGCAGTGAATCCGTCGTCTACCAGCTTCTCTGCAATTTTCTCAGCTGTTTTCACACGAGAAACATATACAATAGTCGGACAGTTCTTCGCTTCAATAAGGTTACGAAGAGTCGTATATTTTTCCTCGTCCGAATCTTTATATAAAACCGTATAATGTAGATTTACCCGGTCAGCGGTCGATGTAAATAGTTTAAGATTCACTCCCAATTGCTTGTCAAAATAGTCACAGATATCAGTAACAACCTTCTGCTTTGCAGTAGCGGTGAAGCAAGAAATAGGAATCGGTTGAAACATATTTTTCAGTTCTTGTATTCTTCTTATGAATTTTCCGATATACAAATAATCAACACGAAAATCCTGTCCCCAGGCCGAGAAGCAATGGGCCTCATCTATAACGAATCTTACGATATTACGAGACAACAATACCCGCTCCACCGTGTTGGACCGAAGCATCTCCGGGGCAATATACAAAAGATTAGCTATGCCGTTTTCTACCCGTTCGAGAGCATCCTTCCGCTCAATTGGACTAAGCAACCCATTAATCGTGACAGCATTTATAATTCCTTTTTCCGAAAGGTTATCAACCTGGTCTTTCATCAAAGACTGAAGGGGTGAAATCACCACTGTCAGACCTCTCACCGTCTCGCCTGCCATTAGTGCTGGCAATTGGAAAGTAATAGACTTTCCGCCACCCGTCGGGAAAATCGCCAGCAGAGACTCCCCATCCACAGCGGCCTGAACAGCCTTTTCCTGTAAAGGTTCCCCATCATAGGTTCGGAAAGCATCAAATCCGAAGATTTCTTTTAATGACCGATGTATATTCAGGCGTTGATTACAATAAGGACACCCTTCGTCACAAGGCCTGTTACAAAGGATTCTCATTGCGTTATCAATTTCCGGAAAATGCATCTGAACCCATCTGGGCGTAATAGAAAGACGATCTCCGGTATGGATGACCGCAAGTGCATATGCCAACTCTATCGGTTTGTGCTGAATCCAAGCCGTCAACTGCACGTTAGAGCAGATTTGTCCTTCGAAAAAAGATAGGATGAGTTCCTGTAAATCCTCAACAGGAGCTGAATAAGAGATATAATCAAAGAATACAGAAAACTCCGGTTTATCTTTCAACAAACCGTAGTATATACGTTTCATCTCAGTCGGAAGTTCATGAAAAGCATTTATCTCATCCTCAAACAAACACATTGCTTTTTGAGAATCATTTACGGGATTATTCATCTCCTCACTGAGAATCTTATCATCTTTCAACAAGGCATGATATGGCTTTTGGGGAAACAATAACGGAGACCAATAGAGTGTATCGATGACCGAAATCTCTATCGGTTTCCACCATGAATACTCTAATATCGGGAAGTCATGTTTCAGCACATTATGCCCGCATAAATAATCCGCCCCATATATAAAGCGAATAAACATAGGAATTGTGGCATCATGAAATACAGCGCCATCATTATCGATTGCACCGATATCTTTGATTCGTCTCGTTTTTTCGGATGCTTCCGTATCCCAGAAAACAATACGTTTTGCCATATGCTCTACCCTTTAATAGAATTGGTATAAAACTAAGAACTCTTTCTTTCCTGAAGCTTACACCATTCTTTTATTCTGTTGTTGTCAGGGATTCACAGTTGCTTTCCCTTGAAGTTTCCGTTTCCGTGGCAGATCCCACGATTTCTTTTTCGTTCCTTCTTCTTTCAATTTCTGACATATATCCGGCTGTAATAATACCAGCCGGTAGAGCCACAATAGCTATACCAAATATTGAAGATAGCATTGTAATAACTCTTCCTAGTGTCGACACCGGATATATGTCTCCGTATCCGACCGTGGTCAATGATACTGTTGCCCAGTAGATAGCGTCGAAGAAATTGCGGAAGGAGTCCGGCTCTACATTAAAAATGATAAGTGCAGACACAAGAATATAACCACCGGCAAGTGCACATACCGCTATTAGCGAATCCTTGGAAGACCGCATCACATTTCCGATTATCTCAAAGCTCTTTGAGTACCGCATTGCCTTGAATACACGAAGGACACGCATTGCACGTATCATTCTAAGAACTCTCAGCACCTTAAACCCACTATTGATTATCGTCAGTGAAGGAAGTATCGAAATAAGGTCAATTACCGCCATCACAGAGAAAGGATAACGAATAAAAGAATTAACACTCTTCTCCTCAAACTTATAATCCGCGGTCATCCACCGAAGCAGATAATCAAGAATGAATATCGACACGGTCACTTTGTCTATAGTATTCAAGGTTGGTGTGTCATTCTTGAATCCCAACGGCACAAGGCTCGCTATAATTACTAGTATCATGGCGTAATCGTAGATTGCGCTGACGATATCACGGCCTTCGGATTTTTCGATTATTTCATAAATGCGTTTTCTACTCATATCTTGTGCTTCTTTTCTCCGTATAGTCCCCGAAACCTCTTTCAATACACTTTAATTCAAGCGTGCCTTTAAATATGCCCTCAACCCCGAATCCGTACAGAAAATATAACATCCTTTCATGCCGCGAGTCATTAACGTACGGTATGTGTTTTTAATCAACTCATCGGCAAGACATTCAGCCTCTTTCGGATCTTCTTTTGCAAGGGCTTTTATTCCCTTCAGAGAATTGTCCGTCTTTGCTCTTTTTGTGTAGTCAGTAACAATATGACCGTTTTCGTATCGCATATCGTCGCCGATGATAACGCCGACATAATCAAATTCCAATCCCTGCGATGTGTGAATGCAGCCGGCCTCGTGAACCGACTCTTCATTCACGGCAAATGCATCACCATTATCCAAGTTCCAGCTAATGCCGTAGTCACCGATTTGAATGTCATGAAAAGTCGAATCACTCCGAGTTTCTTTCGGCCAGTTCCAGCAGTATCCTGCAAGAATTCTGGCGCGGTTGCGTATACAGTTCTTTTCTAAAACGATTCTTTCCATCTCAAATGGCGAATCGCAAATCTTTATTTCGTAATCAATACCATTGAGATCCTTGTTGGCCGTCTCCCGAATCTCGAGCACATCGTCAACCCATGCTAGATAGCCATCTGAACCATTACAGCGAAACTGCGATGTCAACTCCATCTTTATGACAGCAGCACCTTCAATGGCTGCCCATTTCTGAATCTCTGCGACACTGCCGATATCACTTGTCGTTACTCTCTGACTTTCATCGATGAAGAAGACGCTACAGTACGAAGCGTGAATAATCTCTTTAATCTGGTTCTCGCCAAGATTCTGGAACATACCCGATTTTTCATTCAGGCGGTGGGCCTCGTCTGCGAGAATGGTTCCTACTATGTTGTTTGGTTGGTCAACAAAGCTTCCGGAACCGGTAAACATCACATCGACACTGCGTCGGCTCATAGTGCCTTTCAACTTATAGCTGTATACTTTACGTACCTCGGCGTTTTTCGTGGCATATTGTGCATACTGTCCCCGTTTTGTAAGTTCGGCGAGCAGATTAATAGCAACTACCGTCTTGCCGGTTCCCGGGCCGCCCTCAACAATGATAGTCTGCTTGCGCTTATCCCTCTGACACTGCTCCGAAGCATTCAGAATTGCTTCGTAAACAACCTTTTGGTCATCCAGCATCACAAACTCACGGTTGCCCTTCAGCATGCTAGCAAGAGAGTCTTGCAATTGCTTTGACGGGCGAATCTTTCCGTTTTCAATCTGCAGAAGAACGCTTCCTTTATCACCTTTACGGATGCGCTGCTTGATGAAATCCCGCAGCTGCTTTCTCTGCCCATACGTAAACGCAGGGACTTCTTCCAATAGTGTCTGGTATTGTTCCGCATCCAAAGGGTCATTGACAGTTCGTGAATAGTTGTGCAGATACGCACACGGGTACAATCCAACCATATTATCCTGCACATAAGCATTGTAATCTCGGATCATTTCGGCATAGGACCATGCCTGATAACATGGATGAACAACTCGCCTGACCGCTCCACCGGTATATGTTTCAACAATTGCCTCCTGCCCGGGTATCGCTGTCAGTTCTTCCCACTGTTTCAGCTCGATAACAACTACATTGCCGGTATCCTCCTCGTCCTTTCCGGATACTAGAAAATCTATCCTCTTCGATGTCTGCGGAATGTTATACTCAACAGCAACACCGGTGTCTCCGGGAATCGAACCGTCATTCAGAACGATATACATTTCTTTCAGGGAATTCTTGAAAGCATTCTCCTCGCTGTCACTCGGGGAACGATACATTTTTGTCTTGAGCAGATCGTTCAGCTTGTTCACAAGAACATCGTTCTCGGTGTCTGCCATGAAGTTGTCTTTTGTGCCGCTGTATATTAGCATTTATATACCCCTTGTAATCAGTTATCTGTTTTATACTTCATTTCCAGAGTTTTTATTATAACCTTCCGTATATGCTCGGTATTTTCGGATCATATCTTTCTCGAACTTGTCAAGATTCTCATACCCACTCTTGGCAAGCGACTGTGAACAAACAACTATTCTGTCGCCTTTCCGAAAGTCTTCGTAGAGTTCCGTGCATCCTTTTCCATCGACATGTTGACGAATACGTTTTGCAACATTCTTGGCTTGCCCGACATAGGATTTTCCATTTTCTGCATTATGCAAAACATAAACACCGGTATATTGGCATAAGACTGCTTTTTCACGAAGCCACCCTGTGATTTCCGTGAATCCCTTTATGCCCTGCTCCATCTCTATGTGAGCATCACCTGCAGGTGAAATCAAGTATACTCTCTCGCTATTGTGATACCAGTCTCCATCTTCAGAAGTGTATTCCCAACTAACTTGAACAGTTGGAGAGAATACATAATTGCGATGCATCGTGTCGAGTAGTTCTTTTTCTTTATCAAAAGCAGGTCGAGTTATCTGGTTATATGTAAGGTCATACTCTGTTTGCAAAAAGTCGACTTGCTTTTTCGCTTCATTCAATTCACTTGCGGAAACAACCGTACTAGCAATCTCCGCCGGGTCCACAGAACGGAATTCTTCAAGAGAATGACAAGTATACTCCGTTTTATACTCGTTTCCGCCGGTTTTGAATTCATATTCCTCGTTGATTCTTTTTAGCTCATTGATTCTCTCGGAAGACTTGCAGATCCTTTTGTAACGATATCCAAAATCCTTTTCATTGAATGTGAACGAAGAGTATACTGCATTCAGCACAAGTAAAGCGATACAGAAGAGAAGGATTCCAACAATTATTATGTACTTTGTTGTCTGGCTTCGGTATCCGAAAGAATAATCATATACATATGCCAGAATAACTCCTGTGGCACATAGAACGATTATGTAATCACGGAGTCCTGCGTGATTGATAATAGTATCTTTTCTCTGATTATCTTCCACTGAAAACCTCCATGATATTTGCTTCATATTCCCCGTAAACACACAATAATCCACACTTTATTTTATGGTATCCAGAAGACAATCGCAACCATTATTTGGGCGGTTTTCGGGAGCTGTTGGCATTCGCCGGCAAGAGTAGCAGAATAAGGCGAATAATTCAGGTTTAGCGACGGAATTTCTTGCATCAGAGTGAGTTCATATTTCTGCCACGCTGTTGTCAAAAGCACCTTGTCACCTACCATTTTTTACACCCCCTGTAAAATTTGGTACTTGAGTGGCATTTTCCGCGGGGATTATCCGTGCCGATGGTTCTGCCGCTTTTCAATTTCATCATTTGTGCCGAAATGATCAAATTGAAAGCTATAATGATCAAATTAAAACAAATACCGATTTTTACACCCCCTGTAAAAAGTGGTACTTGGCAGACAGTTTTCACATTTGCCGCGGGATGTGTTATAATCGTTACATGAGGACGCGAGTTTGGGAGGAAGGTATGGATTCTATATTGATTAAGGACACGACCAGGGAGCAGCGCGAGCGGATTGTGGCGGAGTCGCTGGGGATGGTGGACGGCGCGTGCGACGGGTGCGCGGCCGGGTTGACTATGATGTATCAGGATTACATAGACGGGAAGAAAGAGATTCGGGACATCAATATGGATTTCCGGGCGCGGTACGAGTCCGGGGCCGAGGCGCCGGAGCGCGGGGAGTGTGGAGTAAAGAACCGGTGAATTATAGAACGGCAGAGAAGAACAACCATTATTCTTCTCTGCCGTTTTTATGATCTTTTTGTATCTCATAATAGAAACATTCTTCCCATTTGCAGCCAAGCGCCAGGCAAATCAAACCGGAGAGATAGGCCGTCGGTGAATACTGTCCGGTTTCCAGAGAACTGATCGTGTTCTGCGTGGTACCGGCTTTCTTCGCCAGTTCTGTCTGGGACATCTTCTGCGCGAGGCGCAGTTCCTTAATCTTGTTCTTCAGTTGAAGATGCGAGTTCATCGCAACAGTCCTCCTATCCAAAGAACAAGGAGAAACAATGCAAACACAGCCTTATAAATACCTTTTGCCAAAGTCTTTTTGTTCTTTAAGTCGTGTGCTTCCACCAAATCAATAATTGCAGTGAAAGCAACAAGGATGAACGGCTTTCCGAAATCGAATCTATCGAAAACAAATCTTTCGAAAAACATCATAACAAACAAGCAGATAACCGAAGTTACTATTGCCCAAAAAACTGCTTTTCGGTAGATTCGGTCCTCGTTCTCGCTGACCGGATGCTCCTGTGCTGCGGAAAGAATATCATCAATATTTGCCATAAATGTAAACCTCCTTACCAAGTTTTCCGATATATTTATACCAAGTTTTCCGATATTTGTCAAGTACCGATTTTTACACCCCCTGTAATAAGTGGTACTTGAATGGCATTTAAAAAGACTGCCGCATATACTGCGGCAGTCTTCGGCGGGGATGTTCCCCGCCCTTACTGCGCGGAATAGTTGTAGATCACGTTTCCGACCGTCAGGAAGTTCTGGCGAAGCGATTCGTTGTCTAAGAGCGGGAATTCGGAATACTGCGAAGCGTTGATGTAGTCCTGCGAGAACTGAATCGAGCATACGCAGGTGAGCAGGTCTAGGACGTTGTCTTTGTATTCTCCGCTCGGGCTGCTTACTCCCATCAGACCGTAGCAGGTATAGAACCAGTTGCCGCCGTAGTAACCGTAGAAGTCGAGATCGACCAGCACGGCGGCGATGCCGAGCGTGCAGGCGTTGCCGTTCTCGTCATTGAATGTGCCGTAGCCGACCGTCT
>JAEEGL014398835.1_pt1 | contig 14604 bp, 13 predicted proteins | sample 9134231 | NCBI WGS metagenome assembly JAEEGL01 (sample SAMN16246548, study PRJNA631951) | gut metagenome | biome: gut microbiome; feature: rumen; material: fiber-attached | host: Bos | place: Iran: Karaj | collected 2018-10 | reverse complement strand
CGATATCGCAATGGGCGTGGATCGATCCCTCGAAAGCAAACAGGGCCTGGATTCCGATCCCCTTGACACCGGCGCAGGCGATCAGGGAATGATGTTCGGCTATGCCTGCGACGAAACGCCCATCCTGATGCCGCTGCCGATCGACCTTGCGCACGCGCTGACCAGAAAGCTCACCAAGGTCCGTCAGAACGGCACGCTGCAGTATCTTCGGCCCGACGGCAAGGCGCAGGTCACGGTCGAATATGCGGACGACAAGCCCGTGCACATCGATACCGTGGTCCTTTCCACACAGCACGACGAGCACGTGACGCATGAACAGCTCGAGGCGGACATTCTCACGCACGTCATTCGCACGGCGCTGCCGCAGGATCTGTTCGATGAAAACACGCGCGTACTCGTGAACCCGACCGGCCGCTTTGTGATCGGCGGTCCGCAGGGCGATTCGGGACTCACCGGCCGCAAAATCATCGTCGTCACCTACGGCGGTTATGCGCGGCACGGCGGCGGCGCGTTCTCCGGCAAGGATCCGACGAAGGTCGACCGCAGCGCGTCGTATATGGCACGGTACGTCGCAAAGAACATCGTTGCGGCAAAGCTCGCGCGGCGCTGCGAACTGCAGGTCGCCTATGCAATCGGCGTGGCAAGACCGGTCTCGGTGCGCGTCGATACCTTCGGCACCGGAACCGTCCCGGACGAGCTGCTCGAACAGGCGGTCGCAAAGGTCTTTGATCTGCGTCCGAAGGCGATCATCGAAACGCTCGGACTCCGCCGCCCGATCTACGAGCAGACCGCGAAAAACGGACACTTCGGCAATCCCGACTTCCCGTGGGAAAAGACCGACCGCGTCGACGCGCTCCAAAAAGCGGTCGAAGCGCTGCAGTAAGAATCAAACCGAAAGAATCGGAGATAGCATCGATGCTCTCCGATTCTTTTTCAGTTCATGCAATCTTTTGGCGTTCCCGTGTGTCTTATATACAGAAACGCGTTTCGAGAAAGGAAAGTAACATGCAGGAACCGAACAAGTCGGATATCATCAGTCGTGAGGGCTTTGCGTCATCGGCGGCAACGTTGGAGCGTTTGCTGCTTTCGGTGAGCTACGGCGTGCTCCACAGCTGGGACGCTGCTTCGGACGCGGTACAGTCGGCGCTTCTGAAGGCGTGGCGCAATCGCCGCAGCGTAAAGGATGCCGCAGACTTCAAGCCGTGGCTGGTGAAGATCGCCGTAAATGAGAGCAAGAACATAGCACGACGGGGGTACCCGTCGGAGCTGTCGGAGACGGCGGAAACGTCTGCGGAAACGTCGGCGGATCCGGACGTCAGAATCGACGTACAGCGCGCAGTCGACCGTCTGCCGCTGAAATACCGTCTGCCGGTGATTCTGTTCTACTATGAGGACATGAGCGTGGCGGACATCGGAAAAGCGCTCGAGCTGCCGCGCGGCACGGTCGTATCGCTCCTCCACAGAGGACGGGAACAATTGAGAAAGGAACTGAAAGACTATGGAGTATAAAACGGATATACGGGAACAAGAGAACGACCTGCGCAGCGATCCGCTGTTGACGCTGCTGCGGGAGAACCGCCCTCAACCGAGCCGAACAAGCCGGATGCAGGTACGGCAAACGCTGCATCAAATCGAGACCCCGCCAGCGGAACGCTTCACCGTTTTCGTGCGCAGGCGTCCGCTGATCGCCGCTGCGGCATGTCTGGTTCTGGTGCTTCTGACGGTCGGAACGGCATACGCCGTTTCCGGCTGGATCCACCGGCAGGATTACAGACCTGGAGACTATCTCGATACGCCGCCTGAACAGCGGACGGAGGCTTCGGCAATCCCCGAGGTGGAGCAGGTGGTTCGAAACGCCGCCCCGCAAACCGAAGACTGCAGGATCGTCATGCTGCCCGAAATGGAGGACGTGGATACGCTGAATGAATGGCGTGTGACAATGGGACAGCCCGCATACAGCGAAGCGGACTGGGCATGGGTGAGAGAGATTCGACCCGAAGTGCAGGAAGTCTTGTACGATGGCACGACCTTCGCATATACCGTCCGGCTGCACACGGATCACGCCGAAGCGTTCTCCCCTAAAGCGCACGGAACGCAATGGCTGGACGCCTATGTGGAGCAGAACCTGTACGCCGATACCGGGAAGAAGATCGGCACCATAACCGGCGAAACCGGCATAATGGAGAAGACACTGGACGAAACCGGCGTCATAATCTACTGTAAGGACAGCCTCGCAGAACCCCTGCGCGGCGGACGAATCTCCGTAACCGCCGAAATCTCCGTGATGGACGCCAACGTGGATGACATGGCGCATATCGGGCTGCTCGGTACGATCTGCTATACATTTTCCTTCGATGTGGACGGAGCTCTCAAAGCCGCTTCTGCAGAATCGAACAAAACGGAACGCCGCCTGTCCGGCACCGCGGTGCTGACGCAGGACTATGATAGCATGTGGAATCAACGCGTGAATCTGGACGGCGTGGTGCTGGAGGAAACGGCGAGCTTCCGCAGCACGGGCGTCTATATCAGTTACCGGGTCAAGGAAGCGCCCGCGGACTGGACGGAGCGGATGAAGAAGAGTCTGCTGTCGCCCACCAATGAGAGAGGCAAGTTCGAGGGCATGTCGATTAGCTACACGCTCGGCGGCGACGACACGGTCTACGAGCCCTCCTTCCCGGAGATCGAGGCCCTGGAGGACGGATCGTTCGCCTACACGGTGATCCTGCCGATCTTCCCATCGGACTATGAAATGCTGAAGCAGCAGGGCGTGACGATCCATCTGACGCTGCACGCCGTAGACTCCTATAACGGTGAGACCGCGGGCGAAACATGGACCGGACCCGTCGATCCGGAGGGCGGCTTTGAGATCACGACCTCGTATCAGCCGCTGATCTCTTTCCAGCTGAACCTGCCGTAAAAGACAGATTCGCATAGAACAAAAACTGCCCCGCATGTTCGGGGCAGTTTTTCATAATTCGAGTTCTTACAGAGCCTTGATCGCGTCGACCACGCGCTTGAGGCGCATCCCGAACGAGGCTTTGACCAGGATCGTGTCGCCGTCCTCGAGCAGACGGGGGAGGGCGGCAAGCAGCGCGTCGACGGTTTCATAGGCGTCCGCGTCGGCATACGCGGCGTTGCGTGCGAGCGGGCCGACCGTCAGCATTCGTTCGATGCCGCATTGCTCTGCGTACGCGCCGATGCGCGCGTGATACGCCGGCGCGTCCGGTCCGAGCTCCAGCATATCGCCGAAGATGCACACGCGCCGACCGGAAGCGTTCTTCAGCACGTTGAGCGCCGCCTCCATCGAAGTCGGGTTGCAGTTGTACGATCCGTCGATGACCGTAAAACGATCGGTTTTCAGAATGTCCGAGCGTCCCGCGCCGGGCTGGAACATCGAAAGCGCATCGAGCGCCGCGTCGTCCGGCACATGAAGCAGATGCGCGACGGCAAGCGCCGCCAAAGCGTTCTGCACCATATGCACGCCCGCGACGTGCAGCGTGACGGGCAGCCGTTTTCCGAACAGCTCCGCCGTGAACGACACGCCCGAAAGACCGTCCTCCCGCACATCGACCGCGCGCACGTCGACGCCCTCGGAAAGTCCGTAGGTGATCGCGTTCGGGATCGTGCGCAGAAGATCGTCGTCGCCGTTTGCAAGGATCGTCCCGCCCGGACGCATGTAGCGGAGCATTTCGGTCTTGCCGCGGAAGATCCCTTCGCGCGAGCCGAAAAACTCGATATGCGCTTCGCCGATGTTCGTAAACAGGCAGATCGTCGGCTGCGCGACGCGGGCGATCGCCGCGATCTCGCCGAAGTGGTTCGTACCGAGCTCCATCACAGAGACCTCGTGCGTTTCGTTGAGTGCAAGCACCGTCGTCGGCACGCCGGTCTGGTTGTTGAGGTTGCCGACCGTCGCGTGCGTGCGGAGCGTCGTTTCGAGAACGGCTTTGACCATCTCTTTGGTCGTCGTTTTGCCGACGCTGCCGGTGATGCAGACGACCGGCAGATCGAACCGTTCGCGGTGCAGCTTTGCAAGATTCTGATAGGCGAGGACGGTGTTTTCGACGCGCACGTGCGGCGTCGGAACGTCGGTATCGGAGATGCTCAGAACCGCGCCCTTTTCCATCGCGTCCGGAATGAAGCGGTGCCCGTCGAACGTACCGCCGCGGATCGCGACATAGCCCATCCCCGGGGTCAGCGTGCGCGTGTCGATCGTGAATCCGTGCACGACCGGTTCGCCGAAGCCGGACGGCGCAAAGAGCGTACCGCCGGTTGCGTCAAGAATCTCCCGAATCGTAAAGTCCGCCATATCATTTCTCCATCGAAAGGTGTATGATCGTGTCGCACAGCTGCTCATAGGAGCAGCCCGTGACCGCGGCCTCCTGCGGAAGCAGCGATGTCGGCGTCATGCCGGGCAGCGTGTTCGCTTCGAGACAGTATGCGTCGCCCTGTTCGGTCAGCAGAAAGTCGATGCGCCCGTAGACCGAAAGCCCGAGCAGTGAAAAGACCTGTTTTGCGATCTTCTGAATGCGCGCGGTCGCCTCGTCGGAAATCTCCGCGGGCGTTACCTCGCGCGCCGCGCCCGCCTGATACTTGTTCTTGTAGTCATAGAATCCGTGCAGCGGAATGATCTCGATCGGCGGCAGCGCGGTATCGCCGAGGATCCCGCACGACAGCTCGCGCCCCTTGATGTATTCCTCGACGAGGATCGCGGACTCACAGGAAAACGCGAGCGCAAGCGCGTCGTCGAGCGCTTCGCGGGTCTGGACCACGGACACGCCGATCGACGAACCGCCGTTGCAGGGCTTGACGACGCAGGGGATCGGCAGCGCGTCTGCGTCGAACGGCTCGTCGGCATGCAGCAGAACGCCCTTCGGGGTCAGCACGTTGTACATCTGAAACAGCCGTTTGCTGATCCATTTGTCCATCGCGGCGCGGCATGCTTCGGCGCCGGAGCCGGTATAACGGATGCCGCGCTCGTCAAAGAACGCCTGGAGCTTGCCGTTTTCGCCGCAGTCGCCGTGCAGTCCCATATAGACGATGTCCGCGCGTGCGCAAAGCTCGGGCACGTTCAGACCGATATAGTCGTTGAAGCCTGCCTTGCGCGAACGTCTGAGCGCGTCGAGGTCCGGTTCGTGTTCGCCGATGCGATACGGAGCCAGCGGAGCGGCGGCTGCAAACGGATCGGTCTTGCCGTCCCAGTCGGGCAGACCGAAGAACAGGTCGACCAGGATTGCCCGGTGACCCAGAGACAACAGCGCGTTGCAAGCCATCGTGCCGCTTGAAAGCGATACGTCGCGTTCGGGAGAGAGCCCGCCCGCCAAAACCACAATGTTCATAGATACCTACCTCACTAACCTACTATATACCATATTTTGCGGCGAATGACAAACGAATCTTTTGTGAACGAATGTTTTTACGACTTCGAAACAATTTTACGGTTGAAAAATCGCGCCGGATTGCGTACAATAAGGTAGGGCATGTGTCGAATGGCGGGGTTTTTCGCCGCAGTCCGGAAAGGCGAATATGAAACGGATCGGTTCCCTGCTGCTCGGTCTTCTTTTGCTGCTGTCCGCGCTCGGCTGCGGATGTTTCCCGATCGACGCCGTCGCGGCGTCCTATCTCGGGATCACCGTTTCCGCTGCGCACGGATCGGAAGCGTTCGAACAGCCGCACACGGAGCTCGGCTTTGCGGCGCTGTCGGACGACGCCTCCTCGCTCGATCTGGAGCTTGCGAGAACGAAGGAGCTGCTCTTTCGCATCGATCTCGGAGAGCTGAAGGGCGCGGCGGCGCAGCGCGCTTTGGAGCAGCGCATCGAAGCCTACCGGACCCTTCGCACCGCGGCGTCGATCGCCTATGTGCGTTACTGCTTCGACGTCACGGATCCGGCGCGCAAGGATGCGTATGATTCGCTTTCAAACGGACTCAACGCGCTCGGCTGTCTGCTGCTCGACGCACAGTTCGTGCTGTGCCGCGATCCGGCGCTTTCGGACGTCTACGACGCGGAAACGGCCGAACGGATCGAACGCGAACACGCGCTGCACGACCTTTCGCTGCAGCCTCTGAAGGAACGCGAACAGGCGCTGATCGGCGCATACGATGCGCTTCAGACGCTGACCGTCTCCGTCGACGGCAGGACGTGGACGAAGGAGGAGATCCTTTCGGATACGTCGCTCGACTATGCGTCGTTCTCGGCGCTGTACCGTACCTACCGGCGCGCATACAACGCGCGTGCAGGCGCGATCTTTCTGGAGCTTGTCGAGACGCGAAACGAAACGGCAAGAGTGCTCGGCTTCGACTCGTATGCCGAATGCGGCTATGCGCTGTACGGACGCGATTACTCGCCGAAGGACGCGAAAAGACTTGCAGACACGGTCAAGCGCGAGCTGACCCCGGTGTTCACGGCGCTCGTTCCGGCGTTCTATGACGCCGTGATGCGTCTCGGCTGCGGTACGTTCTCCGAGGAGCCGACGGTGAAACGGGTCGGCGCGGCGATCCGAACGCTGCTGCCGGAGTTCTCCGAAGCATGGAGCTACATGCTCGCGCACGGGATGTACGATTTTTCCGCCGGCGAAACGCGGCAGAACGGCAGCTTCACCACGTATTTCGAACAATACGGCGCACCGTTTCTCTATACGTCTTGGGACGACTCGTACGAGATGCCGATGACGCTGCTGCACGAGTTCGGACACTACGCGGGTTACTACTTCTGCGGCGGGCAGCGGATGGCGTCAGACGATCCTCTCGACCTTGCGGAGATCGACTCCGAAGGACTCGAGATGCTTGCGCTGTCGGAGTACGACACGCTCTACGGCGCGCTGTCCGACGCGGCGGCGTGCTGCGCGCTGACGCTTGCGCTCTATGCGGTGCTCACGGGCTGCATGGAGGACGAATTTCAGCAGTTTGCCTATGCGGAGGAGCAGCCGACCCTCGAAACGCTGAACGCGAAATACGAGGCGCTGACGAAGGAATACGGGCTTTATGACATGGGCCTGACCGGCGAATCGTGGACGGAGATCTCTCACACGTTCCGTTCGCCGATGTATTATATCAGCTATGCGACCGCAATGCTCTGCGCGCTGCAGCTCAGATTCCTTGCCGAAACGGACGTCGAAGCGGCGCTGACGGCCTACCGGACGGTCCTCATGCGACCGGTCGGCGCGACGTTCCGGAACACGATTGCGACTGCGGGATTATCCGATCCCTTCAAACCGGATACCGTCGAAGCGCTTGCGGCGAAGCTGCGCGCTTTGTGCGGATGATGCTGTACAGGAAAGGACGTTTATATGTTCAAGAAAACGATTTGCATTCTGCTCTGTCTCATTTCGGTGTGCCTGTTCCTGCCGCCTGCAAGCGGCGAAACGGTGCTGTCCGTCACGTATACGGTGCCGAACGGGCGTTCGAAGGACGTGCTTCTGGATGCGGACGTGATGACGCGCATCACGGTGAAGAAGGGCGCGAACATTTCGCTGAAGCTCAGCAAGGCGGATGCGGGCAGAACGGCATACATCGAATGGTTTGCGATTCCCGCGGACGCGGAGCTCGTCCAGTACGACGCAAAGAACAAGCCGATCACTGCGACGCAGTTCCGGCAGCCGGACGGCTATAAGGCGGAGGTCGCGCTGGAAGCGGGCTGCGAAAAGCTCGCGCTCGTCGCCAAGCAGCCGTACACGGTTTCCACGCTGTTCGTTGCGGAAGGCGCGCCCGACGATGCGTATGAATGGAGCGAAAAACCGACCGCGTGCGACATGCTGTTCATCGCGCCGACGCCGTCCGATGCAATGGAATCGTTCGGTGCGGTGCTTGCCCGCTACGGAGCGGCAAACGGCGTGTCGGTCGGGATCGTCTGTATGACGGTCGACTATCGCTACCGCGCGCAGGAGCTTGAACATGCGCTCCGTCTGATGGGCATCGTGCAGACGCCGATCTATCTCGGCTGCGAGGATATGAACTATCTCGAAGCGAAGGAGATCCATAAGCGCTGGAACGAGAACAAACCGGCGGACAAGCTCAGAGACCTGCTTGCATCGCTTGCGCCGAAGGTGGTCGTCTCGATCGGCGAGACCGAGGGCGATCTGCGCGCGGCGGAGACCGCTGCGATCGTGAACGGCGTCATGCAGACCGCGAACGTTCCGAAGTATTACACCGTCGCGTCGACCGGCGGCACGCAGGTCGACTGCACCGAGCGCCTTGCCGCGCTCTCGGGCAGAAGCGCGCACATGCTTGCAACGGAAGCGTACCGCACGATGGCGTCGCGCGGGATGTATCGCTTCAGACTCGCGGAGACGCCCGCGTTCCGGCTCGTGTCGGAAACGGTCGGCAAGGACAGCGCCTGCAACGATCTTTTAGAGCATATCGACGTCAACCTGCTTTCGCATTACGTCGATCTTTCGACGCCGGAGCCGACCGAAGCGCCGACGCCGGAACCCACCGCCGTACCGACCGAGGTTCCCGCGCCTCCGACGCAGAAGCCGGTCACGGAAGCGATCTCCGGCATCTTCGAAGATGAGATCGAGGAGCCCGAAACGCCCGCGCCGCAGGTCACGGCCACGCCGAAGCGGGGACTGTTTTCCTGCGGCGGCGTAGAGGAAACGCCCGTGCCGACGGCAGCGCCCGCCGTTACGGCAAAGCCGACCGAGGTCCCGACGCAGGAACCCACCGCCGTGCCGACCGAGGTCCCGACGCCGGAGCCGACCGCAACGCCGGAGCCGACGCCCGAACCGACGCCCGAGCCGACGCCGGAACCGGTGCCTGTGCGCGTATATGAAAAGACTGCTTTCGACGAACATTTTCTGAACGACGGCGAGGATGAATTCGTTTCCTTTGACAACGAGAACGGCGAGTGGATCTATCGCTCGGACATCCTTGCGGTCGAGGTCAAGCGCTATGAAACGACCTATCCGGCAGGCAGGGGAACCAAACCCGCCGTGTACTTTGTCGCGCACATCTACGAGCGCGAGTATGACAGCTTCCGTCCGACCTTCGGTTCATGGCGGCACAACGGCATCGATCTGAAGGACGCGCGCGAGATGGCGCGGGATGCGAAGTGCGTGCTGTGGATCACCGGCGACAATCTGATCAATCAGGATACGCAGTATAAGGGCACGCTGATCCGCGACGGCTGGCTGTTCCAGAAATCGACGCGCTACGATGCATTCCGGATCGATCCGAAGACGAAGCAGATGATCCTGATTCACAAGGGCGAGATCGACGCGGATGCGCTTTGGGAAAGCGGCGTCGAGAACTGTTTCTCCTTTGCGAGAGCATTCGGTCCGATCGTGATCGAAAACGGCAAGATCACCAAGGCGTCCAGCTCCACGACGCAGGGCAACCCGCGTACGCTGCTCGGCATGATCGAGCCGGGACACTTCGTTGCGGTCGTGGTCGACGGCCGTCAGCCGGGATACAGCGAGGGCATGAGCGGCAAGGAGTGTGCCGAACTGATGCTGTCGCTCGGCTGCGTCACGGCGTACAACCTCGACGGCGGCATTTCCGCGACCATGATCTTCATGGGCAACAAAATCAACCGACACGGCACGGAGCGCTACAACGGTCTCGCGTCCGGTCCGCGCACCATGCCGGACGGACTGACCTGGGGCTATTCGCCGCTGTGCGGCACCTTCGACAATCTGCAGGAGAACAACGGTTAACGCTATGACCCTGTACATGACCGCAAACCGACGCAAGACCAACCTGCTCCTACTCGGGGCGGCGGTGCTGTTTGTCGCGCTTGCGGTCGTTTTATGTCTGCTGCTGCGTCCGAAACCGACCGGCGCAACGGCGTTCCGCATCCGCTTCGGCGACGGCGAGACGCTGACGTTCGCCGCGGACGAGAGCATTGCCGTCGTGATCCGCGACGGCGTGCGCGTCGACGAAGCCACGGGGGAGGGCGAGGAGAACGTCATCCGCATCGAAAACGGCGCGGCGTGGATGGAGTCCGCCACCTGTCCGCATCACGAATGCATCGAACAGGGCAGACTGAACGCCGAAACCGTCCAAACACGCCCGCTCGGTCCGTGGATCATCTGCGCGCCGCACGGCGTTTCGATCGAATATGTCGGAGGCGGGGAATGAACGTTCGCAGGCTCACCAAAATGGCGCTGCTGTGCGCCGCCGCGCTGATCCTCGGATGGATCGATTCGCTGATCCCGCTTGTGCCGTCGGTGCCGGGAATCAAGCTCGGGCTCTCGAACCTCGTGCTGCTGTACGCGGTGTTCTATCTCGGTCCGTTCGAAACGGTCTGCATCATGCTCGTCAAGGTCGGGCTTTCTTCGCTGCTGTTCGGCAACGCCGTCGGCGCGCTGTATGCGATCGCGGGCGGCGTGCTGTCGGTCGCCGTCATGCTGCTGCTGCACCGGATCAAGGAAATCTCCGTGATCACCGTCAGCGCGTTCGGCGGGATCCTCCACATCCTCGGGCAGATCGGCGTCGGCGTTTTGCTGCTCGGCTTCCGTCCGATGCTCGTCTATGCGCCGTGGCTGCTCGTCTCGGGACTTTTGACCGGACTGCTGCTCGGCGGACTTTCGCGCGCGGCGTTTATCGGCGTCGAGCGATTCGAAAGGAGGAAGGGGGCATGAAACGGTGCATTGCGCTTTTACTGACCCTGCTGCTGTTGCTGCCGTTCGGCTGCCGCAGCGTCGAAACGCTCTCCTCCGCGGTAGGCTTTGCCTGCGATACGGTCGTCACGATCCGCGCCTATGCCGATCAACAGACCGTCGACGACGCGATGCGGCTAATCCGCGACTATGAGCGCGTGCTGAGCCGTACCGTCGAGGACAGCGATATCTGGAAGCTGAATCATGCGAACGGCGCGCCGGTGGAGGTCGATCCCGAGACGGCGCAGCTTCTGCGCCTTGCGCTCGAGATTTCCGCGCAAAGCGGCGGGGCGTTCTCCGTCACGATCGCGCCGCTGTCCGCGCTGTGGGATTTCAAGGCCGATCCGCCGACCCTGCCGGACGCGGATGCCCTGCAAGCCGCCGCCGCGCTTGTCGACGACGCCAACGTGCGGATCGACGGCAACACGGTGACGCTGAAAAACGGCGCGACGCTCGATCTCGGCGGCGTCGCCAAAGGCTATATCGCCGATCGCGCGGCGGACTATCTGCGTTCGCAGGGCGTGAGACACGCCTGCATCAACATGGGCGGAAACGTCGTTGTGTTCGGCGGCAAGCCGGACGGCACGCTCTGGTCGATCGGCGTGCGCGATCCGAACGGCACAGCCGAGCAGAGCGCGGAGGTTCTGAAGCTGAGTGACGGCGCGGTCGTCACGAGCGGCAATTACGAGCGCTTCTTCGAGCTCGACGGCGTGCACTACCATCACATTTTAGACCCGAAAACCGGTATGCCGGTCCAGAACGGGCTTGCCTCGGTCACGATCCTCTCAAACGACTCGGCGCTTGCCGACGCGCTCTCCACCGCATGTTTTGTACTTGGTCCCGAGCAAAGCCGCGACCTGCTTTCACATTACGGCGTTCGCGCGATCTTCCTCTGCGCCGACGGCTCGCGCATCGAGATCCCGTAATCACGCATACAAAAAGACGGACACGCGCGGTGTCCGTCTTTTCTTGTATTCGTCAATGATTCGGCTTGATCGATTCGATCCGGCGGGAGCTTGTGTAGAGCCCCTGCAGATGGCTGCGGAACCTTGCGATCAGCGTGCCGCGGTAGTTGCCCTCGATCGTGGTGGAGTGGATCACGGTGTTGTTGCCGAGATAGACCATGATGTGTCCGATCTTGGTGCGCCGTTCGTTCAAAAGCAGCACGAAGTCGCCGCGTTCGAGCTTCGCAAGCTCGTCCTTGCTCTTTTCGTGAATGCCGGTGTCGGTGAACGTGATCGTGTGCGTCGGACTGTAGACCGCATCCTGATGACCGAACGCGGTCGCCGTGATCTCGATCGGCGTATCCGAGGGATTGCGGAACCGGTCGTAGTCGAACGCGCGCAGCACCCAGTTGATGATGCCGGAGCAGTCGTACGATGCGTCGCCGACGCGCCGCGCGTTGCTGTAGGGCGTGCCGAGACGGTCATAGATCATCGAGATCATGATCTCGATAAAGTGCGCTTTCTCGTCGTAGACGTGCGCGTAGATGCGCCGCGCGCAGTCGAACATTTCGATCAGCGCATCGTCGATCTCGATCTCAACGACCTTGCCCTTGCGCACGCACAGCATCAGGTTTTCACCGAGATAGACGCCGCAGTCGGTGACGTCGCCGGAATAGTCGCCGTGGATCACGACCTCCACGCTGTCGATCACCGGCTTGCCCTTGCCGGTCGTATCGGAGAAGAACAGGAGGTCGCCGGGTTCGACGTCCTCAAAGCTGTCGATAAACGCCCATTCGGTTTCTTCGCCGTTGTTCTTCACATGCATGCCCGAGCTGTTGAACAGCTTGAACAGGAGGGAGTTATAGACGTCGGTGCGGTAGAGACTGTGCGGATAGAGCCGTTCGTTGTCAAGCGGTTTCTGATAGAAGCGGTAGTACGCTTCGTTGAATTGCAGGCCGGTCGTCTTGAGCAGCTGATACACGAACTCCGCGGAGTTTTCGAACGGCTGATCGAGATACGCTTCGCCGCGCTCCGGCAGCTCGTCGCGGTCAAAATCGCAGTTCGGCGCTTCGCAGGACTGATGCAGATAGGTTTCGAAGGTTTCATGGTCGATGAACTGCAGCTGACCGAGCTCCGCATAGCCGGTCTTGCCTTCGGCGGTCACGATGCAGGCATAGGCGTCCGTCACGCCGAACACGCGCACGACCTCATAATCCGCGTGCGTGATGATCGCCGCGTCCTGCGTGCGTCCGCAGTACACAAGCCCGCGCGGACGGACCATCATGGCATAGGTGCTTTCGGGCGCGGACAGCTGCGTCGCCTGCGCGTTGCGTATGGGAAGGTATCCTTCCGCGTCCGAACCCACGGCGCGCACGTGATAGAAGGAGCCGGACTTGCCCTCGATTTTCTCCAAAACGATCCACTCATACTGCCAGACGGCGGATGAGCGACGGAACGGATAGATGCGGTCGGACGAGGTCGACGCTTTTTCGTAGATTGACGGGTTGTTCCCGCGTGTCGAGACAAATTCAAGGCTCTCCGTACCGAGCATCAGCGCTTCACGCTTTTGCGCTTCCAGCTTCGCGTCATAGGGGACGGGCGTCGGGGAAGGCGTGGGCGTCGGCGTCGGTTCGGGCGTCGGCACGGGCGTCGGCGTCGGTACCGGGATCGGAGTCTTTTTCGGTTCGGGCGTGACGGCGATCACGGCCGGTTCTTCGGTCGGTTCCGGCGTCGCCAAAACAACAGGCTCCGGCGAAGACGCGGGTTCCGTCAGGCCGGTGCATGCAAGCGTCAGCATCAGCAGCAAGCAAATTACGACAATCTTTTTCATAAGGTGTAGTTTACCTTCGAACGCATAAAAAGTCAACCGTGCGCTTTCGATCCGGCGGATGCTTTACAAAACGTTTGCAATCGTGTAGAATATCGGCACGGAGGGTACCATGAAACAGGAACAGATCGACCGCATCAATGCGCTTGCAAGAAAAGCCAAGACGGAAGGGCTGACGCCCGAGGAGACGGAGGAGCGCGACGCGCTGCGCAAGGCGTATATCGCCGATTTCCGCGCATCGCTGGAGGCGCACATCGACAACACCTACGTCGTCGACAAACACGGCAACAAAACGAAGCTGACGAAAAAGCGCTGATTCAGTGCGTTTCGGGCCGGTAATCGACCCATTTTCCATCCTGCAGCATTTCGTAGGATCCCCATTCCGGCGTTCCGCTCTCGCGCCCCTTCACCCGCAGAGGGAGGAACGCATCGTGCTGACAGCCCGGCAGGGGATCCTCGAGTTCGATCCATCCGCGCTCGTCGATCAGATCGTTCCAGTCGGCAAAAGCGTTTGCGACCGAATCATAGAAGCGGTCGAAGGCGCATTGCTGCGCGTCCGCACGGCAGTACCCGAACAAATAGCAGCCGTCTTCCGTTTCACAGAGCATGATCTTGACCGCGGGATCTGGCGCTTCGCACGGACAGGGCTTCTTCAGATAAGCGTACTTTCTCATCGTTTTCTCCGCTGATTGGTTTTCGGATGCAGCCGGTCACTGCCGACCGGCGCAATTCATTCTATCACACATCTTTCAAAAAAGCCATACGCGAATCGCTCGGCGGAAGTATCTTTGCGCCCGCGGTCACTCTCCTTCGGCGTGGGCACGCAGGCTGCAGCCAAAAGAAGTGCTAACAACAACGGAATGATTCGTTTCATGGCGTTTCTCCTTTCATTCAGACAGCGGCAGCTTGCCGTCGGTTGCGTTGAGGATCAGCTGCGCGCCGCGTGTGTGCAGCGTCTTGCTTTCGCTGTCGTAGCCCAAAAAGAACCAGCAGGGGATCATATCGAACTCCGTCAGGGAATCCTTGACCGCGAAGAAGTCATAGCCGAAGACGATGTCCGTGATCTCGATCGTCGAATTGCCGCCGATATAATTGCCCGCCGAGCGCAGGATATCGATATACGTGTCGAATCCCTTACGCGCCTCGTCGAAGGAAACGACCTGCACGTTCTCGCTGACGGTCTCTACGATCTCCACCGGATTCTGCCAGCGGAAGCTTGTAATGCCCTCCGCGTCCACT
>JAEEGL013595505.1_pt1 | contig 14604 bp, 13 predicted proteins | sample 9134231 | NCBI WGS metagenome assembly JAEEGL01 (sample SAMN16246548, study PRJNA631951) | gut metagenome | biome: gut microbiome; feature: rumen; material: fiber-attached | host: Bos | place: Iran: Karaj | collected 2018-10 | reverse complement strand
TCTACTGAGTCAGCCATCGGGCTTGATGGTGTGATAGGATAGATACCTGCCACCTCTGTATACGCATAGGCTACATGAGCGGCTGCGGTATTACCATCCATTGACTGTTTTTGTCTAGCCATAGTCTAACAATACCTCCTATAAAAATGATAAATCGTCACTTGTAAACCATTTTAACACTTATATATAAGAATGTAAAGGGAAACTTTAAGAAAATTTATGCTTGACATATGTGTGTATCGTGTGTATAATATGAGTAGTTGGTGTGTGAAATATACACACGATTGATATATTCTTACATAGGATATATCGTTGCGAGCGGAGTAACAAAGGGATACCGGAGGTAGTGATGAAAAAAAGGATCAACATCACGCTTGAAGACGAGGTCGTGCGTCGCGTCGACAGGTACGCGGATGAGCACTATACGTCGAGATCAGGCGCGATCACGATGCTGATCGTGGATGCTACGGATAAGCCGGTATTGAAAAAAGGAACAGCAAGAGGAGACAAACATTGAGGGCAGTTTCAGACTTCATCATCGGCACTACTGCGGTGAGGATTGTTGATACGGGTCGCAGGATCCGCGTCATCGATGTGGAAAAACAGGCAGAAAAAAAACAATTCAAAAAAACAGTGGTCGCGACCATACTGGCGGCGGCCCTGAGCTTCGGCACCTGTCTAACCGTGGTGAACTATCAGAACTCTCAGACTCTTCTTGATAAACAGGTCTACTCTCTGAAAACCGAGATCGATACTCTCGAACGCGAGAACAAAATCCTCGAGAAAAAAACAGAAGAAGAACAGCTCTCCTACAATAAGATATACAAGAAAGCACTTGCCATGGGGATGAACTTCCCCACCAAAGGACAAGTGAAAGAATACAAATATAAAAAGGGCACCGCGATACATATGTATCGAGTGCCCGGCTAGTCCTCTCCTTATACCATACCGGGGCCGTCTGATTGTATCAGGCGGCTTTGGTATTTTTAAGATCAAAGTGAAAAATCAAACTTGCTTCCTACAGGCGGCTTTGCATCCACTGCCTCGATCTCATCCCAGTTAACACCCTTAATCCGGTTGATCAGATCCTCTACAGTATTGGCTGTAACCACCGTACGTTTTACCTTTTCATCCGGAGGAAGGATTCCATCCCAGAGGTTACGGCCTTCTTTCTTTCCATGAGCCTCCTCGAGTCCGCCCTTCACATACTCCTGAACGGATTCTTCTTTTTCATCCTTCTTCTCTTCTGCTTTTTCGGCAGCCTCTTTCTCAGCCTTTCTGGCCTCGCGCTCTTTGGCGATAGCTTCTCTGCGTCGTTCAGAGATCTGCTCAAGCTCGGCAAACATCGACATCGTTCCGTCATCGTTGAAGGTGATACCGATACGCTTAACCTCGGTACCCTCGTCCTCCTCAAGCTGATCCTTGATATCAGCGAGCTGCGAGGTCGCTTTGTCGATCATGTCGGTATACTTCGTCTTGGTCTCCTCATCGGCTGCCATAGCCTCGAGTGTCGCAGGATCGATAAGTACGGAAAAATCCTTCGTACCTCTCGAAAGATAGCTCTGAGCTTCCTCCTCGGTACTGTAATCAGCGATAAAGAAGTCCATGTTGCCGTATTTCTGTTTGAGTTCTTCCAACAAAGCCTTTGCCTTGTCAGATAACCGGACCTCCGTGTCCTGCTCCTTTGCGGCCTTATCAGACTTATCAGCACGATCATTTCGCTTTGCAGCCCGGATTTTCTCCTGCTCTTCAGCTTTTTTGGTCGTCTTGTCCGCATCAGCCTTTTGTTTCTGGTTCAGCGCATCCATCATAGTGTTTTGATAAGCGCCAAACCCGTTGATTTTTGTCATAGATAGCCCTCCTTTGCTATATTATTTTTCCTTTACTACCGTCAGAGTAACATGATTGTCCTTTACTCCGACGATTACGTCATCAGCTATATTCGCGATGACCGATTTCTCCAGCTCATCCCAAGCTTCCTTCGCCTCGTCCTTTGACTCCCTGTCACGGCTTACGGCATTACGATACGCCGACAATGTCCACATATCCGTGCTTGTCATCGAGCTGGCAGGCATCCCTGCCGTATATACATAGCCATAGTTATCAGCAGATGAAGTGTACTCCATCACCATGTCATAATTATCCACACAGTCTGAGAAAAATGCTCCGATCTTCGCCATAAGTCCTTTGTTCGCGACATTTTTGCCGGAACTCGATACGGAAAGAAGCTCCTTCTTTTTCTCCTTGTCAACCTCTGCCACGGCATCAACGTTGATCCTGAACTCTCTATCTGTGTCCTCGATCCAGAACCTGGCAGAAAACTCTCCCACCATTGCTCTGACCATACACAAAATCTCCTCGGTAAGAAGGTTCAGGTGAACCGCCATTTTCCCGTCTATTCCTGCCTCGTAGACATATTCCTCCGCCAGCTCAAGAGCCTGTGCAATAAGAGTTTCGTTATTTCCGACTGTGATCACATCTGATTTCATAGCTATACCATCCCTTCTTTAGTATGATGTGTTATGATTATACTATAAAAATACCAAGTAGGCAAGATTTTTCTGCGTTTTCGATACATAAGGGAAGGGCGGAACCATTCGATTCCGCCCTTTGAAAGAGGAGTTTTATGAAAAAACAATCTTGTAAGCTTTTTTGATAGTCTTATTCTATAAAACAAATGTGTCGAAAATGTGTTCAAATGAAAAATTTGAAAGATTTTTTTAGTTTTTTTTCGTACTTGACTAAAATCCCTACATACTTTAGAATTATATAGCTTATATATATAAGGAGGCAACTCTATTTATGACGGATATACGTCTTATTGCTTTTGATCTGGATGGCACACTTCTCACCGAGAAAAAGACTCTGACACCGGGAACAAGAGATATACTTGAGCGCGCGTCATCCATGGGAATACGACTTTTGGCCACGACAGGCAGGGCGCTCATCGGAATCCCCGATGCGGTAAAGATCCTTTCGGGAGCAGACTACGCTCTCACATCCAACGGGGCCGGAGTATACAAAAGGCTTGATGGCTTTCCCGAGAGATGGGCATCATGCTTACCCGACGAGGCAAGAAACGGATTGCCGTCCTACGAGCTCGACTGCAATAAAGGCTATGAGCTTTTGCAGGAATACGTACTTGACCAAAATCGTACTCTCGCACTGATGGACGAGCTGATGGAACTCGAGGTAATGCCGGATCCGTTTATTGATGGAAACTGCTACATGGTTGCTGATAAGGCATATCTGATAGACCGAATGGACGTGACAGACTCGATGAAGGAATACATCAGGTCCTCAAGAACCCCTGTCGATGACATGAAGGCTTTTCTTTCTGATAAGAATATACAAAAGATCACCATAAACTTTGCCGACGACGGGAACGGTCACAGAATAGATATCGATAAAGTAGAGACCATCCTGAAAAAATACCCTGATTTCGTTGCCGTCACCGGTGGTATCAGAAATATCGAGGTCTCAGATAAGCTGGCGACCAAAGGGAATGCGATGATGGATCTGGCAAAGCATCTGGGAATAACCGCCGATCAGATAGTCGCTTTCGGAGACAGCGAAAACGATAATACGATGCTTGAGGCCGCCGGACTGGGCGTTGCGATGGCCAATTCTCTGGATATCACAAAGGCTGTGGCAGATGACATCACGCTGTCAAATGACGATGAGGGCGTCGCGGTATATCTGGAAAAGCTGCTTGGTTGATCCGTGTAAGAGTGCAGAAATACAGATTGGAACAAAAATTAAATAGTAAATCTTATTTTAACCATAGGAAATGGAGGAAAACCGTATATGTTTGAATGGCTTGATTCAGGAAACATGCTATTAAATTTGATTTTATTGGGTGTTGGATTCGTGGCGCTGATAAAGGGAGCTGATATCTTTGTCGATGGCTCCGCTTCTATAGCAAGAAGATTCGGCGTACCCGGTGTCATAATAGGACTTACCATCGTAGCGATGGGAACAAGCGCACCGGAGCTCGCAGTCAGCGTATCCGCGGGCCTGTCGGGATCAAATGAGATTGCCGTATCAAACGTTATCGGCTCAAATCTCTTTAATTTATTGGTTGTACTTGGCGTCTGTGCGCTGATGAAACCGCTTCCGGTAGATAATGGCATCAAAAAGAGGGATTATCCCATCTGTCTGATCGCAACCGTACTGCTTCTCTTCCTCGCTTCGACCAAGATTCTGTTCGGACCGAGGCCTGATTTATCAGATACACACGCTATTTCAGGCGAGATCAGCCGTATAGGCGGTATCGTGATGATCGTAGGCTTCATCTGCTATCTTCTATATACTATAAAGAGAGCGAAAAACTCTCAGGATAAAGACGAAAACTATGAACCGGAACCTATGTGGAAAAGCATCCTGTTTATTCTGATAGGTATCGCGCTTATCGTCCTGGGTGGTGACGGAGTTGTTACGGCAGCGAGAAACCTGGCTATCATGTGGGGAATGAGCGAAACGCTCGTAGGTTTGACCATCGTTGCCATAGGAACCTCTCTTCCTGAGCTTGTTACATCTATTGTAGCTTCCGCCAAGGGAGAAAACGGCATGGCTCTCGGAAATGCGATCGGCTCAAACATCTTTAACCTGCTTCTGATACTCGGAGCCTCATCGAGCCTGCATCCGATACCCGTTACCGTGGCTTCTTTCTTTGATATCGCGATCCTTTTAGGCGTGAGCATCGCATGTTTCTTCTTCGTTTGTACAGGCAAAAAGATCACGCGTACTGAGGGCGCCGTGATGGTTGCGGCGTATGCTGCGTATACTGTTTATGCGATATTGAGGTGACGTCTGCTGTTCACGCCTCGATACTCCCTCATTCGGGGGTTCGCATACCTGCGGTATGCTTACCGTCCCTTCGGGACTCCCCCCTCATTGAGGGGCATCGACTCGTTCCTCAAGCATAAAAAAATATGCATCTTTGAGAGTAAACTCTCAAGATGCATATTTATTTTATACTTGCGTGAACAGCAGACTGTGATCAAAACTGGAAAAACGCAATTTGCTGTGTAAGATCCGATGCAACCTTCTCCATATCCTTTGCAGACTGTGAAAGGTTCTTGATCGTCGAATCCAACTCTGACATCGCTGATGATGTCTGCTCGGATGCTGCTGCATTCTCCTCTGCAACTGCTGACAGACCGTCCATGGAATCCACAACGTACTGTTTTGAATCCTCGCAGGTCTTTGCATCCTTCGCGATTGTATGTACTTCTTTGATATTGTCTGAAATATCCTTGATAAGAGCTGAGATACCGGCCATCGTAGCTTCGAGTGTTTCCTTCTGCTTCAATGTATTCTCGCTCACGATCTCTGACTGCTCTACTGCAGCCTCAGCCTCGCGTTTAAGCTTATTCATCTCGTCCTGAATATCCTTAGCTGCCTGTGATGAAGAATCAGCCAGCTGTCTGATCTCATCGGCAACGACTGCGAATCCACGACCTGCCTCACCTGCACGAGCAGCCTCGATGGAGGCGTTCAGTGAAAGGAGGTTAGTCTGAGCAGCGATATCGTCAATCATAGTGATCTTATCGAAGATATTGTCAACCGCCTTACCTGTGGCACCGATTCTCTCCTTAACGGCCTGAATACTGCTGGCCATAACATCTGAAGACTGTCCGAGTGAATCGAGCTGTCCGGAAGATGTCTGAGAGTTCTTCTCCATCTGATCGGTAATCACATTCAGCGACTCTGTTGTAGCCGATACGCTCTGAATAGCATTTGCGATAGCCTCAACATTTTCAAGAGCACGGCTTACATCAGTAGCCTGGTTCATAGCGCCCTCTGAAATCTCATCCACAGCCTTGGTAACTGACGTGGTAGCTTGCTCGATCTGATCAGCCTGCGACTCGATATTTGATGAAGAGTCTTTAACAGTATGAGCAGAATCCTTGATAGAACCCACAATCTCACTCAGCTTCTCAATAAGCTTGTCAACAGAACGTGTCATATCACCAAGCTCATCCTTACGATCATGATACTTCTCCGGACGGATGAACTTACCATCAGCAAGATTGTTGATAACATGTCCGTTCTCTTTGATCGCATTCGCGATAGAGTTTGCGATCAGGAAGGCAACTACTATACAAATGATACCAATTGCTACTATTATAATGATGAGCTTTACTACAGCTCCTGAGATAGCACTCTGAACTGAAGTACGCGGTGAACCGGTAAATGCCATACCGATGTTCTTTCCACTGTCATCCTTAACTACACAGTACGCAACACAGTATGCCTGACCGGCAACGTCTGTATTTGTAGATGTGAAGTCTTTTCCACCATTCAGACACTCAGCAACAACCTCTGCTGCAGCCTGTGTTCCAATCGGGCGAGTGTTGTCAGCCTTAACTACTGAAGTCTGGACACGAGTATCTCCCTCGAACCATGTAAAGTCATAACCTGTATCGGTCTTCAACTTATCCTCAAGATCATTCTCCTGATAGTCTGCACCATCTGCAAGCTTGATATCACGATACATCTTTGATGCTGCCTTGAGTCCGGTGAGAACCTCATCCTCCATTCCGGTTCTGACGTTGATAGCTGCCAAAATAGTAGCCACAACTCCCAAAACAATAATCGGTATTGTCACCATTCCCAAAAGTTTCAACTTGACTGACATGTGATTGCCCTCCTTATATTATATGTCTTGATTCTTCTCCAGGATTAGTTTTACTCCCCTTAGCGACACTAATCGCAAAATACCTTCTTTACTATATCAAATACATGCGGAAATGTCAAGCGGTTTTCTGACAAATCACCTATATATAATAAAGGAAAAGGAAGGCCCGAACCTGCGGTCTCGCAGGTTCAAATCAGTACAATCAATAAAAAAAGAAATGGTACGCTTCGGCGTACCATTTCTTTTTTATCGAGGTGACAGGATTTGAACCTGCGACCTCCGCGTCCCGAACGCGGCGCTATACCAAACTTAGCCACACCTCGAACTGCCCGATTTTTCGGAGCAATCAGTATAGTATCACATAGATTTGTGCTTGTCAAGAGTTTTTTCGACCGAATGCTTCCATAATCTGATATGTAACCAGAGCACTCCCGGGAGCACAACAGTGGATCCGAGGCTCATCATAAAGAGTTGAGATGTCGATCCCGAGCCCGAAATAGCAGCGATCAAAGTTATCACATACATCGCAACCAACAAAACGATCACTATCCAAGCAAATACGCGGTGAGACACCGGTCGTTTAATTGTCGGAATTTCAGCGATTTCTTTATTCTCGTTTTGACTTTCTGCAGTTTTTGCCCCCTCTATGCCACCATCTGTTACACCCTCGTCATGTCCTTCGGTCTCTGTTTTTTTGATACCCTCTTCCATGATTTCTTCATCCATTTTTGTTTCCTCCATCCCATCATATCATGACGGGTCGAGATCCTTGTAGTGTTTTGCATCTATCTTGTCAAAGTATTCTCTGATCTTTTTCTCATATCCGTTTTCTCCCGGAGTGAAGAAATGCTCATCCTTCACTTCATCAGGCAAATACTGCTGATCCACATAGTGTCCCGGAAAATCATGAGCGTACTTGTAACCGATCCCTCTTCCGAGTTTGGCAGCCCCACCATAGTGTGAATCCTGAAGGTAAGGCGGTATCGCATAGCCGGGATGACTCCTGACATATGATATGGCAGCATCTATCGCAAGATATGAAGCGTTGCTCTTCGGCGCTGTCGCCACATAAACCGCAGCCTCGGAAAGAGGTATCCTTGCCTCAGGTAGTCCTACTCTCTCAACGATATTTGCCGCGGCAGACGCTACAACTATCGCCATCGGATCGGCCATACCCACATCCTCGGACGCACAAATCATAATTCGACGGGCAATAAAGGTGATATCCTCTCCCGCTTCCAGCATCCTTGCCAGATAGTAAACCGCGGCATCCGGATCGGATCCTCTCATACTCTTTATAAAAGCAGAGATAGTGTCGTAGTGATTGTCCCCGGTCTTGTCATATGAGACCTTTCTTTTCTGTATGCACTCCTGTGCGACCTCTATTGTGATGTGGATCTTATCATCATCAGACCTGTCAGTCGTAAGCACTCCGAGCTCGATAGCATTTAGTGCAGTACGTGCATCTCCTCCTGAAACATCTGCCAAGAATTCTAAGGCATCATCATCTATGATCGCACGAAAACTTCCCAGCCCACGCTCGTCGTCTTCAATGGCTTTCTTAATTATGGATTTGATATTTTTGTCCGATAAGGGCTTCAATTCGAATATGATCGACCTGGAAATCAGAGCCCCGTTCACCTCGAAGTAAGGGTTCTCTGTAGTCGCTCCGATGAGCACCACCGTCCCGTCCTCCACGAACGGAAGCAGATAATCCTGTTGTCCCTTGTTAAATCGATGTATCTCGTCTATAAAAAGGATTGTCTTCTGCTGATATGCCGCTATATTCTGCTTCGCCTGCTCGACTACAGCTTCCATATCCTTTTTTCCTGCCGATGTCGCGTTTATCTGACAGAACTTTGCGCTGGTCGTATTAGCTATCACTCTGGCCAGCGTAGTCTTTCCGGTTCCCGGCGGTCCGTAAAAGATTACGGAACTAAGCTTGTCTGCCTTTATAGCGCGATAGAGCATCTTATCCTTACCGATGATATGCTCTTGGCCCACTACCTCATCCAGAGTTCTCGGACGGAGTCTCGATGCAAGCGGGGACTCTTTTTCCTTATTCTGTTCACCCAGATAATCAAGCAGATCCATTTACACTCTCTCCATCCAAAAATTAAATACGTTCCAAAAAAATCACAGAATTCCCATTCACACAAAACTCATCAAACTACGAAATTATCACCCTGATTTTCTGTCGTTCTACATTTATAGTAGAAACACTTCGCCACCTGAATCACCATAAGTGACCGTACCCAAATCTTCAACATTTTCCTTCCCGGCGAAGAGTTGCGTCAATTCCTTTTTAAACTTTCCGGCTTCTTCCTCAGGTATGACCAAATCGAGTGTCACACAATTCCCATAGTCGCCTGACAACTCGGAAACTCGGCATTCCCGCATCTTGTACTGCAAACTGCCAAGGTTTGTATAATCCAGTTTTACTACAAGGCGTTCACCGCGAGAAACCGTGGTTAAATCAGAATTGTCAAGGGCGTCCTTCACGGCGGTTGAGTAAGCTCTCACCAGGCCACCCGATCCGAGCAATGTTCCTCCGAAGTACCTGGTCACAACCGCCAATATATTTCTGATTTGATTTCCTGACAAAATATCGAGCATCGGACGCCCTGCCGTGCCCGATGGTTCACCATCATCCGAACTCCTCTCGATGATATCCTTTTTGTTATCCGAAAAGACGATATAGGCATAACAGTTGTGCCTGGCATCGTAGTATTTTTTACGGAGCGCTTCTATATGCTCCGTAGCCTCCGCCTCACTTGACACGGGAATAAGCGTCGCGATAAAGCGAGATCTCTTTTCCACATATTCAGCTGAACCGCCACGTGTCAAAATCTGCATAAGCCTCCAATACTCCAATCCATGCCTGTTTACGCCTTCTTGTGTTTCTTTTCCTTTATAGTCGGCTGGAATCCCTTCATATCATCCGCGATCTCCTTGCTGAGGATCAACAGGCAGATCAGATTCGGTATAGCCATAAGGGCATTCGCTATGTCTGAGAAGTTCCAAACTATCGTAAGCGTTGTCGTAGCGCCGACGTATACTATCAGCGAGAAGAAAACGCGATATATCATATTATACTTGTGACTCTTTAATATATACTCAAAGGCCTTCTCTCCATGATACTCCCATCCGAGAATCGTCGAAAAGGCAAAAAGCGCAATTCCTATGGTGACTAACCATCCGCCCACAGGTCCCAGCGCCGACTCAAACGCGGCTATCGTCAATGCCGAACCGGTCACTGCGTTTCCGGCTGCATCAGTGAGTCCGACCACTCCCGAGCTCGCGATACAGAGTCCCGTGATCGTGCAAACCACGATGGTATCCCAGAATGTACCTGTCATATTGATGTAACCCTGATGTACATGGTTATTGGTGGATGCTGCCGCTGCCGTGATCGCTGCAGACCCCATACCGGCCTCATTTGAGAACACGCCCCTGGCAACACCGTATCGCATGGCCTGCATCATAGACGATGCAAAAATACCAAGCCCGGCACCGCCCGCTGCCTCCAGCGAAAACGCGCTCTTGAAAATCATCACGCAACCGTCGGGAACATTTTTATAGTTGATGATGATCACGATCAGTCCGGCAATGATGTAGAATACAGCCATGAGAGGAACCACGACCTGAGACACCTTTGAGATCGTTTTGATACCGCCCACAATGATGACCAATGCCAGCACCGTGATGATGATACCTGAGATCCACTGAGGGATATCGAATGTATTGTTAAGCGCCTCCGTGATCGAGTTGGCCTGTGTCAGGTCACCGATTCCAAATGAAGCGATCACCGCAAACAATGCAAACAGGAACCCGAGCATCGCACCGAAACGCTTGTGCTTGAAAGCGTTTTTCATGGTATACATCGGGCCGCCGCTCATCTCTCCCTGCTCATTTACCTCACGGTATTTGATGGCGAGCATACACTCGGAAAACTTTGATGTCAGGCCAAAGAACGCGGAAAGCCACATCCATACGAGCGCTCCCGGTCCTCCGGCAACCATCGCGGTAGCCACGCCGACGATGTTTCCGGTACCGATCGTAGCCGCAAGAGCCGTAGTCAGTGCCGAGAACGGAGATATATCTCCTTTTCCGCTCTTGGTTCTGGCCTGCTTACCAAGTCCGCTCTTAAGCGCATAGCCGAGGTTTCTCCATCCCAGAAATCTCGTGCGGAACGTAAGAAATATTCCCGTTCCCATCAGGAGCACCAGCATCACCGGTCCCCATACCAAATCATCGATAGTTGACAAGATAATCTCAAAAGATTCCATTTTTCATAATCTCCCTAAAGCTGCATTTAATTTATTCTTCAGAACCTGAATACGGTTCATATGTTTTATCAAAAATCTTCCCGCGGATCACGTAGATATCATGCAGATCATCCTCTCTGACAGCCAGATAGTCTCCTACCTCTCCACGATAATATCTATCCTTATCCCAGGAGGTGAATACCTTTACCTGTTTCGTGAGCTTTTTCGCATATATGCATGTCTCTCCTGTCGCGACGCAGAGTTTCATGTGGTCAACGAGCTTGTAGACGTCTCCGTATACGATGTCCCTGACGGTCGGCTCGTACTCAAACGTTATGTCCGATTCGTCGTCGGTAGGTATGTAGCTCGACAAAAACTTGCTTTTCAGGATCGGATAAACCTCACCTTCGATACCTATCATCAGATACAGATCGTCAGTGACCTTTCTCTCTACGTCACCCTCCAGGGTACGAATAAGAATGGATGCACCCGGCGAAACGATCTCAGACGCCTCAACATAACCGATGCTGAATGACTTCTTCATATACATATCCATGTCAGAGATGTCGATATCATACTCCTCTGCTCTGATGATCTCATACGCCTCATGATACTCATCGAGCTTCTCGCTCAGGTAGTCAGCCATCTTTTTTGTGCCGTGAGATTTTTCGAAGGCGGATGCGGAGATGAATCCTCCCGCCTTATTGATATGGCCTCCGCCACCTCCCAGACCCTTGCATACGAACTCCGCGAGCTCGTTTGCCTTGGTGAGATTCACACAGCTTCGGACAGACAGCTTGAAGCCACCCTGATTCGGGTTAAACGCGATACATGTATCTATGCGATCTACCTGAATAACGAAATCACTGATGATTCCGAGTATGTTCGGATCGCACTCCTCCGCCTCTATAACAGAATAACGATACTTCTCGGACATCCTCTGTCCCACGAGAGCACGGCTCGCCACACCCATCTCATCTACGGACAGATTCGTATTGATAAGCCTGAAAATAAGCTTTTCATCTCTTTCGAGCAGGTCTCTCATATCCCTGTCCATCGGGTGATACAACTCCTCAAACGCACTCGAGTCGGTATATAATCCGTAGTAAAGCGCTGTCGCCAGCTTCTCATCCGCGTTAACGTCATACCCTTCCTTCAAGAGCAGATCCCAAACTATGGTCGAACAGGAAGCGAGGTTGCTTCTGATAAGAATATCCTCGTCCTGAGTTTCATCACTCTGGTGATGATCGATGACGACCACCTTCGGCGCATCAAAATGCGACACGTTGCTCTCACCGTACCTGCAGTCCGTCGTTATCAGCAGATCACAGTCTATCTCGCCATCCTCATACTCCACTGGGATTTCGAGCTCGTCCACCATCATACGCAGGTTTGGCTTGGTGATCTGCCTGTCACCGCCATAGATAAACCTGACTGACACATTTTTACTCTCATAGAACCTGTACAGAGCAAGTCCCGAAGCGAGCGCATCCGCGTCGGGATTGTCATGACACTGAATACATATCTTCTTATAGTCTGAATAATTTGATAAAAATGCCACCTTGGCCTCCTCCCCTTTCAGGTCAACATAACCTTTCTAATTATACACTATTTCGAGCGTCTTGTATATAATTTTTTGCCAAAAGCTTACACAAAAAGAATAGAGGCCCCTGGTGTGTAGGGACCTCTATTATATTGAAGGGGAGAGCAGGTTCTCACCCGCCCTGGCAATATTCAGGAAACGCACAAATGCATCTCCGGGCATACGGATATCACCGCACAACCTCAAAAATGATTATATATCAAAAACAGTTGAAAGGAAAGACTAAATATGATACAATGTTATATCATAATGATATAACTGTGCGGGACCATTTTTGCACCACTTTTAAGGAGGAATCTATGTCAATTTCATACGAATATTACAAAATATTCTATTATGTAGCACGCTACCAGAGCTTTAACCAGGCTGCAAAGGTTCTCTTGAACTCACAGCCCAACATAGCACGAGCCATAAACAATTTAGAGAGCGAGCTTGGCTGCAAGCTTTTTGACCGTTCGCACCGCGGTGTGAGACTGACAAATCAGGGGCAGCTCCTCTACGAACATGTCTCTGAGGCTCACAAGCATATCCGTCTCGCAGAGGACAACCTCAGAACCATGGTGAGCGGAAGAAAGGGGACTATATCCCTCGGCATATCGATCGGTATCACCGATGTCGTGATCAGAAACAGGATCCTTCCTCCGCTCAAAGATTTTACTCGTTCAAATAAAGATGTAAATATAAGGATTCTGAACGATTCGACTCCGAACCTGATCAAAGGTGTGATCGACGGATCGGTCAACCTCGCGATCATCACGACAACGAGTTTCTCGGAACCCATCCTCAGAGAGCATATCCTATACACCTTCTCCGAAATCCCCATCGCAGGGAACGCATTTCGAGATGAGCTTTACGGACGGACAGTGTCCCTAAAGGACCTCACATCCTATCCCGTTATCACGCTGCAGCGTGACTCTGAGAGCTTCTCTATCCACGACAGACTGTTCGCCTCCCACGGAGCCATCCTGCAGCCTAACATCGAGGCTTCCACCATGCGACAGGCGTTGGCATTTGTCGAGAACGACATGGGGATCGCATGCATCGCCGAGGAGTACGTCAGACCTGCCATCGAACGCGGGAGTATTTTTCGGATAAATGTCGACGTGGGCATCCCCACACGTGAGATATCGCTGTATATAAACAAAGTCGGCATGTCGACGGAGGCTGTTGACCTCGAAAATCATATACTCGAATACAACAAACAACTTTCAAATAAAACGTGACATCATAAAAAAAGTGTTGTATAATTAAGAAGTCGTATAGCTTTTTCATATGATTTGTATACCGGGAGGAGTAAGGACAGATTATGTTTGAAAAGATAAGGGAACGAGGAATACAGCTTAAAAGACTGAATATATGCATGTTTATCGTCGGATTGCTCGCCAGCATCGCCATGTTTGCCGCGATGCAGATTACGACCAGCATCTATAACGAAACGCATGAGGTCACTCAGAACCTGAGCAAATGGCGAACCAGTGCGTACGATCTCCAGGTAGGCTCTGACTATCTGACCGAACAGATCAGGTGCTTCGTCGCTACCGGCGACAAAACATATCTTGATAACTATTTCACCGAGGTTAATGTCACAAAAAGACGTGAAAAGGCTCTTCAGGAGATACAGCGCCACTCAGAGTACGTTGCTGCTTTAGACAATCTGAGAAGGGCGATGTCGAGTTCCACCGAGCTCATGACCAGCGAGTATACAGCTGCAAAGCTCACCGCTCAGGCCTACGGACATGATCTTTCGACATTCCCCGAGGAAGTACAGACGATAGTCCTGTCTGCTGCAGAAAAGCAGATGACAGATGAACAGAAAAAAGAACACGCAGTTGACCTTGTTTTCGGCCCCAAGTATAAGGCAGTAAAGGATACCATATCGTCTTACATGCAAAAGTCGATGGACTCATTGTCAACCGGCATCCAGGCAAAACAGCTCGAGATGGCTCAAAAGCTTGAGCTTCAGGTGTTCTTTGAGCATGCGTTGACCGTGATACTGATCGTTATCATGCTTGGTATCATTGTCATGAGTTCGATACTGATCATCAAACCGGTCAGAAAGGCCATAGCGCGCATACGAAACGAGGAAGAGC
>JAEEGL013386982.1_pt1 | contig 14604 bp, 10 predicted proteins | sample 9134231 | NCBI WGS metagenome assembly JAEEGL01 (sample SAMN16246548, study PRJNA631951) | gut metagenome | biome: gut microbiome; feature: rumen; material: fiber-attached | host: Bos | place: Iran: Karaj | collected 2018-10 | reverse complement strand
TTTCCTCATGAAAAACTCTGTTGAAGCTGGGAATACTCTGGAAACCTGAAAGCATAGCTATCTCTGTAAGTGTCATATTGTTATGAGAAAGAAGCTCAGTTGCCTTCTCAAGACGTATCATGTTAAGCCACTTGCTGTAATTCATGCCCGTGACATTCTTAAATATTCTTGAGAAGTAGTCTCTGCTTATTCCTGCCATCTGCGCCATAGCACCCTGAGAAAGGTCATCTGCGGTGAGATTATTCTTTATATAATCAGTTACCATCATCATTCGGCGCATCACATCATCTTCATAGCCATTATGAGCATCCACTCTTAGCTCATCAGCAAATTCATCCCTGTGCTCATCCAGCGTCAGCATGAACTGCATAAGGAGCATACAGCATTTAAGCTCACTGTCAGGGCCGCCTGAAAAAAAGACTTCTTTCATCTTATATGCAAGATCAGTCAGTTCTTTAACCAGTTCAGGATGACTGTTAATGCATAAAACATGAAGATTTCTATAAAAATGCACGATTCTCTGCAAATCAAAAAGCGAATTTATAAATGCGTTACTGAACTGAATAACCAGCGACTTTTCTCTGTCAGCATCAATGATCGCATGCGTTTCCATTGGCCATATCAGCACAAAATCCCCTTCAACGAGGTTGTACGTATTTTGATTTACCTTGAAAATATTTGTATCGCCCGGTCCCACCAGTAGTATTTCACCATATGAGTGCCAGTGCATCTGATAGCTGCGTTCTTTAAATCCTGTAGCCATATTGAACGCGCTTCTATTTATAAATTCATACATCTCGTATTTACTGTAATCCATTAATTGCAACCTTCCAGAACCCTTCCCCGAAAGGAACGGCTCATCTATTGAATACTATCATTTTGGATAAAACCAATCTTCTTATATTTTGACATGCCACCTTTCACTTTTCAACCCGAACAAAAAATGAGAAATTCAAAGTCAAAACATAAGAAGTACTTATAAAATAACAGAGCTATATTACAGATGCTCAATCTTTTCCGGAGCAAATGGAGATTTATTATGAAAAAATATACAACAGATATGACAGTCGGAAGTCCTGTGAGGCATCTGCTTTTATTTGCTCTTCCGGCACTTATTGGAAACATTTTTCAGCAGGTGTATAACCTTGCTGATTCAATCATTGTAGGTCGTTTTGTCGGATCAGAGGCTCTTGCAGCGGTTGGTGCAACAGGCTCTGTAACCTTCCTTTTCTTTGCTCTTTGCAATGGTATAGGAAGTGGCGGCGGAGTCATCGCATCCCAGTACTATGGCGCTCATGATGATGACAATGTCAAAAAGACAATCGTAAACACCGGCATAATCATGCTTATTGTTCCCGCCATATTCGGTACAATAGGCTTCATTTTAGCACCCACTTTACTTAGAATATTAGGCACTCCGGAATCTATACTGGCAGCATCTGCAGCATACATCCGCTTCATGTGCATAGGGTTATTGTTTGTTTCCCTATATAATTACATAACTTCAATGTTGCGAGCACTGGGGGATTCCAAGTCTCCCCTTTATTTCCTCATCCTTTCTGCAATAATCAATGTTGTCCTTGACATCTTATTGGTTTACTTCTTAGGTATGGGCATAAATGGGGCAGCCATAGCGACTGTAATATCACAGTTTATAGCTGCCGCATCATGCATTGTTTATGCCAGAAAGGTTAATCCCTATTTTAAGCTTGGTAAAAAGGATATCGTGTTTCTCCCTTCACTTGCATCGAAAGTAGTTCGACTCGGTGTTCCTATGTCCCTCCAGTTTGCTCTCATTGCAATATCTGCAATGGTTGTCCAGAGGATAGTTAATTCCTATGGAACAGTTGTGGTGGCTGCCTTTACTGCTACAAGCAGAATTGAGCAGCTCATCCACCAACCCTATATAACTCTAAGTACATCCATTGCCACCTTTAGTGGTCAGAACTACGGTGCTGCTAAATATGACCGTGTAAACACCGGCTACAAAAAGGGACTTGGCATCATGGTAGCTTTTACTGTAATCATGGTTACCGTTATGCAGATCTTTGGCGGCGCGATAACGTCTTTATTTGTTACAGATGCAGAGGTTATTGCTCTTGGTACAAACGGTCTTAAAATTACCAGTATTTTCTATATTGCACTTGGACTTATATATGTTGTAAGAGGAGTCTTAAATGGTATTGGCGATGCCTTCTTTGCACTGTTCAACGGTATTGTTGAAGTCATTGGAAGACTTACCATTCCGATTCTCATTACCCATTACATGGGTATGGGTGCTCCCGGAATCTGGCTTGCAACGGGAATCGTATGGGCATTAAGTGGTATAACTGCCTGGATGAGACTTTATACCCACTTTACCCTTAAGCATTTCCCTGTCAGATTGCCCGCTTTATTTAAAAATACTCAGGCTGTCAGTAAGCTCTGATGCAACACCGCTAAGATCCTTTGCCTGTGTGGAAAGATTACCTATTGTGTTGCTGATCTCGCTTGTGGTAGCAGATGTTTCTTCTGAGGAAGCTGCGTTGGTTTCAGAAATTGATGAAAGTGAATCCATGGCTTCCTCTATTATTTTTCTCGCCTCAACGCACTGAGCCACATCACCTCTTATATCGCCAATATATTCTGTAGTCCTGCTTATCTGAGCAAGCAGTGAATGAATGGTATCTGTTGTGCTCTTAAGAACTTCCTGCTGTTTTAATGTCAGTTCATGAACCTCACCGGACTCAACAACTGTGCTCTGTGATGAAGCCAAAAGTGCGTCCATTTCGTCCTTTATACTCTCTGCTGTTTCTGCTGAGTCTACAGCAAGCTTTCCAATTTCTTCAGCTACAACTGCAAAGCCTTTTCCCATTTCTCCTGCTCTTGCTGCTTCAATTGATGCATTGAGTGAAAGAAGATTCGTCTGTGAAGCTATCTCGGAAATTGCAGCAACCTTTTCATTGATAAGATCAACTGCCTTACTTGTATCCTTGATCTGTTCAGAGATTCTCTCAATTCCTCCAACCATGGTATCTGTTGATTCCTGCAGATGCTTTAGCTGATTCTCGGATTCCATTGAGGAAGTCTGCATTTCTTTGGCAATGTCATTAAGTTCATCAGTAGCACTGACTACATTGTCAATTGCCATTCCAATCTGCTTTACATTCTCATTTGCTTCAGCTACGTCCTGAGCCTGCTTTGTAGCACCCTGGGCTATATCGCCGACTGCAATTGAGATTCCGGACATCGCATCAGATAGTCTGTCAGTTATTTCAACCAGCTCATCCGAATGTCCGCTCACCGTATTAGCTGCACTTTTTGACTGGGGGATCAGCTGATCAAGTTCCTCCATAAGTGCATTTATGCCATTTCCGATTTTTCCCGTTTCATCCTCGGAATGAACTTCTACTCTGGCAGAAAGATCTCCATTACCGGCCTTTATATCCTCTACAATTGAGTTGATCTTCTGTGTCATTTTAATGATTGGAGTTGTGATGTTGTTACTAAGGATTGTTACTACAACTGCCGCTGCCACGCAGAATATAATTGCAAGAATTACAAAAATTCTGATCATCTTGTTTATAGGTGCTCTGTATATGTTTTTAGGTGTAATTACTGCAACTGTCCAGTTGTTAGAATTAACGGTAGCACTTGTCAGATAGCTGCTTTCGCCCGTGTAGTCCTTAAAAGCTCCGCCTGATAAAATAGCCTTAATATAGCTTCCATCAACTACCTCATCCATTGTATGAACTGTATCAGCAGACAATCCATACTCGGGATGAACAACTATACTGTTCTGGTCTGTTGCAACAATCGTATATCCATTTTCAGGAGTGGGAACGTTGCTTGTCAGCGCATCCAGATCAAGGTCAATTCCGATAACACCCGAATCTATCGCATATGACATACTTATGCAGAGCGCGCCGGAAATCTGATCAACATAGGGTTCTGTATAATATATCCCACTTGTTGCCTTGGCGCCGATAAACCAGGATCTCTCTATGGCTATAAAATCATCCGGAGCTTCATAGTATCCAAAAACCATGTCATTATCATTAGTGACATAATAAATCTCACTTACGGTCTGGTTATCATCTACTATCTTGGCAAGCATCGGCCTTAGCGATTGTATATCGCCTTCTATTACTTTTGCAGAATCAGCTGTTGTCGTCAAAATAGCGCCATTTGTCTTAAACCAGCTATCAATTATCTCTGCATAATAGTTTGCTGTTTCCTGGTAAACATTGTCTGAAAGACTTTCGAAATTTGACTTAGAACTCAGAGTACTGATGACAGCATTTACGACAAGAAGAATCAGTGTCATAAACGTCATTAAAAGTGTGATTCGTCTTCGTAAACTCTTCCTCATGCTAATCCTCCTTCACATGAATCGGGTACGGATTGATATAGAAATAACGAGATATTCACACTAATTGTACAATTATTTCACTTTTCGTTTATAAATTTTGTATTATTAATTCATTAAGTTTTAAAAAGAATATTTGCCCGGTCAGTGATAAAAACAGTCATTCAGGATATGCCCTTCATTGCTGTCTTTTTCTCATACATACGCTCGTCAGCAATAAGGTATGCTGCGTTCCAGTCATCGTCACCAGCTTCATGCCTGTATGCCATTCCAAAAGCAGCACTTCTGTTTATTGAAGGATCCTTTTTGTTGAGCTTTGACAGCTTCTCGTTTACTTCATTCATAAGTTCTTCCGCCGTAAGGATGTTGGCATCACGAAGAACGGCCACAAATTCATCGCCGCCAATTCTAGCAATAAAGCCTTTTCCTCTAAAACAGTTCTGCAATATTTCAGTAAATTCCAGAAGATATTTATCTCCCATAAGATGACCCTGTTTGTCATTAACAGGCTTTAATTCATTTAAATCAATGCTGACTATGCAATAGTCCTCGCCTCTCTCCTCAATTTCTTTGATGAATTTCTCAAGACGGGATCTGTTTGGTATTCCTGTAAGTCCATCGGCATAGGCGAGGTGGGCAAGAGACTCGTTCTCCTTTTTCTTTGCAAAGGATTCCGAAATAAAGAACTGGTAATTACCAAGTGTTGCAAAGACCATACACATGGCACCCATAGGAACAGCCTTTTTTGAAAGAGTGATCTGCTGCATAATCCCAGCCAGCTCAAGATAATAGAAAATGACATTAAAGAAGAATGACGCAATAAGTGCACCAATTCCAACAAGCTGGGTAATCTGCGCCGGAGTTATCCTCTTTTCTATAGTGTCCATAATTAGCATATAGACCAGGAATAAGAACATAATAAATGCGTTAACCTGTGAAATAAAGAGCATACGATTTATATGCACTATTCCAAGGAAATGTAAAAGAATAGGAGTCTCAGCTACAAAGGTGCCAAAAACGAAAAACACAAAAAATACTTTTCTATTTAAATAGTTCTGCATACATCCCATTACTGAGTATATGATCGGAACTGCCAGATAGAGCGAAATATACTCTATCTCCGTCTGATGACCGTTTGTATCAATAAAAAGATCAAAAAGTCCAAACTGCGTCAAAAACCATATACCAAGATCCATGCAAAGAAGTGATGAATATGTGTGCATATTGATTTCCGGAAGATCACTTCTAAACGCAATTGAAATAACAAGGAACATAAGTCCAAATATCAGCAAAAATGCAGATGTAATAAACACAAAGAAATTGTTATATACAGAATGATGGAGAACATCCAAATATTCTCCAAAGACAGGCGCATCATAGAAATTATAGGCACCATCCTCTGATATCATGAATTCTATCTCGAGAAGTACATTATTTCTTATAACAGGCAAAGCTACATAGTTTTTATCACAGCCTATAAACTTATCATCTCTGTACTGCCTTAGATAACGGGCTCCGCAAATCCTTTCATTCACCATTACTCTCCATGAGCTGAATCTGGATTCAAACATCAAGGTAGGACTTGAATAATCTCGAAGGTCAAAATTGGTGCGCATCAGACGTATTTTGTCACCCTTGTAAGTTGCATTACCAATAAGCCCTCTTAGTTCAGAGAGCTTAATATCTGTGAATTTGGTGTCATTGTAAATAACAGTCCAGCCATCATCCAACGCTTTGATATTTGATGGATCAGAGGGCTTTAGATACCAAAGACCTATCGACACCAGACACACAAACATGACGAATGCAATTGAAAGAAACAATGCTCTTTTACGCATGGTGTTTCTCCTTCATCTGGTACATTCTTGAATCTGCAAGGTAAAATACATCTTCAAATTCACCTGACTTTGCTTCATAACTATATGCATAGCCTGCGGATGCTGACAGCGTGAATTTGTCATCTCCTTTGTTAAATTCCTCCATATCATGCTCAAGGGTGCGTATACTTCTATCGCATACATCTGCCCCCGGATCTTTAAAGAAAACGATGAACTCATCTCCACCGGTTCTTCCAATAAGGCTTGCACCTGCAAACGCGTTTTCCAGATACCTTGAAAAGGTTTTGATCATTCGATCACCTTCAAGATGTCCAAAGGTATCATTAACATATTTCAGTCTGTCAAGATCAAGGCTGACAACAGCATAAGGTCCTTTAAGAGTTGCAGCATACTGCATGCATTTTCCTCTGTTCATAAGCCCTGTCAGATTATCTGTGTATGCAAGGCCCTCCAGCTGTCTCTTCATTTTGTCTACATTCATATGATCAATACTATTCAGGAAGTAATAGATAAAGATGCAGATTATGAAAAACAGCAGTCCTAAATTAAAGAAGTTTACATTCTCAAAGGTGTTTGCTTTTGCTATGTTATCGTTGAGCTTTATAAAGTTAAATTTTCCTATTTCAAGAAGGCCAAAGATAATCAGGTTGATGAAGCCCAAAAGCAGGTACTGATCCGCATCAATACCCGTATATGTCTCAGATTCAGTTCTTTTCTTATGTTGCGTCCTGACCCCCACAATTAGTGCAGGAAGTATAATAGCTATTTCAAATACTGCTGCAATCTGCAACGGTATAATGAAAACTTCAAGGTGAACAATGTTAGACAGGTGCAAAAGCCATACAACTACCGGCACAACAGCATTTAGCACAACGAATATTCTTTGCCTTACATTTGCTATTTCCGGATGGGTAGCATAAAGAAGAATACTAATTGCAAGCGGAATGAAATAGAGCGACATATACTCCATCACAGAAAAGAAATCATCTTCTTCACTTATAAAGCAGAAAATATCGTTATAAGCAAAGATGTAAACCTCCATAAGCGCTGAAATTGCTGAGCTGAAGAAAATCTGCAGTTCTACCCTTCGATAAAGCAGTAGGAACACACCCATACAAAAGAGAAGGCAGGAATAGATATGGAAAAATCCACCTATAAATAAGGGTAGTCTGTGATACTGAAGAAAGCTCTGTACAAGCTCATGCTCTGTCCCATAGTAAATAGGGAAAAACTGTTTCATACTATTCTTGTCAGACACTGTAAAAATGATCTTTACATCATGAGATTTGGCACCATCATCCACATTTATCATGTGATATTTCTTTGGAATGAATATGCCATCAGCAAGCATCTCCTTGCCGTATTCATAAGCCTTTTTTCCATCAATATGCACTTCAACAGCAGTCAGACTACTCTTAAACATAATTGATGGAGATGCTATAGCCACCGGTAATAGATTTTTTGTAATTATAATAGTTTCGCCTTTTTGGGTTTTTTCAAGTGCAAACTCAGAAAGAGTTACATTCTTATAGACATTATCGCCACGAAAAACAGACCAGCCCGTATCAAGCTGACGAAGATCAGAAGGATGTGATGAAGTAAATAAGTTGCTTCCGAAAACTACCAGTATTGTCGCTACAATAATCATGAGTATCGGAAGGATCAAATACCTTTTGCTTTTGGTCTTTCTATTCATGACTCTGCCATAGCCTTTATTTGTGCACACTTAGCTATTTTTATTATATCCCAACCATAGTGCACAAATTATTAAAATAGCGTAAAGCTTTCAGAAACAGCCTGTGTTTTTTTATTAAACTAAATCTTCTTTAAAGTCACGATTTTATTCTTCTACACTTTTTTAAAATAAATATGGATTATTGATAATTTGTCAATAAACTGATATATCTATATGAGTGCCATCCGGCACTTGTTTAAATGCTTATTTGACGGGAGAAAGAAAAATTAATGAATTCAGAAACAAACAACATGACCTCAGGGAACAGTACAAAACAGATTGTCCTGTTTTTCCTGCCTCTTTTGGCTGGGAATTTTTTCCAGCAGGTTTACTCACTTGTAGACAGCATAATAGTCGGAAAGGGAATCGGTGATAAGGCTCTTGCTGCAGTTGGTGCATCCAGTACGCTCAATTTCCTCATTCTCGGATTTGTAGTTGGTCTTACAGGCGGATACGGGATTCATTTTTCACAGTCCTTTGGAAAAGGTGATCATAAGCTTCTTCGCGAATACATTTCCACCTCTCGGTTTATCAGCATTATTCTGAGCATACTTTTCACCGTTGTGTGTATCCTTTTACTAAAGCCAATGCTTCTTTTCATGAATACACCTGAAGATATTTTTAAGAATGCCTACAATTACTTTGTTGTTATTCTTGGCGGAATTCTCATAACTGTGCTGAACAACCTGGCTATCACAATACTCAGATCTCTTGGAGATAGTAAAACACCACTCAGAGCATTGATAGTATCTTCAATCATCAATATTATTCTGGATATACTTTTTGTAATCGGACTTAAAACCGGAGTAGTCGGTGCAGCAGTTGCAACGGTCATCGCTCAGGCTGTGTCTTACGTTTATTGTAAGCTTCAGATTAACAGAATTCAGATTTTAAAAGCAGATGAAAAAGAAGGACAGACTCGTTCTCTTCCAAGAAGGGATCTTTGCTTTGATCTATTGAAAATCGGACTTCCTGTTGGATTTATGAATTCAGTAACTGCTATAGGTGTTATGGTTCTTCAGTTCTTTGTTAACTCCATGGGAAGTGCCTATGTTGCAGCTTACTCAGTATGCATGAAATTCTCAGGTCTTTTTGAGCAGTTTGGAATCTCCGTAGGTCTCGCCATCATGACCTTTGTAGGGCAGAACGAAGGCGCCGGAGAATACGGCAGAATAAGAAAGGGTGTAATTCAAGGTATCTGGCTCACTACTTTACTGAATATCCCTATTGCTATCCTATTTATAATTTTCCCACGCCTTATCTCATCACTCATGCTAAGTGATCCGGTTACTATCGGCTACTGCGGAGAGTTTTTACCGATTCTTGGAATCAGCATGTTTGCTTTAGGCTGGCTCTTCGTTTTCCGCTACGCTGTTCAGGGACTTGGTAATACTGTTGTGCCTATGATTTCAGGCTTTCTTGAAGTTTCGATGCGCCTTATCTTTGGTTTTACTCTTGGAAGGGTGTCCTTTAGAGGTGTTGCAATTGCAGAAGTTTCAGCCTGGATTGGAGCTTTTGTAATGCTCATGATCACATACTTCGTTGATATGAAAAAGCTTGAAGCCCGTGCCTCGGCAAATTCCTGACGTTTTGTACGTGTCTGACGTTCTCAAAAAACAAGGATGATAATCTCAACCGATTATCATCCTTACTTTAAAGCATTTATCCTCTGAAATGTAGTGCACGCCGCTGTTTGTCTGGTGGGCAAAAGCCAGTACACTTCTCGTTCCAATTCCGTGATCATCCTCTGTGGAGAACGGATATCCATTTTCATCAAGCGGTACTTTTTCTGCACAGGAGTTCGCCACTTCTAACAAAAGCTGACTCTTATATCTGGCAGTGATTTCAATATTTTTCTCGCCTTCTGTGATTTTCTCACATGCATGAATGGCATTTTCCAAAAGATTACTGATTGCTATAGCAAGCTGCATCTCATCAGTTTCCAGATCAGAAGGGATATTGGTCGACACGTTTACATTTATTCCCTTTTTCTTTGCCATTGATACATAATGTGTGATTGCTGCATTTACAGTTGTATTATCGCAGTATTTCCTGACAGATTCCGGTTCCTGATCAAGTCTCTCTTTAAGGCACTCCTTAGCTTCTTCATATTTTCCCGCTTCAAGGAGTGACATCAAAAGTGCCTCAAAATGGCGCCTGTCATGCCTCATGGTTCTGTCCTGAGCAATGAATTCTTCCGATGCCATAAGGCGATCCTTCATTGTTTTTGTTGCAATCTCCATGATCTCAGCATCTGATTTAAGCTGCATCTCATTCTGCCTGAGCTGCATTTCTTTTTTTATCACATTCGTGTACTTTTCAAGTATTGCAAAAACCACGATGTTAATAATTGTGAGGATTACCGTAAGTTCAAGGAACTGCGGGACACTGAGTTCCCTGGAATTTCCAACCCTTATGGTGTCTATCATTATGATTACAACAGATAAAACAGGTGTTACCAGAAATGGAATCGTGACCTTATCAAGTCGTTTATTTTTATCCTTATTTCCAAATGTACATATGGCAAGAACAGCGATAAAGTCAGTTAAGAAAATTGCCATCATTATTCCGGGTGTGAACGTATCATAGTTAACCTTATTTCCGCTGACATTATTTACCAGCCCCAGAACCGTTGCAAATCCTGTCTCAGCAGCAATCATTATAGCCACGAAGAATATGTAATACACGATGCCACGAAGATTGTTCACACTATAGATAATAAATAGAGGGATGAAGTAGCATGTCATGCTTATAGCCATATTCAGCGGGACGATTCCCAGCGCGTTAACATTTACATATGCCACCCAGGCAATGAAATAGACGGTAAAAACTGCCCATCCTCTTTTGGCAAACCATTCCTTTTTCTCAAAGAAGGTCCTGTGCAGAAGGAAAAACATATATTCCACTCCTGTGTCCATTATCGCCAGCATTAAATATGGATTTGTTAGTATGTCGACCATGTTCTGTTACCCCAAGTTCTTTTTCCATACATATAGGATGATTTGTAAAAAGCCTCTTCTTTGAGCCTTAATACCTCTTATTCCTCCCAGAAAAGATCATCCAATGTCTTCCCCAATACTTTACATATAGAGATGCAAAGCTTGATCGTAGGGTTGTAATCACCCTTTTCAATCGCACTTATAGTCTGCCTCGACACCTCGCAGCGCTTTGCAAGATCATCCTGAGAGAGGTCCATAGCTGCTCTTGCTGATTTTAATTTCAAATTCTTCATAGCTTATTCCTCCCCGGTATTTTTTTCAGTAAGCATCTTAACACCTACAACTGCTGCCAGTGTAAGGAAAGTAATTGCCATGACTCCACTTGTAGAAACTTTGGTAAGAATCATCTCAATCAGAGACTGTGTATGAACTTCTTCCTTTGTCCATCCTAAAATACCAGAGGCAAAAGAAATAATGTTAACTGCACCCACAATCAGGCAGATTGAGAAATAACTGTTCCAGTTCTGTCCAAGCATAAAGAAAGAATTATGAACTATGCAGTAAATGCCCCATACAAGAAAGCTTATCATCACTACTGCCATGAGAAGTCCACCGAGTATATATTCAGGAATAGCACTTCCGATGGCTGAATCAACTACAATGATTCCGCAAAGAAGGAACAGTGTCGTCATATATGCGATCTTATATCCCTCTGCTCTGATCTGCTCCTGCATCTCATCGAAGTGATATTCCTTTTTCCTCTTCCTGCTGATCACTACAAGTACAGCAGCTATCGCTACGTATATTATTAACAGAAAAATTACATTGCCTACCATAATATGCCTCCTATAAACCCATGTTGTCAGTTCGTCAAAAAACTATGATCATTTGTTTTTGTGATTTTATAGTAGCACCTTATATGAATAATGTCAATTATATCTTACATTTAAAATAATATTTTTTACTATTTTCTATTTCGTTCTTTAAATGAATTCGGTTAATTTCCGCTGTTTTCCTGGATTTATTCGACTATTCCAGCTTTTTACTCCAATTCGTAGAGTCGATAAATTTTTCTGTACATGGATCCTGTAAATAAGAGTTTGAAGAATGCTTTTTCCAGGCCTTTTAACTCGTCTACAAGTTTATCCGGTGTGAAGGAATGCTCTTTCTTTAGCTTAATGTCTGTATCTGTAAGGACAGTTTCAATATCATCGATTCCATATAACATGGTAACTCCCACATCATTTACAGGGTTCTTATATTTTGAAGCCTTAGCACCGAATTCTGTGTAGACATCCATCAGGATATGTACTGAGTTATACTTTTGTTTCAGTGCTTTAAAGAAACTGTTTATCTGCTCTTTTGTGAGGTACATGGATATTCCTTCAAGCACTACGATAACCGTATCGCTGTCTGGAAGTGTATTTATCTGATCAGCGTCCGAAGCATCGAGAGTCATCATTTTGTAATTATCTGTTTCAGGATAGTGCTTTTTCCTTATCTCCAAAACATCCGGAAAATCACAGTCAATCCACAGCCTGCTCTTTTCCTTCACTCTCCTGCATCTGCTGTCCAGACCACAGCCTATATGAAGCACGAGAGCGTCTTTGTTTTCTCTTAACATCTTATCAGTCCAGTCATCAAAGACTCTCGCCCTCATTGCCATATTATATGCAAGCCATTTGGATTTTGATTTTCCTTTTATCGGAAATGCTTCCTGCTCCCAGATTTTCTCCGCATCAGGGTCATTAAGGATTATGCCCTTTTTACTAACATATGATTTTCCATAGAGTGGGATGAATAGTGTTTTGTTTACTTCGTTCATAGTTGTCCTTTTTTGATGAATCCTACAATATCGTCTATGACTTCACTTCCTATATGCTGTTCCACCTTGTACTCTTTGGCAGCCTTTGCGATCTCGCCATATATGCCCTTAACGAACAAGTGATTAAGCTCGTCATACAAGCGATATTCTACATTTGGCTTACCCTTTAGCTGCTCCTTGAAGCCTTCAAAATCAACTGTCTTAAGTACCTGAAAGTCTTTTCCACCCTGCATTATGAGCACAGGTTTGGATGACTCGTTGATATATTCCGCAGCCGTCTTTTTCCCCATCTCCTTAAAGTACCAAAGGCTTGTGGAACCAAAGAACTTCTTTCGTTTAGCCTCCTCATCAGGCATCTCATATAAGCCATCGAATTTCTTTGTAAAGATTTTATCCTCCAGGCCCGCAATCCATTTAATAAATGTGCCGTTCCCTCCGCTTGCCTGCTTGAACTGCCTTATCATGATATCCTCTATGTGGTAAGGCGTGCCAGCCATAAGGATCAGTCCTCTGAACAATCCGCATTCTGCATCAATCCTTGGCGCAAGCATAGCCCCCATACTATGACCAACTATGAAGATGTTGTCAGAATCTATGTCGGGATGCTCTCTAAGAAGTTCTGCTGCCAATATTGCATCATCTATGGTTTCTTCCTTAGCAGTCACTATCTGCTTATTCATCTTTTTCCCATAGACGAAGGTCCTCTTATCATAGCGAATAGACGCAATGCCCCGCTCAGCAAGTCCCTCCGCCAAATCCTTAAAGGGCGTTAGCTTATATACCTGCTCGTCCATGTTACTTGGCCCTGACCCATGAACAAACACCACTCCCGGCACCTTTTTCCCTGTATCATCCGGCAGTGTTAGCATGCCATTCAGCGGATACTCTGTTCCTTTTCCAACAACTATCTTTTCGCTTCTCATTTTCCCCTCCGTTTGAGAATGTTCACGAGTTGCCCTGATTCTTCTTCACAATAATTCTATTTAAACGTTATATGTTGTACAGTAATCTTTTCTGGCTTACATAGAAAAGATCATTCCACATTATAAAGCTTATAAACAATATATCACAATTAGTTAATGATATTACATAATTTCGTTTATGCCTTTCATATTTCCAAGCTTTATCCAAATAAAAAGAGTTCGCAATCATTACGAACTCTTTAGATTATTTAAACATTATACTTTGCGTAATATTCTTCTCTGACATTCTTATCTGTTGCCACTTTTTCTATAGCCTCATTATCATTGGCTGCTATCATGAGTGAAACAAGCTTACCAAGCCTATCTTCGCCAGCTTTCTCTCCCTCTGTCTTTGCCTGGTCTAATTCATCCTTCATCAATTCTTTAAGAGCATCACACATATTTGCTTCCCTCCTTACTTTATCGTATAACTCTGAATTTGCTGAAATGCTTGCCTGAAGCACAGCATCTGCATTATCTCTATCTCCTGGATTCTCAAGTTCTTTTGTTTCGCTTATAAATCGTCTTAGATCTTGTTCCTCGGCATCCATCGTTAGTATTCGTAATGGATTATGTTCACCACTCTTAAGTTCCGATGTAACCACTATCTGTACCGGAATATTAACAACTTTCGATACATAGTAAACGCCTTCGTAAGCATTCTCAATCTCAGCACCAACCTCGATTAAATCCTTTATTAGTTTTATTGGTTTCTTATGTCTGAATAGCGATACTGTCAATTCAGTAATTGGCACCGCTTCCACGGTCTCACTAAGTCCTTTATAAAGAAATGCATATCCGATAGTTTTATAAAACTCTCTCATAGATAATGTATCTTGCGGACTCTTATATTCAATTACATTAAATTTTCTAAACACTCTCCCAATAGTATTACTTATTACCACATCTGATAGCTTCTTGATGATAAGCATATCCATATGCAGCGGTTCTTTTGAG
>JAEEGL012211897.1_pt1 | contig 14604 bp, 10 predicted proteins | sample 9134231 | NCBI WGS metagenome assembly JAEEGL01 (sample SAMN16246548, study PRJNA631951) | gut metagenome | biome: gut microbiome; feature: rumen; material: fiber-attached | host: Bos | place: Iran: Karaj | collected 2018-10 | reverse complement strand
TCTTCAAGACGAGAAAGCATATCTGCTTCGGATTTCTTTGACTGCGGATGTGGCCTTACAATGATACGCCATCCAGTTGCTGCAAGTGGATCAAGGAGCTTTTCGCCATATTTCTTTAAAATTCCTACATCACCCCAGCTTGGAGAAACTAAGACTGTGAAAGGATGATTTTCTTCTTCTGGAATTTGTGCGATATTTTCTTTATAAACATCAAGATAAGGGCAGCCAACAGTAACAAGTTGTTTTTTGTTTATTCCGCGCTGCTGTTCGAGAAACCTTATATCTGTTTTCTGATAATCTCCAGAAAGGAGAACTGAATCAAAATAATCAAGTCCAAAAAGTCTGTATGTCGTTGCATCATTAGGCATATGAAGAACATGGGCATAATGCTTTACATTTTTGCTTCGCTTAAGTTGATAAACCTGCAGGCCCGGTGTCGTCATTAAAACAATTCCTGCACTGAGCATATTGAGTTTTACAAAAGCGATGTTTCCCTCACCTATAAACTCAGGCTTTACAAATTCGTAACCTGCTTCAAAACAAGGGTCATTTTTTGCAGAAGTATAATATGTAAGTTCAATTCTGCGTTTTTCAAATTCATCACAGACAGGCTTAAAGGTATTCCAGTACTGGATTCCTTCATTATAAACTACATATTTCTTAAAATGCTGGTCAGCGGCGGCAGAAACACCATTTTTACGAGCTGTAAAAAGAAGTTTTACCTTTAACCACGCTGCTCTCGCAAGAAAAAACAGTGTTGCCGCTGCTCCAAGTATAATCGATATGAGCATTGACCCCGTTCCAGGGTCAATGTATAGAAAGTCAAACTCATTTACCACCATAAACTGATTATACCAAAAATCTTACTTATGTAGCAAGAATTCAACGCGGCGGTTTTTCCACCAGTTTTCTCTGTCTTTAAGCGATGCGATTCTTTCGCGGCCGCCCTTACCTTCTGTCTTCATTCTTGAGCTTTCGATTCCATAAGCTTCAAGTCTTGTCTTTACAAAGGCAGCGCGGTTTTGAGAAAGTGGTACAAGCGGAATGTCGCCAGATGTTTCTTCGGCTTCGGTTCCGGTTATGTTATTTGCATGACCTACAATCGTAATCGTATAGTCAGGGAATTTCTTAAGGATTTCTGCTACACGCTTAAGAACACGCTCGTTGTTTGCAGCCTGTTCAGGGGTAACTTTACTTCCAGGAGCTTCTTTTGCAGTCTTAAAGTCTGCCGCATTTGATCTGAATATAATCGCTGGAACAGCCATCTTTAATACGTTTCCGTCACGGATTACAAGAATATCAACAGAAATCTTTCCTGTAACCGTAGAAGTAAGTCCAAGAGAATCTGTTACGGTAAACTGCCATGGATAATCCATTGCCGACTGAACTCTTTCTGCCTGTCCGTTCTTTTCTGTCGAAACATTACTCAAACCGTTCCAGATAATCTGTTCTGTAATCTTTGAAGTTCCGGAAGTTTTCCAGAATGGTTTTCCGGCTCTTCCCGATTCTTCAGGATTTAAAATAGTAAATGACCATGCAGTAATTTTTCCTGCACATCTTGCACTTAACTTGATAAAAAGATCATCATCTGTTCCGTCGTTATCAGGACTAAAGAACTCCGGAGTTGTAACTACATTTAACTTAGGTGCAGAGTTTGAACAAACAAACTGCGAAGATTTTTCGTAAACGTCATTTCCTTTTTCATATTCCATAGAAAGTTCGCCAAAGAAAATTCCGTCTGCATAAGTTCCGTCTTCTTTTGTACCGTTCCAGATGATTTCTTTTGGAAGCGATTTATTTTTGTCATCAGACTGAACTGTATAAACGCTGTTGCCCTTTTCGTCGACAACATCAAATTCCCAGAACTTGATTCCATCAGGAATTGAAGTCCTTAAATTAAATTTCTGTGCCTTAACACCATTTGTAGAAAGAGGAGAAAATCCTTCGTATTCTGCAGTTACATAAACTTTAACAGGTCTTGTATCTACAGTAACAGAAGGAAGTGTTAAATTAAATTTATTTCCTGCTTCGTCAGCAGATTTTACTGCAACAGAATAAGTTCCGTCAGAAACTTTGTTTCCGGCTTCATCTGTTCCGTCCCACTTAATTACAGACGAAGAACTGTTGTTTATATATTTATTGAACTTGTATTCTTTTACAGCTTTTCCGCCTTTATCAGAAATTACAACAGTCCAGAGTTTTTCTTTTGAACAGTTTTTTGAATGAATCAAAAGTTCATCCTTTCTTCCGTCGCCATCCGGGCTGAATATTTTATTTTCAAGAGAAAGATCTGCACTCGGAGCTACAGTATCAATTACAAGTTGCGGAACTGCTGCTTTTGCAACAGAACCGTTTGCAGATTCTGTAGTAAGCGTTGCAGAATATGTTCCGTCTTTTAATGTTTTTTTATCAGGAGTTTTTCCGTTCCATACGATAGAAGAAGGAACACGAGACTGTTCTTTTTTAGAGAACACTACCTGACCTGAAGCATTTTTAATTTCAAAATTATATTTTACGACATCAGCATTTTCTTTTACTACCGGAGTAAATGTTACTGCATTCTGCGAAACCGCATCTGGAGAAATATATGTATAATCTGTTGCAAGAAGAACTTCTGTTTTAGAAGTATCAAGAACAAAATCTTCGTCTGTCTTTACTGTTATTGAGTTTCCAGCCATATCAGAACCAGAAACTACGAACTCATATTTTCCGTCAGAACAGAGCTTTCCGTTTTCATCAAGTCCGTCCCATTTAACTTCTTCCGGAACAAAAAGACCAAACTCAAATTTCTTTACTTCGCTTGAGTCCTGCATGTTTTTAATTACACCCTTCCAGAAATCAACAGGCGATCCGCCTTTCTGATCTGTTGCTATGCTGAATGTAATAATATCCTTTCTTCCGTCACCGTCCGGACTGAATATATTTGAGCTTGCATCAATTTTTGCATAAAGCGATGTAGTATCAAACGTAAAAAGGCTTGTATTTACAGGAGTTGTTTCATATCCGTTAAGATAACGCGCTTTTACGGTTGCAAAATATTCGCCTTCTGCAATAAGGCTTCCGTTATCGTCTTTTGCGTCAAATTCAATTACAGAAGGAGGAACTGTTTTACCGGTTGTCTTTGCATTGTAAGTTCTTATTGTCTTTGCATTTCCTGCATTATCTTTCTGAGAAATTACGACACTCCAGTCTACGAGCTTGTTTGCATTTTTAGGCTGCGGAATATCTACATCAAAAACAATTTTTGTCTTTTCGCTTTTTGATGCAACAGAAAAATATTTTGTTCCGTTAATCGAAATATTTGTCGCAGGTTTTTCTGCAGAAAAAATAATGTTTTTAATTCCGCGCTCTTCGCTTACGTTGCCTGCCCTGTCTTCTCCGATAAGAACATAATTGTAAACACCATCAGGAACAATCATTCCGGTGTCGTCAGTTCCGTCCCATGAAAAGTTTGCAGGCTTATTGTCGTCCCAATTTAAAGTACGTACTTCTTTACCATCACGGTCAGTTATTTTTCCAGTCCATTTTTTTTCTTTTGAACCAGTCTGCTTAATCTGGAAAACCGCTTTAGCACCTTCTCCAAAAACAAGATCTTCACCGGTCGGAACCGTTACAGAACTTTCTGGTGCTGTGTTATCAAGAAATACATTGTATTTTTTTGTAGTAGATTCGTTATCACTTTCGTCTTTTACACTGATGTAATAAAAATATTCTCCGTCAGGAGCCATAGTACCGTCGTCCATGGTTCCGTCCCAGATTACACTCTTTGGAATGATAACGCTTTCTTTTGCGCGGCCGAGAGATTTAATTACACCACCGGCCGTAATCTTTGAAGGAAGAGTAGATTTATTTCCGATAGTTCTTACGACCTTACCGCGGGAATTTTCTATAACCATCTTCCACGAAACAATGCGCCCGTCATCAGAAGCAGAAAAAGGAAATTCTAAAACATCCCTTGTTCCGTCATTGTTTGGTGAAAAATATTTTAATACAGTAAATCCAAATGCAAGAGTACATGCTGCTGCAAAAACAGCTGCTGCAATAGTAATCTTTGTCTGAACTCTCATAAATCATCTCCTGTTAAAGACTCCGCGTCAGCGGTGTTACGTGGATGCACATGTGTGCAACAAAACTCAGTCTTCTATTCTTCTTCAATGTTCGCATCTACATTAATGCTTGGTGCCTGTCTGTCCGGCTGACCAAGATTAAAGGCAGCTCCGGCAGAAAATACATTTACACCGTCATGAACATTTTTGTATGCAGCTCCAACCTGCATATCACTCTTCTGCCATGCATCTTTTTTTGTAAAAGACGTATCGAGGGCAAACTTAAAAGTCAAACCTACAGTAGGAAGCCAGCTCATTTTTCCTTCTACACATTCAGCCATGTTAAATTCCCAGCTTGAAGAAAGAATGATAAATTTGAGCATGTGCATTTCTACACCGGCATCAATAATAAAGTTCTGAAAAAACGGAGTGGTTACATCTACAGAAAGGCCTAAAACAAAGTTTTTCTGGTTGATAAACTCTGCAGCAGCCCCTGCCTTCATAGTCAAAAAGCCCGGGAAAGTACTCCACTGACTGTCATCATGTGCACCTTTTATTCCATATATGTGAGCTTTATTGTAAACTTTTCCTGCATTTAAAACTGATGCTGCAAGGCGGAAATTCTTCATAGGACCAAGTTCGCCCCATTTATAAACGGCACCTGCATCAAACACGAGGCTCCAGTCTTTTTCGCCGTAACCCCAGAGATAACCTGCACCAAGACCTACACCGATTGCAAAATTTTCTGCAACTTCCTTTGCTGCAATAAGCTTTAAGTTAGCAGAATCAGCAAAACACATTTTGTAGGATTCAGACCAGATACCAAAAAACTCACCGCCAAAGTTACACCATTTAGTCGGAACGATAATACCTGTTCCAAAACTGTGACCGTAAGGACTGTTGTCGTCATCTGCAACGATTGCAGTATAACCGATATCAAGACTTGTACGGTTCTGATAAGCTGCAAGGCCAGGGTTTACCATAGTTCCTGCAGGAGTAATATTAAAAAGCGGACCACCGGCCGTAGAGAATCCCGAAGTAATCTGGAAAGGATTAATAAAACCCGTCATGTTCTCACCCTGAACAGGTGGATTGTATGCAAAAGCCATAAATCCCAAAGCTGCAAAAACTGCACCTAAAACAACTTTTTTAGAAAATCTCATAAAAACCTCCGAAAGTAAAACACTTTCAAACTGTATAAAGTTATGACAATTTTACCAAAAATGTTATTTTTTGACCATAGTTTAGAGAAAACTGTTTTTTCTATGCTGAATTTACCAAAAGCCCGTTTGGGTTCATATCAATTGGCATTGATGTGACATATGAACTTACGCATCAATAGAAAAAAGTGTGCCGTTCTGAGGTTTTACGCCTGCAAGAAGGTATGGTGTTGACTGTGCGCTGGCTACTGTCTGCTTAAGCTGAGCCTGGTAATTTTTGATAAGGTTATTTACCTGATCTTCTGAGAGTTTTGTCTCCTTAGAAACAGGATTTATTTTTGCGTTTGCCTTAATCTTTGAAAGATTTTCGATAAGGGCATTTAAAATCTGGATTTTTGTAATAGAAACTCCGTGCTGGCCGCCTTTTGCAGCAATGCCCGAAATATGGTCAAACTGGGCATAAACCACGCTTGACGGGCTTACAGGAACGTAAAGCTTTGAGCCTGCACCATAAGAGGCAACTGTATTATAAGAGTACGGACTTAAATTATGCATGTTTGTAATCATAACACTTACCCCCATTTAATAAGTTTCTACTATATATATCGGAAGTAAACAAATAAACATTAGTTTTTTTCTGTTGTTAAAAACTGCTCTTCAATATAAAATTACCTATGCTTAAAAAAACATTACCCGTACTGCTTCTGGCAATGGCCTTATTGTCATGCAAAAAGACTTATGAAAAAAGGACGCTTTTATTTCCCTGCGTTCCCTTTGATGAAAACCTTAAATATGAATATTACGACGCAGACAGTCCCGACGACACAACGGGAGAAAAAAATCCTTCAAACGTAACTTTCTATGCCCTCGAAGAAATCCCTGCAGGCTATATAGCCCTTCCTGTTAAAAAAGGCGGAACAATACTCTACCCTTCATCAAGTGATTACCCGCTTTTTAGAAGCGAAAAAGTCATTTGTAAAATTCAGCCTCATACAAAACTGCACAAAGTTTTTTTTGTTGCAGCTGCCGGAGACATTATCTTAAACCGTGGAATTGCAGAAGTGCTCGAAGAAGAAAATTCTGCAGAGGCAGTTTTTACCGACACGATGAGCCTTTTTAAAGACAGCGACTATGCTATAGGAAATCTCGAAGGCGCAGTAACCGAACACGACATTCCGTGGCCAAAGACATACAGATTTAAATTTAAAAAGAGCGTCCTTCATTTTCTGCACGATGCAGGTTTTGATTACCTCATGCTTACAAACAACCACTGCTATGATTACAACGAAAAAGGTTTTGTTGACACTCTGACTGCAGTGCGTGAAGAAGGTTTTGCAACTTCCGGTGCAGGTTATACTTATTTTGACGCGGCCCGTTTTTACCGCGAAAATGTAGACGGAACAAATTTAAGCATCCTTTCGTTTGGTGCGTTCCCGACAGAAAGAACAGGGTTTGACGGCCTGATTCATGCATCGGCAACAGATACAAGAGCAGGAATTCTATGGAAGTCTGATGAAACAATCAAGCTTATCGAAGATGAAACGTACGAAAAACCGGATGATAAAATAATAATCGTAAACATTCACGGTGGATACGAATACAGTTTAAAACCTTCTGATGATCAGATTGAACTTTATCATAAAGTCTGCGATGCAGGAGCAGCTGTTGTATTTGGTTCTCACCCGCATGTCCTTGAGCCGGTTGAAATGTATAATAATTCGATTATAGTTTATTCACTCGGTAATTTTGTTTTTCCGGGAATGGATGACATGCCTAATGCAACGGATACGATGGTAGTAAGAGTCGGTTTTGTAAATAACCGGCCGCTTTATTTTGAAAAGCATCTTGCGACGATAGAAGACACGAAAGTAGTTTTAAAATAAACGCAAAGCGCGCGCCGGACAGACATATGCTGTCAGACACCGCGCACTCTATATCTACGCCTTCGGATATTCAAAGCAGGGATTTGTTTTAAGAATCTCCACGTATTTTTTTGCTTCGTATTTTGCAAGCGTAAGATTATGAAGAAGATAGTTTCCGCATTCTTCCGGCGCTGTTCCAGGGATTTTTCCTTCGTAACCTGCAACAAATTCAAATGCTTTGATTATTATTTTACAAACTTCTTCTGGCGACGGGCGGCCTTTTAAAATCATGTAGCATCCTGTAAGACAGCCCATTGGTCCCCAGTAAATCAGTTTTTCTTTATATTCTTCATCATTTCTAAGATAAGTTGCAACAAGATGCTCAATCGTATGCATACCAAGAAGATCCACACAAGGCTCAATATTAGGACACTTCATGCGGATATCATAGGTTGTTACTTCGTTTCCGTTTACATCATCTACACGTGAAATGTAAATGCCGGGTTTAAGTTTTGTATGGTCAATCGTAAAACTAGGTATTAAGTTCATTTTTTTCCTCACTTTATAATTTATTCAAATTTAGAAGCAGTCTCGCTTATAAGGTTTAAGGTTGCTGTAGCCTTCGGGTCTATAAAAGCAAGGTCAGCATATAAATGACGGAACGCTTTTGCAACGCACTCTTTATCGTCCGGATTTAAGCCTGAATAAGTACCGTCAGCTTCTGAAGCACTCCAGTCCTTATTCATTACAGGATAAAGGTTTTCTGTTCCCTTTATTATTGCATAATGAGTAATCATTGTATACTGAGCAAGAGCACGGTTTAAAACTGCAGTGTAGTGATATTCTTCGTCTTTCGAAATCTTTTTTGCACACGCATATTCACCGAGTGCAACCATAGCCATGTACTGGGTTTTAAGAAGCTTTTTATCACTCAATACGCTTCCTTCACTCTTTAATCTTTCGTAATATCCACCGCATGTAGTATCAAATGCCTCGTGAACTACCCTTTCATAAAGATAATCAGCACTTTCTAAATATTCATCTTCGCTTACAAGACGAACTGCTTTTGAAAAAAACTCAAGAAGCTGACACAAAAGATAAACATCAACTTCGTCATTTTCATCAGGAAGTTCTTTTTTCATCTGTTCAAATAAAAACGGTTTGACAAGTTCGCTTGAAGCGTCCTTATAGTAGTCAAAAAGTTTTTCATATTTTTCTTTCATGTCATTATATCCAAAGCGCGGCATACAAAACCTCCTGTTTCATATTATCAGAAAATTCAGGAACACTAAAGAGCCTGTCTAAAACCATAAGTGCGGCCCCTTCTGAAACAACTCTGTCATGTGGTTCTGAAGTCTTTATATCAGGGCACACATTTTTTTCATACGGCCAGAGGTATAAAATTTCTTCTTTTATATACTGAACGATTTTCGTCGTGTATTTTTCATCGATTCCGCCGGCATAAACTATATCAAGATTTAAAAGATTTACGATAAAGGCAACGTTCTTTGCAAGTTCCTTAAAAAGCGGATTAATTTTTTTTGTATCAGATAAATCTTCTATGTAGTTTGTCGAATTAGAAAACTGGTTTTTACTTTCAGGATTCCACATCATACTGCGGAATTCTCCTGCAAGAGAATTTGTTCCGCGGTAAACTTTACCTCCAAGTTTAAAACCAAAGCCTACAGAAATATCTTTCTGCGAACCCTTAACCGGTTTCTGCTGCCTGTACTGTATCATTACGTACATCATGTTTTTTTCGCGTGCTGAATTTTCACAATTACTTTTTTCTGTATAGCAGCAGCACCGTGCATCGTTATCGATAAACACAGGAATTTTTGCAATCTTAGAAGCTTCTTTTGTAAATTCAACTGGCTTGTAAATCATAAGAGGAATTGAGTTAATAATCTTGCCCTCTGCATAATCTACAAGCGACGGAACTCCAACTCCGATTCCTAAAAGACGTATGTTGATTTTTTCTGCGTGTTTTTTTATTACGCTCAATGCTTTTTTAAAAAATCCCATAAAGCCGATTTTTAAATATTCATCGGGATTGATTTTTTCTGTGTACTCAAAAATGAGGTTCCCGCTAAGATTTAAAATTAAAGCATAAAAATGTTCGGAGTTGATTTCGATTCCACCTATAGCAGCGTACTGCCCGTTAAGCTCAAGAAATACAGGTTTTCGACCACCCTGAGGACCAGAGTTTCCCACTTCGGCTTCGCGTATGAGGTTTTTAGTGCAGAGTTCTGAAGTAATTTTCGTGACTGTAGATTTATCCATTGCAAGGCGAGAAGCGATGTCGACACGGCTTATTTTCTTTTCGAGGTAAATAAGCCTTAGAATACGCATGACATTTAAATCTGACAGTGAATTGAGTACACGCATACGGGTATTTTATTTTAGTTTATTGATTTATTCAACTAAATAAAGTACCTTCATATGTAAGACAGAAAACTGCTCCCGCACTTTTTCTGTTTTATACTCTTCTGTACTTTTTTATATGTTTTTTATGTGCTATATTTACAATATGGCTACAAACGACGACAATACTGTTTATATTCTTGATTCATACGGTTTAATTTACCGCTGCTATTTTGCTTTTATTTCAAGGCCGCTGACTAATTCGCGCGGAGAAAACGTCTCTGCGCTTTTCGGCTTTTTCAGAAACCTTTATACGATTCTTTCGCATTACAAGCCTTCGTATATTGCGGCTGCAATGGACTCAAAAACACCGACTTTCAGACATAAAATGTACGACCAGTACAAGGCAAACCGCCCTAAAACCCCGGAAGACCTTCATGCGCAGATTCCGTGGATATGCGACGTTTTATGCGCAATGGGAATTCCTACCCTGCAGTGTGACGGCTACGAAGCCGACGACATTATCGCCACGGTTGCCGCACAGTGCGAAAAAGCAGGACGCCCATGCAGGATTTTATCGGGCGACAAGGACCTCATGCAGCTTGTTACCGACACAACCCAGATTTTAAAACCGGATCACAGCGATGTCTGGAAAATCGTGGGAAAAGAAGGAGTTAAAGCTGAATGGGGTGTAGACCCTGAAAAAATGCTTGACTTACTTTCACTTTACGGAGATACAGCAGATAATATTCCGGGTGTAAAGGGATGCGGTGTTAAGACCGCATGTAAATTTTTAGACCAGTACGGTTCTCTTGAAGGAATCTATGAACACGCCGACGAAATTAAAGGCGCAATCGGTCAGAAAATCCGTGACGGTAAAAAAGATGCTTTTTTCTCGCGCGATCTTGTAAAGCTTTGCTATGATGTTCCATGCCCTGAAATTGATATAAATAAATTTGTTCCGCTTGCGCTCAATTATAAAAAAGCAGCCGATGAACTTTTTAAATACCAGATTCCGTCGTGTGCAAAACTTTACGCAGAACTTGCAGGCTATGATGTAAGCGACAGCAAAGCTTCTGACGATAAATCGTCTTCAGACGAGAAAAAAGCAGACAAAGCCTCAGACGAAAAAAAATCACACGCTGCAAAATCTCCTGAAGAACAGCTTAAACAAGATGCAGAAGAATTAAAGGATAAGCTTATTCCGCTTCATAAAGCAGACGGAACTTATAAGACGATTTCTTCAAAAGAAGAATTAGAAAAACTTACAGACTCATTTATAAGCGAAAAAAATCCGGTTTCAATTGCAGTAGAAACAGAAAAGACTGACCTCTACTCTTCTACACTTGCAGGAATTTCTGTAAGCAATAAAATCCACACAGGTTTTTACATCCCTTTAACGCAGGGACAGGATTTATTTTCATCGTCCGGCGTTACAAAAGAAGAAGCGGTAAAAGAAATTCAGAGGCTGTTTGATGATGAAAACCTTACGCTTATTTTTCATGACATGAAATTTATTTATAAAACGCTTCGCTTTAACGGACTTAAAGATATAAGGACATCATGTATAAAAAATTCAAAACGTTTTATAGACACTATGGTTGCGTCCTGGATTTTATCGCCTGACGAAAACGGTTCTGAGCCATATTCACTTTTAAATATCGCACAGAAAAAACTTGCTGTTATAAAAACAGATTATGATGAAGTTCTTGCTAAAGGTCAGACTTTCTTTGACATGAGCGAAGAAAATGCCTGCAGTTTTGTATGTGAAAAATCAGACATAACGCTCCAGCTCTGGCCTGCACTCGAAGTTTATGTAAAAAAATATTACAAGGAAAAACTTTTATACGAAATGGAATTTCCTCTTATTCCAATTCTTGCAGAAATGGAGCTTGAAGGAATCCACATAGATACAAAGCTTTTTGACTCATACAACAAAGAATTAAGCAAACAGATAGAAGAAGCAGAAAAAGAAATCTTTTCTATTGTCGGACATGATTTTAATATTTCTTCGACAAAACAGCTTCAGGAAGTTTTGTTTACAGAACGCGGCTTAAAGCCATCAAAAAAAACAAAGACAGGCTATTCTACAGATACTTCTGTTCTCGAAGAACTTGCAGTTTATGATCCTGTTCCAAAGAAAATTCTTGAGTTCCGCGAGCTTTCAAAGCTGCAGTCAACTTATGTAGAATCACTTCCAAAACTCTGCGATAAAGAAAGCCTCATCCACACTACTTTTGTTCAGACTGGAACTGCAACAGGAAGACTTTCGTGCAAAGACCCTAACTTACAGAACATTCCTGTAAGAAGCGATGCAGGAAGAAGAATACGCTCTGGCTTTACTGCAAAGCCGGGAACAGTTTTTATTTCTGCAGACTACTCGCAGATTGAGCTTGTAGTAATGGCACATCTTTCAAAAGACCCTGCAATGTGTAAAGCGTTCATCGACGGAACAGACGTTCATAAGGCGACCGCACAGCTTATCTACAAGGTAAAGGAAGAAGACGTAACACCAGAAATGAGACGCCTTGCAAAGACAATCAACTTTGGCGTTATCTACGGAATGAGCGCCTTCAGGCTTTCTGCAGAACTGGGTATTTCAAGAGTTCAGGCACAGGATTTTATTGCAAATTACTTTACTGAATATTCTGCAATCCAGAAATTCATTGCAGATACAATTGCAACTGCGCACGAAAAATACAGAGTTTCTACGATTTCTGGCCGAACAAGGTATATTCCTACTATAAATAATACAAATAAAAACGACCAGGCGGCCGCAGAACGCATTGCAATAAACACGCCTATCCAGGGAAGCGCTGCAGATATAGTAAAGACAGCAATGCTTAAGGTAAACAAAGCGCTGCTTGAAAACCCGACCGGAGCTAAGCTTCTGCTTCAGGTTCATGACGAACTTATCTTTGAATGCCCTGACGACCAGAAAACAATCGATGCTACAATCGAGCTTATAAAGCAGAATATGGAACACGCCGTAGAACTTTCTGTTCCGCTTCGAGTTTCAATTGAATACGGTAAAAACTGGGGTCAGTTCCACTAAAATATAAATGGAGCATAGGATGAATTCAAAAAAAATCAACAGGCAGATAGACGCAATCATAAATGAATTTAAAGAAAATAAGTTTCCGGTTTTCTGCGTTACAGGAAAAATGGCTGCAGGAAAAAACTTTATAAGCAGTTTTTTTGAATCAAAAAATTTTCTCTGCATCGACTTTGATAAAGAAGTTCACTTTTTAATAGAAGAAAAGAATGATGAAATATTAAAGACATTTGAAAAAAATGCAGAGGAAACAGGCCTTGTAATAAAAACTCAGGAAGGCAAAGTTGATAAAAGAGCACTTGGCGTTCTTCTTTTTTCTTATCCTGAACTTCTTGAAAAACAGGAAAAGATTTTATACCCCGCTTTGTCAGAAAAAATAAAAGAGGTCATCAAGCAGACAAAGGCTAAAGGAAATTTTCGCGGAATAATTTTAAATGCAACAGTGCTTTATAAAATCCCGTCTCTTCTTAATAAATGTGACCTTGTAATTTTTGTCGAAGCATCATGGATTAAAAGATTTAACAGAGCTCGAAAGCGCGGCGGATTACGCGAACTTGAAATCCTGCAGCGTTTTACGGCGCAGAAAAATCTTCTTGATAAGTATAAGGATTTCGGCTGTACGATTACGACAGTTAAAAACTAGAGGCTTTTTATTACTTCTACGAGTTTAGAAGCAGTGTTTGCCCATGTAAACTTTTTAGTCCACTCAAGAGCACCGGTAACAAGATGTTCGCGAAGTTCTTTATCGCACACAACCTTTTCGATTGACTGTGCCATCTGGTTTATGTCATCAGGATTAAAAAGAACAGCATTACCCCCTGAGACTTCAGGAAGAGCCGCGCTGTCTGCACATGCAACAGGAATTCCGCATGCCATTGTCTCGAGGATAGAAAGCCCTACTCCTTCCTGACTCGATGGGAAAATACATGCATCAGCGTTTGAATACAAAAGCCCTAATTCTTTATGAGGGAAAAATCCTGTCATAAAAATATCGCTTGCATATGGTGAATCAAGAACATATTTCTGGACTTCGTCAGCATAATCATCCTGGCTTCCTGCAAGAACAAGCCTGTGAGGAAGCTTTGTTTTTTCTTTAAAAACGTTAAATGCTTTTATCAGCTGAATATGTTTTTTTGCTTCGTGTGAAATCTTTGAAGGATAAATAAGATAAGGCCTTTTTATTGCAAAGGGTTTTATATCAACATATTCACCTTCAGAAAGATTCTGAGGATAAAAAATGCTGTGGTCAATTCCGTTTGGAATAACTTTAATCTTATCTTTTGCAAGTCCGAAAGAAATCAAATCGTTTTTTACATATTCACTCGGGACGATGATTGCATCTGCTTTTTTTAAACCGTGAAGTCCGATTGTCTTTAAATACTTATGATGAGTTCCTGCAAGAAGAAAAGAAAGTACGTCGTTTACGATTGCAATTCCCTTTACAGAAAATTTTGAAGGAATCATTCTTGTTGCAGCACTGTAAAGCACTACGTCATATTTTCGCTGTCTCGAGAATTTATTCAATTTAAAAATATGCCAGCTTCTCTGCACGTTGAGTTTTTCTGAAATTTCTACAGGAGCATATTGTGTATCGAATTTTGCTTTATATGTATAACGGTCCGATTCTTCACCAAAAAGTTCATAAGTCATGTCTTCTTCATAAGGAAGGTTGCTCATAAGATAATAAAGATATGAGCCTAAGCCCGACTGACCATGATCAAGACCGAAAGTATCTATTCCGACTTTCATAAAGTGATTATAGCATAGAATTTTTTAATGTGCTATAGTATGTTCATGGACGAAAAGGCAGACACAATAAAAGATTTTTCTTTACTCGGCATTAAAACTGAACTTATTTTAAAACTTAATTCGTTTGGAATTTCAGAACCTTCACTTATTCAGCAGAAAACGATTCCTGCAGTTTTAGAAAATTCAAATGTAATCTTTGAATCCGAAACCGGAACAGGAAAAACTTTTGCATACCTCCTTCCCCTCGTTCAGAAGCTCGAAGCAGAAAACAATGCAGAAAATAAAATCATAATTTTAGCCCCGACTTACGAGCTTGCTTCACAGATAAAATCTACGGCACAGCGCATAACCGAGTTAAAATCTGCCCT
>JAEEGL010831627.1_pt1 | contig 14604 bp, 9 predicted proteins | sample 9134231 | NCBI WGS metagenome assembly JAEEGL01 (sample SAMN16246548, study PRJNA631951) | gut metagenome | biome: gut microbiome; feature: rumen; material: fiber-attached | host: Bos | place: Iran: Karaj | collected 2018-10 | reverse complement strand
TGGCGAAAGCGGCGAAGAAGGCCCGAGATTCCTGTACAAAATGACATAGGAAATCGTATGTGCACAAGCATCGTCGTAAACAAGAAGAAGACGATTGTCGGATGGAATCTTGACATCATGGACTTTGTCTGGCGTGTGCGGACGGCGGCGGACGGCGTCACCATTGAAATCGATGATCCGAAGGAAGGCTGGCTTCCGCTGTTCGGCGCGAATTCACGGGGCGATTTCGTGGGAATGCCGACCTGCTGGCCGTTTGACGAGCGGAGCAATCCCGCGGGCGACGGCGAAAATGTCATCCTGCTGGACATCGATCTCCTGACGCGGAAGAAAACGCTGCAGGAGATTCGTGGAATCGTGGACAAACGGCCTGTTTATAGCGTTCCAGGCTGCACCTTTATGTCGGCGTTGTCCGATGCGGCGGGAAACGTGCTGCATATCGTTCCGGGCCAGGGCAATCTATACTACGAGCGGCCGGAATACAAGATTCTGACCAATTTCTCGCCGTTCAAGCAAGATTCGGAAAAGCATCCATGGATGGGATGGGACCGATATCAGAAGGCGGAATCCATGCTGCAGGCCGCGACGGACGATTTTGATGTGAAGGACTGTTTCGACGTTTTGCGGGCGGTGTCGCAGACGGTCTGCCCGACCGTCGTCTCCATGGTCTTCGACGTGCAGGAACGGACGGTCCAATGGTGTGAAAACAGGACGTGGGATATTGTCCACACGGTGAAACTTGCAAACAAAGAGGAGATGTAGACGATGGACACGATTTGCGGAGCCAAATGCGAAGGATGCAATTTCAGAAATGCATGCCACGGCTGTGCAGAGACTTGCGGCAGGCCATTCGGGGGAACATGCATTGCGGCGGAGACCATCAAGGCATGCGGCAAGGAAAAATATGCGGACTTCAAGCGGAATCTTCTGAATGAAATCAATGCCTTCTTGCAAGCAAACGATATTCCGCCGGCGGACGCGCTTCATGAGCTGCCGGGCTTTTTCGTCAACCTGCCCTACCCTCTTCCGAGCGGTGAAACAGTGAAATTTCTGGATGACAAAAACGTGTATCTCGGCACGCAGATCGAAGCTTCGGACGCCTGCTACGGCGTCATCGCCGATCAGCGGTTCATTCTTGTCTGCCGCTACAAAGCCAACGGCGCGGAACCGCAGCTAATGGCGTATAAAAAGCAACAGGAATCAATTGACTAGGCTGTCGTTTTTACAAAAGAATCATACCTGCCATAGTCATACAGCAGGTATGATTGCTTTAAAATTTCGGCTTTAAACTCTTAGCTTCGCAAAACAGCTCAGCTCTCCGTGATGAGCTTGAGTAGTTCTTCAGCGGAAATGGATCCTGGCGTATCCGCACCAGAGAGGATCCTCTCCGCCAAATCGCGTTTTTCATTGTGAAGCGCAATGATTTTCTCTTCGATGGTCTGCTTCGCGATGAGACGGTAGATGGTGACGGGCTTCGTCTGGCCGATGCGGTGCGCACGGTCGGAGGCCTGGTCTTCGACGGCCGGATTCCACCATGGATCAAGCAGGATGACAAAATCCGCACGCGTAAGATTGAGGCCAAGGCCACCGGCCTTGAGGCTGATAAGGAAGAGGTTGGAATCGCCTTTCTGGAAGGCCTCCACGGCATCCGCACGATCTTTCTGCTGCGTCGAGCCGTCGAGATACTGGTAGGAGACGCCCAGCTCGTCCAGAATAGGCCGTACAATATCCAAATGGCGGACAAATTGCGAGAAGACAAGAGCCTTGTGATTGGCGGCGACAAGATTCTGGACGAGCTGTACGAATGTTTCCAGCTTGGCGCTTGGGACATCCACTTCCGGCTCGATAAGCTTGGCGTTGCAGGCTGCTTGGCGCAACTTCGTGATGGCGGCGATGATACGGATGCGGTTCTGTTTGGCGGTACCGCTCTTCTGACTTTGCAGTTCATCGATGAGGCTAAGTCTAACAGCTTCATAGAACGCACGTTCCTTTTCGGTGAGTTCGACGAAGTACGGTATTTCGGTCTTCGGTGGCAACTCCTTGAGCACCTGGTCTTTGTGTCTTCGAAGAAGGAACGGCTTGACAATGCGATTGAGACGTTCCATCTCCACATGGTCTTTTTCATTTTCAATCGGTGACGCAAATTTATTCTGGAAATGAAGGCGTGACTTGAGCAGGCCGGGCGTAATGAACTGGAACATGGTCCACAGTTCCGAGAGGTTGTTTTCCAATGGCGTACCCGTGGTAATGATTTTAAACTGCGCGTTCAGCTTGAGGGCGGCCTGTGAACGTTTTGTCTGGCAATTCTTGATGGCCTGCGCTTCATCAAGTACGACGACACGCCAACGAACCTTGCGGAAAGATTCGATTTCGCTTTGGAGCAATCCGTAGGAGACGACCATTAATGTTGATGGAGCGGCGTTCGCAAGCATTTCAGCACGATTTCCCTGTCCGAAAACGACAGGTTTGAGCGAAGGCGTGAACTTCGTACATTGCTCCAGCCAATTGTGGCAGACAGTCGTCGGAGCGACGACCAATGCAGGGCCTTCCTCTGCCTTGGAGGCGATGAACGTCAGTGCCTGCAGTGTCTTGCCGAGGCCCATATCGTCCGCGAGACAAGCACCAGCCCCCCAAGCATCAAGTCTTGTAAGCCATTGGTACCCTTCAATTTGGTATTTTCTAAGCTTGACATCCGGAGCCAAGTTGCTTGGAAGCTTCGGTTTTAGGGCCATGGCGGCGTTGATCTTTTCCATTTGCTGTAGCCATTCCTCGGGACGCACGCAATCGGCGAAATCAGCGGCATCGAAAAGCAACTGCGTGGCGGGAACGGCGAATCGGTTGATCACGAACCGTCCATCCGGATCAAACGCGCCAATCGCATTGAAATCGTCTATGCGCCGTTTGAAATCTTTGGCAAGAGCCAGTATCTGGCCATTTCCAAGCGTGATGAAATTGCCTTTCTGCTGCGAGGCCAGCTCGAGAAGCTGGCGGAAGCTGATGGTCTGCTCCTCACTGATTTTCACGGAACCATCCAATTCGAACCAGTCTTCCGTGCTTTTAATCGTGACATGGACGTTGGACAGCCCCAACCGTCTTGAAACGCTGGGATGCTTGCTCTGCTTCCAGCGGACGATCAGGAAATCTTTAAGTTCATGCAGCATGAGAAGCAATTCAAAAATGTCGTTATGCTCCGTCAGCCGCCAATTGAGTGGCGATGTCTCCGTGGCAGGCCCAAGCTGGGGGCAGAGTTCCAAAAGATGCGCGGCTTGTTGTTTCTCCTGCTCTGTGTTCCGCAGAATACGGAGTGGGCTTCCCATGGCGGTTGGCAGGAATTCGCAAGGGCCTGAATCAGGCAGGCAGAGCTGTTCCAACTGCTTGAAAGGTTTGAAAAGGAGTTCAATGGTCAGAATATCGTTGGAATAATCAAGGTTGAGCACAGGGGTCGGCTCCGCCTGCAGGACATCGAAATCGAGGCCTTCCAATGAGATGTCCGACACGATGTCCAGTTCCCGTTGCAAGGAAGCGCAGACTTCGCGGATTTCATCTTTGGCTTGCAAGGGAATTTGCAAGCCGCGATGGAGGATCTGCGCCAGATCCAGCTGGATCTGGGAAAATGCGCAAAGTTTCAAAACGTCGGCGGAATCATGGATTGGAACGATACGCTTGAAGTTTGAATTGTCCGGATGGATGGTGATGCGCAGTTTCATGTCGTCGCTGGACAAACGAACAAAAGGCGACGACTGCCTGCAGGTCAGCGGAATTTGTTCATCTTTGTCCGCCCAATAGAGACACGGATGCCCAATCAGGGCGAAAAGCGGAGACAGACGGTTGAAATTCATTTCATACAGGCCTTTTTCGTTCTTGTCGGCAAGCATCCGCAGGTCATGGATGAGGGAAATGACATGGATGTCCTGGCTGGTGAAATGCGACGGCCATTCGTTGTTCTTATCTTTGACGTCAAGCAATAGTTTGTCTAAATTGACGGCATGGCCTTTCGTCCATTTGCCAGTTTTTGTAAGTTGTTGCTCAATAGGCCTCAATGTCATGGAAACAGGCGGCGGGGCAGGTTCGACGAGCCATGCGAGGCGCGTACCGCGTTTTTGGCCCTCCTCGTCAATGCGACGACGCAGCTTGTTGAGTTCGATTGTCCATGTGGGGAGGACGTCATGGCAGAGAAGCATGGATTCGCAATGGTGTTCCGTCCAGAAAGCGACCGAGCTAGGCGTGTTTGGAATCCATGCGGAGTCGAGGCGTGCGATCAGTTCGTCGCATTCGGCGACGATAAGGCCATATCCGTTCTGCGCCGCTTGATTTCGGAATGCTTGAACGGCGGCGAACTGAGTGTTAGCGAAAAGAAGCGGATCCCGCCAATAGTCAAAAATGAAGGCGAAGAATCTGGTGAAATTGTTTCGTGGTTCCGTGGCGACAGTACGGAAGGTGCGCGATTCGCCGTATGTGAGCGTCATGAGAAAATCGTGCAGATGTTCATAGACGCCTCCCCACAAAGGATTTCCAAGCGCCAATTTTGTATAGGCGAGGGCGTTGGAGATGGAATTCGACGATTTCTGGCGGATCAGGGCCAGAATGTAGATGATGCCGGTGATGGCGCTGAAATAATAGTCTGTCTGATAGGAGGAGCGGCGAATCGTGTCCAGCATGTTGGAAAAGACGGCGGTGGCCTCTTGCAGATTGCCGTGCAGGAAGTGGAGCCACGCCTTACGTGTCATGACGGCATCATGATGGTCGTTCTTCAGGAGGTTTTCCGCCTCTTCGAGACGTCCTTGAAGAATCAGCGCGTCGGTCATTGCATAGATGGCAAACCCAAGAAGCGTGTCATGGCGCGGCAACATGAAGTCCAGAATAGGATCCAACGGCTTCAGATTGACGATCATGGACGGGATGAGATGCCGCGCGCAGAACGACAGGAATTCCGTCGGAAGATTCTGGAACCATGGCGTGTCCAACAACGGAATAATGAACTGGTACGGCGTGGCGAAGGCATAATCCTGCGGAAAATGCTTCTGTAGATTCTCCAAGCTTCGTTGATGCGCCTTCATGTCTTTCGCCAGCAACGTATTATGGACATCGCGGGCCAAACGTTCATAGTTCGCGGCGCCGTCCGGCATGATGAATGGAAGGGCCTTGGAGACGGCGTCCGCGGCGGCGGCGCTGCCAGGCGTCGAGAAGAAATCGATGGCGCAATCCAGGAGGTCGTCCGCAAGATAGGTGAAATCACTGCCCTGATGATCGATGAGCTTATCTGTCATCATGCGCACCAGATCATCCTGCAGATTGCTGGCGTTATTTGAGGCATAGCGTGGCAGATAGTCTGCCAAGGCATGGGCGACTGTCTGTATTTCAGGCATTGTCAATGACTTGCCACCTATGGCGAAAACAAGTCTCAATTCTTTGGAAGTAGTATAGGAGGAATTCATCCTGAAAACTAGAAGATGGCTTTGGAAAATGGATCGTTAACGTTTCATTCGAGAGAGGCGGTTAGTCGGCCATGATTTCACCGAAGAGGGAATTGGCCGTCGTGCGTTTGATGCGCACATTGATAAGATCGCCTGGCTTGATTCCCGCCACAGGGAGGAAATTGCACACTTTATTGAGCATGGTCCTCCCCGTCCAACGTTCGGAATTGCGTTTGCTGACACCTTCGACAAGAATCTCCTGGACTGTGTCTTTGAAGCGCGCATTCCGTTCAGCCGCGCCTGCTTCCAGATCCTCCAGAAGAATTTGGTTGCGGACATGCTTTGTTTCCTCCGGAACATCGTCCGGATAATCCTTCGCTGACTTCGTGCCCGCACGAGGGGAATAGCGGAAGATATAGGCCATGTCGTACACGACGTCTTTCATGAGTTGGCGGGTGAGGTTGAAGTCCTCCTCCGTCTCCGTCGGGAAGCCGACAATGACGTCCGTCGTGAAATTGACTTCCGGCAGCCCTTCGCGGATTTTATGGATGCAGTCCAGATATTCGGTCGACGTATAGGAGCGCCGCATGAGCTTCAGGATCCTGTCGGATCCGGACTGGAGCGGCACATGGAAGCACTTGCAGACTTTCGGGAGATCGCGAATGGTCTGGATGAACTTGTCGTTCATGAAATGGACATGGGGCGACGTGAAGCGGATGCGGGCCAGTCCGGGCACTTCGTGAACGGCCGCCAGAAGGTCGGCGAAGGCGGAGAAATCCTTCGTGTAAGTGCCGTCCTGCCGCGCCTCCGCAACGCCATAAGCCGTGATGTTCTGACCAAGGAGGAGGATTTCCCGCGTCCCCGCGTCCACAAGCCGCTTGACCTCTTCGACAATGGCCGGAATGGGGCGGCTTTTCTCCCGCCCTCTTGTATGCGGGACGATGCAATAGGAACAGAACTGGTCGCAGCCGCGCATGACGGCAACCTCCGCAACGACAGCGCCCGGATGATGACCATCCAGTTCGGGGCGGATGATTTTGTCCAGTTCCGTCGCGGCGGTCCTGCGTCTCGTCCGAAGGATGTCTTTCACGATTTCGGGTACACGATGGATCTGATCCGTTCCCGCAACAAAATCAAGCACAGGCAGGTCTTTAAGTAGCTGGTCACCATGGTTTTGCGCCATGCAACCGATGCAACCGACAATCAGGCGGGGCTTGCGCGCCTTGATTTTCTTCATGAAGCCGATCTTGCCGATGGCTTTCCGCTCCGCCTGGTCGCGCACGGAGCAGGTGTTGAAGATGATCAGATCGGCATCCTCCTCCGAATCAGTGGAGACGGCGCCGTCGGCTTCCAGAAGGCAGGCGAGCGCTTCGGAATCGCGTTCGTTCATCTGGCAGCCATATGTTTTTATATGGAATTTCATGGACACGATGACAACTGGTACGGTGGAGAACACAGAGACTTGGCGGAAAACCGTCACAGGGGAATGTACGGTTCGTAAATGAGCCGTTCATAGGGAATTTTTCCGCTGAAGTACTGGTCGATGAAATCTTCGGAAGAGCAGAAAAGAGTCGTGCCCCGTTGCATGACCGCCTGTTCGAATTGAAGCAAGTGGTTGGTGCAATTATACTGTTGGCAAGCCCTTCCGCAGGGCTTGTCCGTCATGATGTACGTACGTTGCAGATCCAGGACGCCGGCGGTGGGGCAATTACGGGCGGCAGCGATGAAGTTCCAGGGGAAATAGTAGCCCAGGAAGAGTTCCCAGCCGTCATCCGGCCTGTCAACAGCCTGCGGTGTCATGTCCAGATCAACATGGGTGAACCCCCAGTTCTTGACTTCGCGGAGATAGTCCGGATTGGAAAGGCTGATGTCGCGGAAAGCTTTGAGTTGCGCAAGGCGAATATCCTTCTCCGGCGTGTCGATGGCGCTCATGTGGACGGGCGGCATTTGACCGGCATGCGAAAAGAGATTGAGGCGTGTCTGCTTGTTCAGAATACGTCCGAGAACCATGTGCCCCATGAGCTGCGGATATTCGTTGTGGATGATGTTGAGCGTGCCCCAGTCATTGACAACGACTTCCAGATTGGCACGGATCTCCTTCATCTTCTCAATGTTGGCACGGATTTTATCATGCCCTTCTTCCGTAAGATATCCGTTGGTGACGTAGGTGAAGTTCCATCCAAGCTGTTTGCTGATGTAGTAGGCTTGTTCAAGTTCGTCTGGCGAGGGGATGAGATTCTGGCAGAATTCCTGTCCGAAATAAAGCCTTGAGAAGTCATATCCCGCCTCCTGGACGGAGTGGAGCCATGTCAGCGAGCTCAAGTTGATGGAATAATCATAGAGGTTGGGGTTCAAGGAGAAAATAGTCCCGAAGAGATAGGTGGAGATGTTCTTGGTATCAATGTACCGCAGGGCGTCATCCATCTGTTCCAGACGTTTCAGGTTGGAGAAGTAAATTGCTAGTTCCATGATGTTTTCCTGCGGAATTGGTTATTTCTTATTGGGATGCGCTTCGGGGACGTAGTAGTAGCAATTTGTCAACGCGTCGCAGAAAGACGGGCTGTCGACGAGAGAACGGCAGAATTCCGGCGTGGGATTCTCATGCGTCATGACCTTGTGGACAATCTTGAGTGATTCCAGCTTGAACTCTGTGCTTCCGCGAAGCGGCACTTTCAGGCAATGGACGCCCATGTCGCGGAAAGCCTTGATGGCGCAAAGGCCGCAATTCTGATAGACCGCCTTAGCCAGCTCGGTGTCCAGACCTCCACAATACGAAGAATCGTCATCGTAACTAGGCGGAGGAGGCACAGGCTGGGCCATGTATTTGCGGAAGTTGTTGAGAAGGGAGTCCTCCGCGAAAGCGCCATTCGGATCGTCGATGATGGATTGGACGACGTCCTTCCAGTTGTCGGGGAAGCGTCTTGTGACGAAAGTCTTTCCAAGAGAGACATCGCCGCAAAGGTTTCGTCTGGAGCCGCTATGGACGGAATGGCAGTCTTCGTCGTTGAAATAGCAACGGTAGCCGATGATCATGATTTCAAATTCGACTTTGACATCCTTCAAATTGTCGATCATGAGCTTCGTTTCGCGGATGGTCATCTTGCGGGGGATGACAACGCGGCGGATGTTGAACTGCTTGCAGAAGAAGCGGACGGCTTCCGATGAGAAGCATCCGACGCCCGTGCTGAGGTGGATGGGTTTGTTGATGCCCCACGCCTTGAGGCTGAACATGACGGCCGGATCCGCGACGATGTATCCATCCGGATCGAACTGCTCCATGGTTTCCACGGTGGAACGGAGATAAGGGAGCCGTTCTGAACCATTGTCATGGGCGTTGATGGCGAGATTAAGCCTGCCACCGTTGTCATGAATGGCTTTTGCGACCTCCCGCAAGTCAGAGACTTGCAGGAAATTGTAGCCATGGCCAAGCGGCCTTCGGTTGGGGCATACCTCCCAGCCGTATTTGGAGAGCCAGTTCCGGGGGATGAATCCCGCGAAGAATTCCTCGGCTCCGTATTTCATGTACTCCTTGATCCGAGCGGGCGTGTCATTCGCGTCTAGGCCAAATGTTATGAACATAATATTATATATTATTTAAGGTAAAGTGATTGGTTACATGGCGATGCGGACAGTGCGGCGGGCGACGGCTTATTTCCGCTTGCCATGGCACTCCTTGAAAGGTTTGCCGGAACCGCAGAAGCAGAGAGCCTCCATCTTGACGGATGTCTTGGCGGCCTTGCGCTGCTGCTGGAAACCAGTGGAATAGTTGTCGGCCACTTTGGCAAGCGATGTCGTGAAGACGACCATCTCCTCGTTGAGGCAAGTCATACGCACTTTGTGGAGCTTGTTGAGCATGGCCTTGGCGAGGACTCGGCGAATCTGCTTCCATGGATCGTATTTCTCCGTGAAATCAATGATATTGAAGAGTTTCTTGAACTGGGCGTCCTCTTCATAGATGGCGAACAAACTGTCCTCCAGTGAGAAGTATATCTTCGGCGCCTGCGTCTCCTTGAAAATGAGCCTGCAGAACGTGAAGAGCTTGTCATGGACGGCCATGCTGACAAAATGCTCCGCCACAAAGATCGCTCCTTCGCACAACGGTTCGTCCTTAAAGACAAGCGGCGACGGAAGACCGCGGAAAATCATGATCCTCCGCCTGTCGTCGCCGGTCTTCATCTCGAAGAACGTATTGATGTCGGCGGTACGGGTCGTGAAGGTGTATTCTAGTCCGCTCTTGCGCAATTCCTCCTGCACTTTGGCGAGCACGGGATCCGAATAACAGATGATCAGCGCGTTGCCTTTGGCCTTCGCGACGTCGTTGGCGACGGCGGAAGCTCGCTCATCTCCACGACGATAGGTGAAGGCCGAGAACGGAAGATGCTTGTCCGCCTTCAGCGGTTTGCGGAAGGCCGACCCCATGACGAAATTGACCTCTTGCGCAATGTACGAATCAATATGGCAAGAGGCGCCGGCCAGCGTGAGCTTGGCGTCTTTCAAATATGTCATGATATCCAGAATGTCTTCCTGCGTGCTCCAGCTCTCGGGGAGTTTGCCCGTTGATTTGTAAACAATGCCTGTGGCCTTGGGAACGCTGTGTTCGAACGCCATGATACGGTTGGCGTAAAGGCTGAAGTCGCCTTCCAGAATGAAAATGGCCTGGACCTGGCTTTTGAAAATGTCAGGCTGGCGTCTGACGGCGGAAAAGAGCTGGAAATAATCCGCGAATGCGAAATCGCAATTCTGGCAGTCCGACAGATGGCGGTGGGAGGCGCCTACGCTGTAGCCGAGCAAGTCAATACGCAATTTTTCTATGGCGGTTATGCGTTCCGACAAATGGCGGATGGTCAGCGAGTCGATGACAAGCGGGCAGCAGATGAACGTCCTGCGGTGGCAGAGGAGCTGGAAGAGCCCATAGAGAAACCCCAGTTCGATCTGGGGGCATTTGGGATGCGAGACAATCGTGCCGCCGATGGCCTCCCTCAACAGGCCGAGCCTGGTCTCCTTTTCCAGAAAGCGCCAATGGGTGAAAGCCCCATTGGTGTCGTTTTCAGCTGCGGTGAATTCTTCTGTCCATGGGATGAACTGCTCAAGGAGCTCCTGTTCAGAGGCTGTCGCCGCCTTGCGCATTTGTAGCCATTGTTCTTGGATAGACATGTTGGTTCCTAGCGATGGGATTCAATGAATGAATGATTAGTCGAAAACATTACTATAAATTAATAAATGACAAATGACAGGGGAAACTGTGAAAAAGTGGCATTTTTCTTTAAAAAAAGTCAGAATGATTTGAAAAAAAAGAATGGGGGTATATAGTAGAATATGTTTTTTCCACCTCCACATGGGATGGTAGCTCAGTCGGTAGCAGCATCGCACTTTTAATGCGGGGGTCCCGCGTTCGAAACGCGGCCATCCCACTTGTGTGTGGAGAAGACATGTTAGTCAAGCAACGAAGCCTGCCAACGGGAAGGGTCGGGAAGTCGGGCGGTGGAGAAGCGAGACGAGACGAAGACCATACTTGCGGATGAGAATCCAGCAGATGAAAAACTGCCGTGCGGGATGGGAAGCACGGTTTTTTTATTGTGCATAGTATGGTTTTTCACAAAGGTTTCAATAAAACATCAACTATAAGAAAAAGAGGTCAATACAATGAGCAATGTGTGCGAGATTTGCGGCAAGCGCCAAGTCGTGGGCGGCCATATCACGTATCGTGGTTTGGCGAAAAAGAAAGGCGGCATTGGTCTGCACGTTGTGAAAAACACGAAGCGCACCTTCAAACCGAACATTCAGGTTGTTCGCGCTTTGGTCAACGGATCCGTCGTGAAGATGAAAGTCTGCACCGCCTGCATCCGGTCAAACAAGATTGTCAAGGCCTGATTTTGGAAGGAAAAAGCCGTCAACATGCGGGAAAGCCATGCGTGGCTGGCGGAGGCCAGAATGCCATAGGTATCATCATGGCGGATATGCATGAAAAACGGACACAGACGCGTCTCTGTGCCCGTTTTTTGTTGTAAAAGGGCAATTGCGATGAAAAACCGTTCACTGAATGAAATGAAATTTGAGCACGGCTGCCTGGTGGCGCCTTCGATTCTCGCGGCGGATTTCAGCCGCCTCGGAGAGGCGATTTCGGGCGTGGAGACCGGCGGCGCGGATTTGCTGCACGTGGATATCATGGACGGGCATTTCGTCCCGAACCTTTCGATGGGACCCGGCGTGGTCTCCTGCATCCGGAAGGGAAGCGACCTGCCATTTGACGTGCATCTGATGCTGTCCGAGCCCGGCCGCTACATCGAGCCGTTCGCAAAGGCCGGTGCGGACCATATCACGGTCCATGTCGAGAGCCGTGGCGATCTGGCGGATGTGATCCGCCGAATCCATGATCTCGGATGCAGCGCTGGCGTCACCCTCCGTCCAGGCACTCCGGCGACAAGTCTACGCCCATATCTTGAAATGGTTGAAATGGTTTTGGTTATGACTGTCGAGCCCGGCTTCGGCGGTCAGTCGTTCATGGAAGGCCAGCTGCCGAAAATCGCCTCCCTGCGCAAGATGATCGACGCGACGGGCAAGAAGATCTATCTGGAAGTCGACGGCGGCATCGCTGTCGGCACGGCCCGCCAGGTAAAGGCTGCCGGAGCGGACGTGCTCGTGGCCGGCAGCAGCGTCTTCGGCGCGAAAAACGGATTCGCCGCCGCTATCAAGGCGGTCCGTGAAGACGCATGACGGCGTCGTTTTGAAGAAGGAAATCAAATAATATTTGACTCTATAACAAGGATTCTCACATGATCATCAGTAGCTTCAACCGTTATTTTGAGAAGCACGGTCGCAAGACGTATATCGTGCTCGGCATCATCATCAGTGTGATTTTCGTTTTCTCGCTGGGCGGCGGCATGGACAGCTGCGGCTACCGCGAGCCAGGGTTGAAATCTTTCGGCAAAATGTACGGTAAAACACTGAAATCCAAAGAGACCATGGAGCAGATGCGCAGGGCCGATGTCGGCTATGTTCTGCGCACGGGCATGTCGCTTGGCCGCAATAACGGCGATTCACAGCTGTTGCAGCTGGCGCTTCAGCGCATGCGCGCCCTCCACAAAGCCCACGAGCTCGGTTTGGACAAGGTGTCGGATGCCGAGCTCATCGACGCAATTCAGTCACAGCCGATTTTCGGCGGCAAGGAGAATTTCTCCAAGCAGCGCTATCTTGATTTCGTCAACAATTACATGATTCCAAATCGCATGAGCGGCGGCGACCTTGATGAAATTATCAAGGAGAATTTGATCATCGACCGTCTGGAGGAAAAGGCCACTGAAGGCATTGCAGTAACGGATGACGAAGTCAACGAATATCTTGAAAAATACACCATCAGCCAGCATGAATACGCGATGAACATCTCCAAAGACTCCACTCCGTCGGAGGAGGAAATCGCCAAATTCTTCGAAACCCGCAAAGGCGAGCTGACCTTGGACGACCAGAAAAAAGCCGTCGTGGCGAGCATCACGGTTGAAGATGTCTTGGCGAACGCCAATTTGAAGGCGCAGGTCGAGCCGAAGGAAGAAGAACTGAAGGACATGTTCGAGAAGGGCAAAGCCCATCTTTACAAAGACAAGAAATATGAAGATGTGAAGGAATCCATCCGCAAGCAGGTCAGCCGCCGCAAGGCCAGCGAGACCGCTCGCAAAGCCATCGCAGATCTCGCCGTCAAAGTCGCGGAAAAACCCGCCGGCGAGAAGCCCGAAGAATCCATCGCCAAATTCACGAAACTCGCCGAAGCGGCTGGTGCCAAAGTTGTTACGACTGGTTTCTTCTCCAGCGGCGACGAAATCCCCGGCATGACCGGCCATGTCAGTGCCCTCGCCCGCGCCATCCGTGCGTTGAATCAAGTCGGCGCCGTGACAAAGGAAGTCGCCACGATCGGCGCCTTCAACGTGGCCATTCTGGCGGAACAGAAGCCCGGCGAAATGCCCGCCGCCATCAATGACGAAGTCAAGGCGAAAATCACCGATAAATTGATCAGCGAGAAGGCATTGGCCTATTTCAACGAAAAAATCGCCCCGTTCAAAGACAAAGTGGCCGGTCTGGAAAGCGTCTGGGATCTGATGGGGCCGTTCCAGAAGGAACTTGATGACAAGAAGTTGGACGAAGAGGCCATGATGGCCGAATACTCCAAATACCAGGAGTTCCTCAGCGACAACGTCATGCCGTTCTTCAAGGAAGAACTGCGCAGCGCGAAGATCGTCGCCTTCAAGCCCGCGACGTTCGAAGGCCGCTTTGAAATCACCGAAGCCGAAAAGAAGGCCGAATACGAATCCCGCAAGGCTGAATTCGAAAAGAAGCAGGTTCGCATGAACAAGATTTCCGTCAATCTGGAAGCCGACAAGGCGGACGAGAATGCCGCCAAGAAGGCGAAGCTGACCGAAGCCCTGAACAAGCTGAAGGAAGGCAAGGAATTCACGGAACTCGTCGCGGAATACTCCGAAGACGTGGTGACGAAGAGCAAGCAGGGCGACACGGGCCTCGTCGATGTCACGACGTTGGACGAGACCATCGCCAAGGCTGTTCTGGACATGGAAATCAACCAAGTGAGCGGCATTCTGGAGACCAAGGACTCCATGATGATTGTGAAACTGATCGAAAAGGACATGGGCAAGACGTATGAGGATCCTGTCGTCCAGGCCGAACTGGTCAAATCCATCACGGCTGAAAAGACGAAGAATCTCGCCGCGGACGCCGCTCATGCGTTCTCCACAAGATTCACGGAAGCCTGCGATCAGAACGACAAGGCCGGCGCCGCCAAGAAGGCGTTGGTCGAAGTCTTCGAAGAACTGGTCGCCGCCGGCGTTCCGGATGCGGAAATCATTGATCTGCCGAGCTCCGCGAGATCCGCCGACATCCCCGGCTTCGGCCGCGAGACGCAGCTGATGACGCTGTTGTTCAGCCGCACGCCCGAAAATCCCTGCACATACATGGTGGCCGGCCAGAACGCGAGCTACGTGGCCTGCCTGAAGGACGTGAAGCCGTCCTATCTGGCCGTCCCGTCCGCCGAAGATCCAAACACCTTCAACCGCCTGAAGAACCTGTACAGAAAGGAAACGGCCATGGCCGCCGTCAAGAAGACGGCTGAAGAAAAGGCCGCCGCCATCAACAAGGAACTGGCCGCCGGAACGCCGCTGGACAAGGCCGCGGGCGACATCGAATTCAAGCC
>JAEEGL017047564.1_pt1 | contig 14605 bp, 7 predicted proteins | sample 9134231 | NCBI WGS metagenome assembly JAEEGL01 (sample SAMN16246548, study PRJNA631951) | gut metagenome | biome: gut microbiome; feature: rumen; material: fiber-attached | host: Bos | place: Iran: Karaj | collected 2018-10 | reverse complement strand
GATGCAAAAGTTTCAATTGAACTTATTTCATTTTTTGATTTTTTTTTTTGTAATAAATTATATTCATCATCTGATGAATTATAATCACTTTCTTCAAAACTATCATTTTTTAATTTATTATTTTGATGTTTTGAATTTAAAGTTTCAATAAATTCATATAATTTTTTTTCTTCTTCTTCTTCTTGTTCTTTAAGAGTAAGTTCTCTTTTTTCTAAAAGAAAATTTGAGTTTGGTCCTAAATTTTCATCTTCTTCCTCTGAAGAAAAATCTTCAAGCTCAAATTTTTTTGCCTTTATTATATGATTTCTTTTATCAAATTCCTATTTTTTTTATATATTATATAAATATTTAATGTTACTTTTGAAAATTCTTCTTCATCGTTTGCATAAATTGTGTAAAATCTTTGCCTTCCCATTAAAAATCAAATTAAAATTATTATTTAAATAGTAATTTACATCATTTAATTATTATTTTTATTAATTTTACAAAAATTAATTAAAAAAATAAAAATTTTAATATTTTTATAAAAATTGAATAATATAATATAAAATATTATATATAAGTATTATATAGTTAAATAATACTATTTTTTTTATATTATCATATATAATTAATGATAAAATTAATTTTTTACAATATTACTAAAATAATTAAAATTAAGATTATTTAAAATATCCTTTTAATTTTTAAAATTTTTTTTATCAAAATAAATAATTGTTATTTTGATTTATTCTTTTCTTTAATATAAAAAAATGAATTTATATAATCATACATTTTATTCTTCATATTCAGCAGAAAAAACAGACATATCAAGTCAATTAGACAATACACATAAAATGATTAAGGATTTTAATACATTAAAAAAAAAAGTTAAATTATATCAAAACGGAAAAAATGGAATAAAAATAGAACAATTTCATAAAAATTCAATTCGTTCTTTAGTCTTCAGGAATTTCCAAAAGAAATTAATATTAAATAAAGAAGAAAAATCAGAAGAAAAATCAAATTTTTTTTTACCAGAATGTCAAATTAGAAAAAATCCAGATTTAGAAAAAAAAATTTTTAATACAACTTTTAATACTTCATTTTTTAAAAGAACAATAGCAACAAATTCATTTACAAATTCTAGAACAAGAAGAAGAATAGATTCAAATAGTTTTACAATAGTTAAAAAATCAAGAAATAAACCAAAACTATTCAAACAATTTAATTTAACAAAGACAAATTCATATAGTTTATCATATAGAAATGAAACTTTATCTGAATTTAATAATAAAAGTAAAAAAATGGTTTTATCAAATTATATTAAAAATCTTCAAGAACATGAAATAAAAAAATATAAAGAAGGAATACAAATAAAATCAGAATTATATGATATTGAAATACATAGATTAGAAAAAATGATATTTTTAATTAATACTTTTATTAAAGATGATGAAAAATATCTTGAATATTTAAAAAAAACTTTAAAAATTGAAAGAGAATTAAATGAAATGTTATTAGAGAAAAAAGAACAATGTTTTATTGAATCATTCTTATTAAATAGTAGACTTGCAAAAATAGGAAGAAAATATATTAAAAGTATTAACAATAAATTTTTTTTAATATGTGTTAAAAATGGTACAAATCAAATAGAAAAATTTACAGAAGAGGATAAAAAAGATTATGATTTAGATAAAGAAACAATTGAATATTTATCAAATTTTACTCTTTTTGAAAAAATGTTAAATAAATTATCAAAGGAACAATATGATAAATTATCAATTAATGAAATTGAAAATGTTATTTTTGGAAGAAAATTGATAAGACCACCTAAAATTATTTTTGATAGCCCTAAAATATTTAAAACAAAATTAAATGAAATTGAAAATAAAATTCAAAAGTCTTTAATTATATATAATGAATCTCAAAAAGAATTAAATTTTATTCGAGATGAATTAAATTCTAAAATTAATTCAAATGAAGAAGAAAAAAATGTTAATTTGTTTTACCAAAATGAAATTAAAAAATATATGGAAAAACAAATTGAAGTAAAAAAGAGGAATGAATATTTAAAAAATTATATTAAAATAATAAAATTAAAATCAAAAAAATTTACAAAAATAAATATAGTTGAAGATAAAATTTTAGAAATTTATGTAGAAATTAATAAGATTTTTCCTATTTTTAGTAAAAGAAAAACTAATGAAAAAAACAATACAATTTTATATCTTCAAGATTTAGAAAGAGTAATTAATAATTTAATTAAATTTGAAGATGAACAAAAACTAAAAAATAATAAAGAATATTTAAATTTAAAAAAAGGTCTTGAAAAAAAAAATAAAATTAAGAAATTTAAAGAACTTAAAGAAAAAGCAAAAATGGAATTTGAAGAAAAAATTCAAAGAATTTTAACAAAAAATAATAAATTTATTTTTAAACAAAATAGAAAAATTAATATAAAAAATAAGAAAAAAAATCAAAAGAAAATTATTCAAAATAATAATGAAGAAAATTTTGATTTTTTTAATATAAATATGTAAAGATAATGTTTATTTTTAAAAATAATATTAACAAATTTAATTTTATGTTAATTTAAAATCAAAGAAATGTTTTATTATTTTTAAAAAGAATATATATAAGGATAATTTAAATGTTAAATTCAATTTATTGTTTAAAATAAATATATATTTTATTATAAATTAAATTTTAAAATTTCTTTTTGATAAATACAGAAAAAAGATATCAATTAATTTTAAAAAATTAAATATATTATTTTATTATTTATTAGCAAAAATTTGAGCTTTTGTATCAATTATATTTTCTAATGTATTAGCAGGCATCACTATATTTAAATTACCTAAACTTCTTTTTCTAAGAGAACCTAAAGTATTAGCTCTTATAATATTTTTTTGAACAGGTATTTTTAATTTAAAATTTAATTCTTGTTTCTTTTGTTTATTTTTTTCATATATTTTAATATCTTCTTTTACTTTGTTTAAATATTTATCTTTTGGAATATCAGTTATATCTTTAAAAATTAATTGAATATTTTCTTTTTCTTTATAAAAATCTTGTATATTTTTTATAGATTTATTTTTAGGAATATATGATAAATTTTCAAGTTTATTTAATTGAAAATAATTATAATTAATATTATTATTTATATTAGAATCATTCATTTCAAAAATATTTTTATGTGATTTATGATACTGATGATGAGGAATAATATTAGAATTTGTAAAAGAAGAATTTGAATTATGATTATTAATAACTTTTTTTTGTTCAATAATATTTCTTATAAAATTATTATATTGATTTTGATTATTTATATAATTTGGTCCATATAAATAAGGTGTTTCTATTTTTCTTTTATTTTCAATTTTCATCTTTGAAATATTTTTTTTATTTTTTTGCTTATTTTTTAATTCATTTTCTCTAATTTCAATTAATGATGATAATGTAACATTTTGACTTTGATTTTTTAGTTTTAATAATTGAATTAAATCATCAATATCATTTGTTTCATTTGATAAATTATTTATGTTTGAATTTTTTAATATGAAATTAGGTTCCATTATTTCATTACTATTTAATTTTTTTTCTTTAAGGTTATTCTTATTAATAATAAAGTCATCATTAATTAAATTTCTTTCTGAAGGAGTTAATGGAGAAATAGAATTAGAATTCGTATTATTATTATTATTATTTATTGATTCAAAATTGTTATTATTTATTTTTGTTGAATCAATTTCTTTTTGAATTTTCTGTATTGTACTTGATATTGATATATTTTTATTATTATTTTCTTCAAAAGAATTTCTTATTTTTTTATTATTATTATTATTTCTTTTTTGAGATTTTTTTATAGAAAAATTTGTTTGATTAATTTTTAAATAATTTTCCTTTTTTTTATTGAAAAAAATTGAATTGATAATTTGAGGAGAAATTTTAAGTTTTTTTTCATTAAATTTATTTTCATTTGTTGAATTATTATTTGAGTTATTTTCAGAAATTTTATTGTTTATTGATACAATATCAAGATCTTGATTTTTTTTGTTATTTTTTTCATTCTTTTTATTAATATATAATAGATCCTCATTATTATTCTTATTTTTCTTATTTAAATTAAATAAATCATTTTTTGTATCCATTATTTTATTCTTTGGATTTATATTATTTGTATCACTAATTTTATCCTTTATTTTTTTATCTTTCATTTCTTTTTGTTTATTTGATATTTCAAAATTGTTTATTTCTTTTTTATTTTTATTTATACTATTATTTAAATTTCCATTATTTTTATTATTTTTATCTGCTAGAATATCTTCAAAGTTATTAATTTTACATTCACTGTTTTCGTTTTCTACTTCTTTGTTTAAATTATTTAATATATTACTTTTAGAATTATCTTTGAGAATTTCATCAAATACTCTAACTCTTTCTTCATCATATCCTTCATTTTCATCATTATTGCTTAAACTACTATTTTCTCTAATATTTGAATTGATTTTAATTGAGTTTTCATTATCTTCAGTATTTAAATTCATTGTTTTTTTATTTTGTTCATCTATATTATTTAAATTATTAGAATTTAAATTTTCTTTATTTTCTTTTTTTAAATTTCCATTATTGATTACATTGTAATTGTCTAAATTATTATTTTCATTTTCAATATTGAAATCTATTTCATTTTCTAAATTAATTGTTTCTTTTTTGTTTATCATATTATTATCAAAATTTTCTTTGGTTTCTTCATTATTAAATACTGAATCATTTAAAACTACTGAAAACTGTCTTGATTGTTTCTTTAAAATAGGGGAATTTTCTTTACTGATATTATATTTATTTTTATTATCTGAACAAGAAAGTGAATATAAATATTTCTCTTCTTCTTCATTATATCTTGTATTATGACTTTTTATATTATTATTATTATCATTATTATTCTTTTTATTTTCTTTGTCATCATTATCATTATTTGATGTTACTTTTGAATTTTGAAATGTAAAATAATTATTTTCATTATTTGTTTCTTCATTTTTTTCATTCAAATAATTATTTTCTTTATTTTTTTTTTTTGGTTCAAATTTAAATTTTTTTTTTCCTTGAGTAATAATAATTTTATCATTATCAATTTCTATTTCTTGACTATTTTGAATTTGGTCATTTAATTCAATTGATAATTGTTCAAATTTTTCAAATATTTCAGGATTCATTTTCTCTTCATCATCATTTTCATTTTCAAATTTATAATCTGAAATATCAATAATTTTATTTGAAGAATTTTCCCTTTTATCATTTTTATTTTTAACATTTCCTATTTTTGATAAAAAAATATTTTTATTATCAATTTTTTTAAATTCTTTGATTCTATTTTCAAAAATATCATTTTTTATATCCTCATTATTTATTTTTTTATTCAATGATTTATTTTCAAATATTAATTTTTCATTTTTCCTTTTTTTCTTTATTTTCTTAAAATTACTTAATGGGACAATATTATCAATAAAACTTTGACTTTTTAAATTTTTTCTTGAAGGATTTGAATAAAAAGAATTTGTTGTTTTATTCAAATCAAAATTTTTATTATTATTAATATTAATAAAACTTAAATTTCTTTCTTTATAAAAAGGAATTTCATTTGGCGTAAAATTTAAATGCTCTAAATAAATTTCTTTATATGAAGTTTTATTTCTTATTCTTTTTAATGTACCATCACCACATTGTATAAATGATAATGAATGACTACTTGATGTATTTAATGATTCATTTTCAGAATTTGATTTTTTTTTTTTTAATTTTGAAATATTTTTCACAACTTTTATTTTTTCAAATTTATCCATTTTTAAAAAAACTTAAAATAAAAAAAATATATTTTTAAAAAAAAAATATTAACAAAATTAATAATTCATAATTCATTAAAAAATTTATTTTTAAACATAAAATATTATATTTTCTCTATTTTTACATTTTAAAAACATCAAAAAAAAAAAATAAAAAAATAAAAAAAATAAAAAAATAAAAAAATAAAAAAAAAAAAATAAATGTTCTCATCTCCAAAATACACATTTATCCTTTCATCCTTAAGTCTCTTTGGTATAAACACTCTTCTATCATATATAAATCCTCCATCAATTCAATCAATCCTCTCAATACGTCAATCAGATCCATTTCTTCGTAGTAAGAACTGTATTCCTTTAAACAAATCAAAGCTTTTATTATTTTCAGGAAACTCAAATCGTCCTTTATCAGAGGAAGTAGCAAAATGTTTAGGATTAAATTTATCAAAAAGTATATCAACTCATTATTCAGATGGTGAATGTAACATTCATTTATTAGAAAGTGTAAGAGGTAAAAATTGTTATATAATTCAACCAACATCAACACCAGTAAATGAAAATTTAATGGAATTATTATTAACAATTGGAACAATGAGAAGAGCAAATGCAAAAAGTATAACAGCAGTAATTCCATATTATGGTTATGCTAGATCTGATAGAAAATTAAAGAAATTAAGACCAATTTCTGCTGCTGATGTTGCTAAATTATTAGAAGCTGTTGGTGTTGATAGATGTATGTGTGTTGATTTACATTGTGGTCAAATTCAAGGGTTTTTTGAACCAAGTATTACTGTTGATAATTTAGAAGCTTTACCTATTATGGTTAAATATTTAATTAAAAAAAATTTAATTAGTGATTATAATAAATTAATGATAGTATCTCCTGATCATGGAGGTATTTATCGTGCTAAAGCTTTTGCTGAGTTACTTATGAAAAAAACAGGGAATAAAAATATTGGAACTACATTAATTATTAAAGAAAGGAAAAGACCTAATGAAATTAGTAAAATGGATTTAGTTGGTGATGTTAAAGGATGTGATTGTATTATTGTTGATGATTTAATTGATACTGGAAATACACTTTGTCTTGCTGCTCAATGTTTAAAAGATAATGGAGCTAATAATGTTTATTGTTTTGCTACTCATGGTTTATTTAATGGATTAGCTGTTGAAAAAATTAAAAATAGTGTTTTAAAAAAAGTTATTATTACTAATACTATACCTGATAATAGAAAAGGATGCGATAAAATTGAAAGAATTTCTGTTGCACTTTTAATTGCTGAAGCTATTAGGAGAGTACAAAATAATGAAACTTTGACTGAGTTATATGAATAATATTTGATTTTTTATTTAGCTTTTTTTTTTTTTGTTTTTTTTTTTTTTAGTTTTATATTCTTTTCTTTTTTTTTTATTTTTTTTATTTTGCTTTTTTATCGGTTTTTTTTGATATTATTTTTGGGAAAGGAATATTAAAAATTTTTTTAGTTTTTAAAATTATTTTTTATTTATTTAATAGAATATTTTATTTTCTATTAGAGGTTTATAATAATAAACTATATTTTTATTATATTATAATATTTTTTTATAATTTTTTTTAATTTTTTAGAAAAATATTTTTTTTAAAATGATATTAAATAAATTTTGAGAAGAAGAAAAAATAAATATTCATATTTTTTAATAATTTTTTTAAACTTTTAATTAATATTTGATGGAAATTGATAATAATAATCAAAATTCTAATACTTGTTTTCAAAGTGCTGATCAAACTCAAAAATATAATTTACCATCAAACAACACTTCAAGTATAATGCAATTAAATCTAAATAATCTATTATCAAGAGATGATATAAAAATAGTAAATTTAAAAAGAAAAAATAAATCAAGTATATTTGGTTCTTTTTATGAACATGAAAATCTATTGAAAAACCAAATAAATAAAAATCAGGTATCAATGATAAAAAGAAAAATTGAAAAAGAAATAAATTCAAAATTTTTATCTAAAAATTATATAAAACATATAAAAAAACAAAATAATATAGAAGATCCTTTTGATTCTAAAAAAATGATAAATCCAAAATATTTATTTGATATATTAGAAGATTTTGAAAAAAAAATTCCACAAGGACAATCTGTTTATTTGATCTTAGATATTCATTTTGTTGTATCAATTTTAAATTTAATAAATTTAATTTCTGGTTTTATTGATAATATTATTAATAAAGAAAAATCATTTAAAATAATAAAATTATTATATGCTAAAAATTATAATTATGAAGATTCATTAAAACAATTAGTCAATAGAAAATTATCAATTTTTGAAAATTTTTTAAGAATAATAACAATAATTACTTCTTTTGTAATGTTTATTTTATTATTAATTAAAGAATATAAAATAAGAAAATATCATCTTTCTATTCAATCTTTAAATAAAAGAATAATTATTATTATTATTTGTTTATTATGTTATCCTCCTTTTATAAATCCAATTTTTATTATTAGGCAAAAAGATTGTATTTATCCAATTTTTATAATGGATATTTTTTTTTTATTAAATTTTTCAAAAATTTATATTATTAATATTTTAAATATAAGTAATTCAAAATTTAGAACATTATTATCTCATTCAATTAGTAAAAATTTTTCAGTTAAAAATGGATATTTTTTTTCATTTAGAGCAAGATTAAGAGATAATCCATTTTTTCATAGTATTTTTATTCTCATCATCACATTTATTATTTCAATCTTCCTTTTAAGAAGTTTTGAATTTGGTACTTTTTTATATTTAAAAACTTATAAAGAAAATTATGAAATAAGTTTTAATTCTGTTATTAATGTTTTTTGGTTAATTTGTATGTGTGCTTTTGGCGTTGCTTTTGGAGATTATTATCCAAAAACTATTATTTCCAGATTTATTACTATAGTTTTAATTTTTGTATTATTTCTTATTATGTCTTTTATTCTTCAAAATATTATGAAATATACTATTATGACAGAATCTGAAAAAAAAGTATTTTTAAAAATGACAAAATTATATTCTCCTGAAAATATCGAATATAAGGCTGCAAGTGTTATTTTATTATTTTTAAAATTAAGAAGAAATAAATATCAATTAAAGGATATAGAAAATAATGAAAATAGAGTTTTATGTTGTAAAAAAATTTCAATATATATTTTAATGTTAAATAGATGTATTAAAAATTTTAGAAATAATGATAAAATTGCAGATATATTTACAATACCAGTTGATGATTTATTAATTACAGTTGAAAATAAAATTCATGAAAATTTAATTCATTTTGAAAAATCTAATGATAGATTAGATAATTTACAAAATAATTTAGAAAAATTACAAGATTTACAAATTAAAATTAATGATAATATTAGTGAATTTATTACTCAAGGACAAATTATTGGTAAATATATTGTTGAAATAAATAATTCAAATATTTTAAAAAAAGGTAAAAAAAGTATTTTTAAAAGAAAATCTTCTCTTCGTTTTTCAAAAGATTATACATCAAATGATCAAGAATTATTCAAAAATTTTTCAAAAAATATGAATACTAGTTTTTTAAAATATAAAAGTTATAAAAAAGTTGCTTCTTTAAAAACAAAATATATTAAACAATCAAAAATAACAGAAAAAGACGATGAATTTCATAGTATTGATATAAGTGTAAATGAAAGTGAAAATGAAAATAAAATAGAAAATATTCAAGAAGTTCAAGAATCCTAATGATAAAAAAATAAATTATTATAATTAATGTTGTTAATTTATTATAATTGTAGTTAGATAAAATTCAGATAAATTTTTGAAATAATATTTGAGATATGATAAAAATGTTATATTTTTATAATTTAGTAAATATAGGAGTATGATGAAATTTTGTTACATATTAGAATATAAAATATATATATTTCTATATGAATTTCAAATATAATGAATTTTTTATTAAATATAAAATATTTCAAAAAATACTTTAATAATTTTTATTAAAATATTTTGAGAAATTGAAAAATTGTTCTTTTACTTTATTATAATTTTATAAAAAAAATTTGTTATTTTTATTTAATATTTTTAGAATAAATTATATATTTATGAATTTTTTAATTAAATTATTAAATAAACAATATTTTTTCAAAGGCAATAATTATCTATAAAAAATATATGAATATTAATTTAATTCATTAACGTAAATATTTATTGAACAAAAAATATTTTAATAAAAGACTTTTCAATTGATATTTTTCATTATTCTTTTAAAGATTTTAAATAATAAATAAAATAAATTAATTATAATCAAAATTTAAATTTGCATTTTGTAAGATATAAAATATATATATATTATTTATAAGTTAAAATATCATAATTAATATTTTTTTATAAATTTATCTTTTAGTAATTTACTGTTATAATTATTAAATCCATTTGATATATTTGTTGAATTTTGAACATTATATTTATATCCCACTTTTAAATCTACTGGTCGAGAACTTTTACTATTACTTTTTTTTTGCAAAATTTCATTTAATTCAGATTTTAAATCTTTTAAATTTTTTTTTTCTTTATTCATTAATCTTTTATTTGTACTTTTTGGTCTTGAATTAGAAATATTAAAATTATATGATAAACTTTTTACATGATGATTTTTTATATAATTTGGTTCTATATGTAAAAAAGTTTTATTTCCTTTTTTTATTCCTTTATTTATTTCTTGTGTTGATGTTGAATGAAGGAAATTATTGGAATTATTCTTATATGATTTTTTTAAAATATAATTTGAATATTTAATTTGACTTTTTTTCTTATTTGTTTTTGTGAAATCAATATCTACTAAAATAAATTGATTATTTTGATTTTGGTTTATATTACTTAAATTATAAGGCCTCATTGTATTTACATTTTGAATATGATATTTATTTAGAAAATTATTTTTATTATGTGTTGTTGTTTGTGAAAATTGAAAATTATTTTTAACATTTTTTGGATTATATAATCTAAGACTATTATTATGTTTTTTATTATAATTAAATATATTTTTATAATTATTTTCTTTATTACTATTTTTTTCAATATTATCATCACTATAATTATTATTAATATTATTATTACTACTATTATTAATATTATTATTATTCTTTAATTGAATATTATTTTTTTTTATTTCACTATTCCCATTTTTCAAATTATCATTTTCATTATTACCCATTTGAACATTCTCATTATTATTACAAATAATATTAGTAATCTCATTATTAATAATATTAATATTAACCTGTTGAATATCTTGACAAACATTTTCATTATGATATTTTTTACCAATAATATTATTAAGTAAACTAATTTCATTCATAACTTTCTTAAAATTAATTTCATTTTCAATAACAAATTTTCTAATATATTCTCTAACATCATCAACATCAGCTAAAAATTCTAAAATTGGAGTAATATTATATAATTCTCTATCATTTTTATCATCAAACCAACTTAAAATAGGAATACCATTTTCAGGATTTAACGCATAAGAAATAGGAGAATTATCAACAATAACAATATCTTTTAAATCTCTTCCTAATTTTTTTAAATCTTTAACAAAAGAAGTATTAATTAAAGTACAATGTTCTCTAAATAATCTAAAAGGACAATAACCTTTTTTATCAATTATATCTAAAAGTGGATCTGCATATTTTGACAATGATGCAGTAAAAATAACAATTTCATATTTTTTTGACATTTTTTCTAAAAATTCTTTTACTCCAGGACGAACTAAAACATGAATATCATGAATTATATTTTCTAATTCTATTTTTATTATTACATCTGAAGGACAATTAAAAGGAATAAAATTAGAATGAACTAAAGTTTCATCTAAATCTAATACTAATGTTTTTTTATTTGTTATTTTTGGAGGAAGTAATCCATTATTTAATTTAATATTTGTATTTATTCTATTTGGAGAATAGGAATGTGATTTTATATTATTATTATTATTTTTTATATTATTTGATATGGAATTTTGAATTATTGGATTTTTAGTTTTTTTTATTTGGAATAATATTTTTTCATCTTTTTCAACTTGAGTTATTATATTGTTTAATGTTGAGTTTGGTTCTTTTTTTTTTTGAGTATTTTTTATTCTTTTTAATTTTATTTGAGTTGCACTTATTCCTCTTTTATTTTGATTCTGAATTATTCGATTATTTGATTGTTTTAGGTTTATACATCCTATTATTTCTTGTTTTGGTTTTTGGAAATTTGTAAATGACATTTTTAAAAAATTATTTTTTGTATATATGATTATATTTATTATTTTATTTTATAAGTAAAATTTTTTTTTGTTTTTTTTTGAATGCTATTTTTAATAGGAATGTCAATTTATATTTGTAGAATTTTTTGTCTAAAATAATATCAATAATTTGAACAGATTTAAAATTATAGTAAAGTTATATCAATGAAATAATTAGGTTATAAATGTTTATTCGAATTTATTATATATATTCTTTATTTCTATATTTTTTTAAATAATTCAAATTTTTATAAAACAAATCAAATAAAATAAACAAATTTTATTACATTAAAATTAAAAACAAGTTCATCAATATAATTCAATATTCACTTATTTTTATTGTTTCAATTAATGATTCATCTTATTAATTAATTTTATATTCATTTATAAGTTTAAATTTTATTCATTATTTATTAATATTTTTAATATTGTATTTTTAATATTATTAATTTAATTAATATTTAAATAAGATTCTTTTTTTGATTTTTTTCTTATATATTTAAACTATATTTCAATATCTTATAAGAGAACTTTAGGTTAATTTTTATTTTAATTTATTTTTATTTACATAATGTATATATGATAAATATATTATATTTATTTAAATTATAAATAAAAATAAATAAAATTATTATTTTTAAAAATCAAAAATATAAAAAATAAAAAATAAAAAAAAAATAATTTTTTAAAAAGTTTTATTAGGTTATTTTATTATTCTTATGATAAAATATTAAATAAATATTTAATTGCATAAACTAATGTATAAACTAATAAACAAAAATATATATCTAATAAATATATCAAAAATCATTTATATTAAATATTATTATTATATAAAATAATTGTTATAAATTTATAAAATAGTGCAGCCAAAACAATTTTGAGAATTAGGTCTATAAATTTCATTTGAATTTTTTACTTTTCTAATATTATGCCTAATTAAATCATAAGAAATTGCATTTTTTTTATTTTCTTTTTTATAACTTTTAACTAGGATAATATTTATTGTATTATTAAAAGTCACTTTTTTTTTTTCATTTGTAAAATCATTTGAAATAAAAGAATTATTTAACGATTGGTTTTCTGAAATATCTGTTTCAAGAGTATCGTAATTATTTAATATATTTTTAAATTTATTCGGAGTCTCCATTTTTTATAATATTTTTTTATTTTATTGCAATTAATTTATTAAAAATTCTAATATTTCATAATTAATGATTATTTATTTATAATTAAAAAATAAAAAAAATATATAAAGATTTTTACAATATCTATTTGAAAAATGATTTATTTGTGTTTATTATTATTATCAAAAGATGGAATATTATTACTTGATATAAAAGAAACGATTTGTAAAGGTCTGTTCATATTTAAATTATTTAATGGGGGATTCTTTTTAAAATTATTATCTTTAAATAAACTATTATTTGATTTTTTTTCAATATTAGGCATACTTAATTTATTATTACTAATATGTTTTTTTGAAATTGCTGAAGTTAATTTATTTTTACCTTTGAATTTATTAGTATTATTATTATAAAAATTTTTTCCTATCTGTGAAAATAAACCATTCCCAAATTTTTGAAAAACAAAATCACTTATTGAATTTTGATAATATATATTATTATGAACTTTAGGTGTTAAAATTGTATACATTCCTATAAAATGAGTCCAATGCATTTTAAAAAATATTTGTTCTGTTTGTGTCTCTGAATCTAACATTTCAACTTCTTCATTTTTACTATTATTTTGTTTATTTTCATTATTATCTTCATTTTCACTCTTTATATTTTCATTATTATTAACAGTTTTATTATTATTAATTTTATTATTTATTTTATTTGGAATAATATCTTTATTTATTTGATTATTAATTGAAATATCAAAAATTTTTTTTTTATAATTTGCACTAAATAAATATTTTCTATTTGAATTAGAAGTTTTAATTCTTTTTGAATCAGATGAAGGATTATTTAATATAGGTAAATTAATATTATTTAACTTTTTTGAAGTACGAAAATGTTGAAAATTAGTAAAATTATTATCTCCACTTAAATTTAAATCACCAAATATTTTATTTTTTTTATTATTCAATAAATATAAAGGTTGTTTTGCAGTTTTTCTTTTTTTTTTACTTCTCTTTTTATTTAAAGGAATAGGTATTAAATTCTTTATTTCTTCAATATTTAAATTATCTCCACTTGGTTCACTTTCACTATTACTTTCATTTTCACTTAAACTATCATAATCAGAATTTTCATTTTTTTTATTATCATTTTCTTCTATTTCTTCATTTTCATTATTTAAATTATTTAATTTTTCCTTTTCTTTTATTTCAATATAATCATCAAATTCTTTTTTAATTTCATTATATTTTTTTATAACTTTATCTTTTATTTTAGGATAATTTCCTAAACATTTAATTCCATCTTTTAAATTTTTATGATAAAATAAATATAATATTCCAATACAAATATCTCTTCCAATATTTTTTAATTT
>JAEEGL011799018.1_pt1 | contig 14605 bp, 13 predicted proteins | sample 9134231 | NCBI WGS metagenome assembly JAEEGL01 (sample SAMN16246548, study PRJNA631951) | gut metagenome | biome: gut microbiome; feature: rumen; material: fiber-attached | host: Bos | place: Iran: Karaj | collected 2018-10 | reverse complement strand
GAACGTCGTGAGACAGTTCGGTCCCTATCTGTCGTGGGCGTAGGATATTTGAGAGGCGCTGTCCCTAGTACGAGAGGACCGGGATGGACGTACCTCTGGTGCACCAGTTGTCACGCCAGTGGCACAGCTGGGCAGCTATGTGCGGAGCGGATAAACGCTGAAGGCATCTAAGCGTGAGGCCGACCTCAAGATAAGATATCCCTTCGTAAGAGTAAGACCCCTCAAAGACTATGAGGTTGATAGGTGCAAGGTGTAAGCGTGGTGACGCGTTCAGCCAGCGCATACTAATCGGTCGAGGGCTTTTCCTTTTGATTCATGTGATGTTCTTCTTCAGTAGCATTAAGCTTGTTCAGTTTTTAAGAGTCGGTGCATATGGCAGTGAGGTCACACCCGTTCCCATTCCGAACACGGAAGTTAAGCTCTGCCGAGAAGATGATACTTGGCTGGTGACGGCCTGGGAAAGTATTTCGATGCCGGCATAAATATTGCTCCACCTATATGGTGGAGCTTTTTGTTATGGAGGTGTTTTATGGATAAGAAAACATGCACGGGCGCTAAGATAGTTTCTGCTGCACCGTATATCCTCGTTGCTGTTTATGCCTTTGTTACGGCGCTCACGCTGTTTATGAACGGTGACGACTACATATGGTATTACCTTGGAACTGACGATTCAATTGTCGGATATCAGACTCCTAACGGCAGATATTTTTCCAATTTTCTGACTGTCCTGATCGTCAGGTATCCCGCTTTCAGGCTTCTGTTTATTCCCGCAGTCCTTTTCGCGTTTGTATATGTTGTTGCGAAATTTTTTGATATTGAGAAAAAGACGCCTGGAGTGAAGCTTTGCTTCTCGCTTGCATCTCTTATCCTGATCCCTTCTGCGACCTACTGTGAGACGATACTGTGGCAGTCGGGATTCTGTAATTATGTCTTTTCAGCCGTTCTGACGCTGATTTATATTATCATGCTGTTCAAGGTTCTTTTCCTCGGAGAGAAATTCAAAGCCTTCCATTTTGTTTTATTCCCCGCTCTTGCGCTCTCTGCGGGACTTTGCGTTGAACATATTGCGATATATGATATCGTGCTTGGAATAGCTTCTATAGTCCTTTTGCGCGTTAGAAAGAAGAAGTTTTACATTGCTCCTGTTCTGTATCTTATCTCAGCGTGTGCCGCTGCTGCGATAATGTTCACGAACGGCAATTATTCACAAATCGCCGATTCCGGAGACGAGCTCGGAACAAGAACTTTTTACTTCGCGTTTTCTGATTTCTTCTACAATGCTGAGGTATTTGTTGTACCGCATTTTATCAGTCAGTGCTTTCTTATCAATATTATCATTACTGCATCGTTTCTTGTGCTCTATCGTTTCCGCAATGAGAGGTTCAAGGCTTCAAAATATGCTCCGATATGCATTTGCATCGTTCTTCTCTACACTGCTTATTCGGTATTTAATTCATGCTTTGCCGAGCTTGCCGCAACAAAACCTGATATGAAGATACGCGGTCTTGAGTTCGCATTCACCTTTGTTTATATTGTTGCTCTCATGTATCTTATCTGGGTCTTCTTTGACGGCGACAAAGTCATAAGGCTATATTTCTATATATGCAGTGCGATAATGCTCATGGCTCCGTTCACGGTGATAAACCCTGTTACAGCGCGATGCTTCTTTGAGAATTATGTTTTCTGGATCATCCTGAGCGGTGAGCTCTTCTTCACGGCTGTAAGCCACTTCAAGAAGGAAGTCAATTCGTTCGAGAGCATATGTGTTCTGTCGTTTACGGCATTTCTTACGGTCTTTATTCTCGGAGCGGGTATCTCCAACAAATATTACAACGATCTGCGTTTCGACTTCATTAAAACGCAGATAGACGAAGGCATTAATCCCGTGATACAGATAATAGACCTGCCCTATCAGGAATACACTCACGATGATCTCATCGACCTTTATTCTGATTCCTCAGCCTCGGCTGATGACGTGACATATTATAAGCTCATATGCAAGTATTACGGCATAGACGGCGAGGGAGTCCGCTATATGCATATCTCTCCCGCGGACTATTATCTCTACAACAACAAGTAAACTGATAACGGCGGTCGGAATTATCCGACCGCCGCTATCATTTTTAGGGTGGTTTATATGAAAAATGAAGAAATCTTTTCCTTTGATGATTCTATTATAGGCTTGGTTTATGACAGTCAGGTGAAAATGCTCTGAAAAGCGAGTGTCTCAGTTGTAAACATTTTTCTGCCAAATTATGAATTAAAAATATCCCTCCGGAAAACCGGAGGGATAATGCTTTATTGAATTATTCTTCGTTGTCTGTTACTTCAAAAGTGATGTCGATGTGCTTCCACTTGCCGAAGCTTGAAAGGTCTACAGCGTTCTTGTAGTTGTCTGACTCTTCAGTGAGGTATGAGGAATATGATTCGTCAGCGTAGATAATTGCTTCAAGACCAAAATCATTCTCAACGAATGCATCGCCGGAGAGCTTGATCTCCTGACCGTCTATCTTGAGGCTATTTATCTTCATAGAAGCGTTATCAGTTACATCTGAGAGGCTTACTCCGAGGACGGTGAAGCCTTCGGGATCAGCTGTTCCTGCGTCGATAGAAGCTGTAAATGTGCCGTTTCCTTTGACCTTTACGAATTTGCTTCCCTTTGCGAGCTCGCCCTTGTCGTAGCCCCAGTAGTAGTTGTCGAAATTCTTATCAGCAACTACTATATAAGCTTCGTCGTATTCAGGAGAGATGTACTCGCTGCTTGTTGAAGCTGCCTTAGTAGTTGTTGTTGCTGAGCTTGAAGATGAATCAGCCTTTGTAGTTGTCTTGGCAGATGATGAGTTATTATCATCATCGTCCCAATCGTAGTCATAGTCGTAGTCATCGTCGTCCCAGTCATAGCCTGAGTTGCTGTTTGAGTTGAAGATCTCCTCAGCAGCGCTCTCAGCGCTTTCCTTAGCGAGATCCTCGTCGAAGCCTACCTTTATGAGGAGTTCCTCGATGAAGTCCTTGACATCGTCCTCAGAGATGTATTCTTCAAGCTCGTCTTCAAGCTCGTCAGGATCAGATATCATTACAGCGTTCTTCTTTGAAGGAACTGAAGGATCAGCGCCGTTCTGGAAGCCGAATGTGAATGTAAGTCTTCCGTAGTTTGTGCCTTCGATATTGATATCGCCTGCGATAGACTGGCTCTTGCCGTCAGATGTGAAGTCGATAGCTATCGGATCGTCAACATCGGGGATTATGAATCTTGTGTTAGCCTTGAAGTAGCCGTACTCTTCGTCAACTACCTCGTAATCATCGAACTCGATAGAGAATGTCTCATCGTCGGTTGTGAAGTCGATGGTACCTGTGTAAACGTCGTTCTTGCCGTCAGCAACGAGCTCAGCCTTGAACTCGGGCTCCTTGTCGCCGTCGAGTAAGTAAGCCTCACCGCGTACCTTATCGTCGCTCTTGCCGAGAATGATCATGAATTCCTCATATTCGTCCTCGCCTTCTACCTTGACGCCTCTTATCTTGCCCTTAGCGTCGATGTATGTGCTTACTGTAACAGTTTCGTCGCTGAATTCTTCCTCAGCAGCGTCCTTGATCTCGTCGAGAGCGTTATCGAGTGCCTCGTCGTATTCCTTAGAGGAAACAGCTTCGAGTCTGTCAACGACTATCTCCTTGAGGAGGTCATCGTCCTTAGCGGACTCGATGAAATTCTTAGCGATCTCGTTAGCTTTCTTCTCGTCGATCTCGACTGAAACAACAGCGTAGTTCATGTCGATGTCGTTGATAGTTACTGTTTCTTTTTTATTAAGAGAAACATCGCCGACAGAATCGTTCCATACCTTAACGTAGCGAGCGACTTCCTGCTCGATCTCCTCGGGAGTGATAACGGAAGCGGGATCCTTCATAGCCTTCTTGTAGGCGTCGATAACTTCCTTCTCCTCGTCGCTGTAGGTATTCTCTTCTATGAGCTTGCCTGCGTCAACGCCGAGCCACTTTTCTGTGAGCTCAGGGATACGAACGAAGTATTCCATTGCTGAAGTGTCGGAAGCGATATCGCAGGTGATGAGTCTGTCGTCGTTGAGGTCCCAGTAAACGCTGCCGTCTATGAGGCTGTCCTTTGACTGTGCTTCAGCGCCGATAGCGATCGAATCAATATTCTGGATGATGTCGATAACCTGTGAATCTTCCTCGTACTCATCGTCGAGACCTATCTCGTCGATAATGAGGTCTTTTACTTCGTCAGTAGCCTCGTACTTGAGCGAGATGTTAGTGCTCTGACCCTCGTCAAGCTTGTCGAGCCCCTTCTGGTAAGACTCAGAGACCTTCTTGGCGAAATCGTTTGCATTTTCTTCGTTTACCCATGCGTAGTATTTTTCAGGACTTGAAATGCGGAGCTTGACCTGATTCTTTACAAAGTCTGAAAGACAGTAAGCAGCCACACCGCCTCCTGCAACAACTGCTACAGCACCTGCTGTAACAACAGCCGCAACGCCGAGGATAAGACCTGTGTGCTTTTTCTTGACGGTCTCTACTCCGGTTACGACGTCCCCTACGTTGTTGTTGAAATCATTATAATCCGGCATTAGTTACCCCTCCTTAAAGGTGTTTGAGAAAGTTTTTCTCTTTTTAAATTTGTGTTCATTACGACAATTTTTTTGTCTTTTTAATACTATCACAAAAATACTCCCATGTCAATGGAAAAACCGCATTTTCGCCGAATTGTATTACAATTGTCCATTTTTGTATTACAAATGTAACCGACTGTACAAATATATATTTAGCTGCGAAAAAGTGAGAAAAGCAGTGATAAATCGTAAAAAATCCGCAAAAACGAGCTACAACATCAAAAGACGGCGCTTGCGGTTCTAATGAACTTATGATATAATCATATCATCGTTTAGGAGGAGCTTATGAAGAGATTGATACCGGGCACGACCATTAAATATACGCCGCAGGCAAGAAATGCGGCATTCTCGCTTATAGCGCCGGTGCTTGAAGCTACCGGAGGACTCACGCTCTCGCAGCTGTCAAAGCTCTCAGGACTTGAGGGCTCGACTGTACAAAACTGGATAAAGCGCGGCTGGGTCTCATCGACAAAGGGAAAGAAATACTCCGAGCAGCAGGTGCTCCGTATACTGCTGATAAATATGCTCAGGGGAGCGATGAAGCTGGAAAGCATTGTCAACCTCATGGCATATATAAACGGCGATGTCGAGGATACCTCCGACGACATCATCGACGAGATAACGCTTTATAATATCCTCTGCCGCATTATTTTTACAGCCGAGGACGAGGGAGTATTTGCTCCGGACATGATAGAAGCCCTCATCGAGCGTGAACTGCGCGAATGTGCAGGCGATATACGCTCGGACGAGGATAAGCTCCACAAAGCCATGTATGTCATGGTTATGGCATATCGCTGTGCCTTTCTCAAATCAGAAGTGGATAAGGGCATGGAAGCGATAGCGTTATAATTTTTGCCGTTACAGAATGAAGCGTTACGCTTGTCTGTCGGATATAGGGAAAAGCTTTAAAAGCAGAAAAAGAGACGCATGGGGGTGCGTCTCTTTTTCGTTTTTATAACCTGAGTCAGTTTATACGTGAGTCAGTGTATGCGGGAAGCTCTGTGTATATCTTTGCGTCGAGCTTCTGGATAGCAAGAGCGTCCTGACCGGTAATGCCGTCTCCGGGATTGCAGCAGTCAGCATTTTTCTTTGCTTTGTCGCTGAGCTTGTACTTATCCTTGTTGCCGATGTACTGGAGGATAGCTACAGCGTCGGCTACCGTGACGTTTTCATCAAGATTCGCATCGCCATACCGAATGCTATCAGGAGTATCAGTGCTGCTGCTACTGACGGTAGTTGTGTATATGGTCGAGGTAGATGAAGTTGTCTTTTCTGTAGAAGTTGTAGTGGGCTTGGTCTCGGTTGCTGATGTGGTAGTTGTTGTCTTTATTGTAGTTGTAGTTGTTGCCTTGGGAACTGTTGTAGTTGTCGAACCGGGCTCGACGTTTATGGGAGTTCCGTTGCCCTTCTTGCCGCCGTCGAGGTTGCTTCCCTCGGTTGAAGCGTACTTGGTGTAGAACTCGTTGAGTGAAACGCCTGTGCCGTTGATTCCGAGCGGTCTCTGGTGGTCAAGACCAATGAACTTGCCCGATGAAGCAGTCTGCCAGAGAGCCTTCTCCATGAGAGCGTACTTGTCTTCTTCCCAGAAGATAGTTGTACCGTTGCTTGTATCGGAAACGTCACCGATGCTGTAAGAGAAGCTCTTCCAGAGTCCGCCTGTATCGCCTGAGTTGGTGTTGAGACACCAGAATGTGTGGTTGATGTGGTTCTTTATCATGTAGTCGCGGAGAAGCGTCATCCACTTCTGATTCTTGCCGTCGTCCATGTGACCGCCCCACTCACCGATGAGCTCGGGAGCGATGTTCTCAGCGTTGATGTAAGCCCATGTATCGTACCAGTAGTCCTTGAGGAGCGAATTAGTATCGAAGTCCTTGTCGAACCATGTCTGAGCGTAAACGGACGGACCGTAATCGTGAGGTGAGTAAACTATCTGCGAAGTACCCTGCTTGGGCTTGATGGGATACTTTCTTGCACCGCGGAAGTTTCCGCCCCACCATGCGCCTATATAGGGTGAATTGTCTTTTCTGTCGGGCATACCCCAGTAGTCGCCCTCCATAGCTCCGCTCATTGACTGCTCAACGCCCTCGATGAAGATGAGCGCATTGGGGTTTACGTCGAGGATAGACTCAGCACACCTTGTAGCGGCATAAGCCCAGTTGTTCTCGTCCTTTGAGCCGTCCCACTTTGCAGCCTCTTTGCCTTCCTGACCCTTGCCGTGAGGCTCGTTCTTGAGGTCGAAGCCGATGAGGGTATCATCATTCTTGTATCTTTCAGCCATCCATGTAAGAGTCTCTATCCAGTCCTCAGTAGTAACTCCTGCCTTGCCGTACCAGAGATTGTAGTTATGGCCTGAGTTGTCAGTATGCGGGCTGTGGATATCAATGAAAGCCTTGATGCCGTACTTCTTGCACTTGCCGAGGATAATGTCGAATGCTGAGAGCTCGTCGATGAGAGTCTTTCCGTCGGGACCTACGAAGTCCTTGTTGATGCTTCCGTAAGTGCCGGCCTTGATAACACCGCCGTTGCCGTCGTCCTCGTCCTTGGGAGGATTATAGCTTGCCTGCATACCGCCGCCTGAGAGCTGATTAGGCTCGCCGCTCATCCACTCCATAAGGCGCTGAGTAGAAATAGGGAAGCGGATAACGTTGATTCCTCTGTCAGCGACCTCGCGGAGAAGGTCGTCGCAGTCGGCGCTCCAGAGGTAGTGAGGAGCTCCCTCAACGCAGTTGAGACCGAACCAGTTTGCACCGGTGAGCCATACCTCGTTGCCGTTCATGTCGTAGAGACGGCTGCCCTCAGCGTGGAGCCAGTCGTCGTTGCCGTCATCGACCGCGTTAGCGGTTGCAGCGGGCGATGTAAGGACTGCCGAAAAGCTCGAGCCGGCGCCTGAAACTGTCAGCGCAGCGGCTGAGGCAACAGCAGCCATTGCCTTGAAAAATCTGTTCATTGGTATTTCCCCTCTCGTGGATACCGGAATTTTTTTAGTATGGTATCCTGTTAGCTTTATTGTAACATTCAGGGCAGAAAATGTCAACAGAAATATGGTGAAAAATCGCAAAAAAATGAACAGCGGCATATTAAAATGCCGCTGTGATATATTAGTTTTTGATAGGGAGGTCTTCAAGCTTGATAAGACCTGCGTCGACCTTCTGAATGGTGAGGGCGTCGTTTCCGGTTATGCCGTCGTATTTAAATGTGGAAGTTTCCTGTGCATTATCATCTATAGCAATATGATCCTGCATATTCCAGCCGTTTTCATCACAAGCTTTATTGTCGAAAAGGTATGCGGCGCAGAAATAAAAAGTTGCATTTTCCCTGAGGATATATTATACTGATATATAGCGGACCATAATAACTTCGGAGGTGGAGGATATGATATATCTTCTTGAGGACGAGGGCGGCATACGCAATTTTGTGCTGTATGCGCTGAACAATTCCGGATTCGAGGCGGAGGGCTTTGAGACTCCTTCCGCGTTCTATAAGGCAATGGAGGAGCGCCTTCCCGACCTTCTCCTGCTCGATATAATGCTGCCCGAGGAGGACGGCATTTCCATACTGAAAAAGCTCCGCGGAGCAGGCGAAACGCGCCGGCTCCCGATAATACTGCTCACCGCCAAGAGCACCGAATTCGACAAGGTAACGGGGCTCGACAGCGGCGCTGACGACTACATCACAAAGCCTTTCGGCGCAATGGAGCTCATCTCGCGCATAAAGGCGCTGCTGCGCCGCTCGCGTGACGGCGATGCTGCTGCGGAGGAACTCACAGCCGGCGGCATAACGTTAGTTCCCTCGCGTCACGAGGTAAGCTGCGGCGGAGCTCCGGTAGCTCTGACGCTGAAGGAGTACGAGCTGCTTTTCACGCTGCTGCGCGAACGCGGTAAAGTCTTTTCGCGTGAGCAGCTCCTGAGCCGGATATGGGGCTATGATTTCAAGGGCGAGAGCCGCACTGTTGATGTTCATATACGTACTCTGCGCTCGAAGCTCGGAGCCTGCGGCGATGTGATAGAGACTGTCCGCGGAGTCGGCTACAGGATAGGAGGCGGAGCGCTTGACTAAGAAAATTTTCGCGAGCATTATGGCTGTTTCGTGCATTGCCGTTACAGTTGCGATGATATTCCTGACGATACTCAACTACAGGGCAACTACCGATTCCACGGCTGAGGACCTTGCCGAAAGCTGCGGCATGATAGCTTCTGCGGTGGAGATGAACGGCGGAAGATATCTCGACGAGACCGACTTCGGCAAGCTCCGCGTAACGTGGATAACCCGCGGCGGCAGGGTAATATTCGACTCACAGAAAGACCCCGATTCCCTTGACGACCACTCCGGCCGTGAGGAGGTCGCTGAGGCGATAGAATCCGGCGAGGGCAGGTCTGAGCGCTACTCTGACACGCTCATGACGACGACGCTGAACCATGCGCATAAGCTCCGTGACGGCTCGGTCATACGAGTATCAAATGTGCAGAGGTCGTTCCCGGCGCAGCTTCTGAAAAGTCTCCAGCCGCTGCTCGCGATACTCGCCGCAGTGACGCTTTTCTCATTCATATCCGCGTCGCTCATCTCGCGCCACATCGTCAAGCCTATCAACAACATCGACCTCGACCACCCCAAGACCGAGCGCAGCTACAAGGAGCTCGCACCGCTGCTGAGGAAGCTCCGCAAGCAGAACGGCAAGGTCAACCGGCAGATGATAGAGCTGCGTCAGAGCCGTGAGCAGTTCGACATAATCACCGAGAGCATGAGCGAGGGACTTATCATCGCCGACCAGAAAGCAAATATCCTCGCGAGCAATGCGAGTGCGTACCGGCTTCTCGGCGTTGAGCCCTCAGAGGAGCAGCACACGGCGTTCTCGCTCTGTCACAATGAGGAGTTCCGCCGCTGCATACAGAATGCAATGGGAGGAATGCGCTCAGAGTGCCTGCTCTCAACGGAGGGGGGCGAGCGCAGGGTAATTGCAAGTCCGGCGGACAACTGCGGAAGCGTTACCGGCTTTGTTGCATTTGTCCTTGACGTCACCGAGCAGCAGCAGCTCGAGACCATGCGCCGCGAGTTCACTTCCAACGTTTCGCATGAGCTGAAAACTCCGCTGACGACTATCTACGGCATTGCGGATATGCTCGCGAACGGAATGGTAAAGGCTGAGGACGTAAGCCGCTTCGGAGGCGATATCCGCGGCGAATCCGAACGTCTTATCAACCTCATCAACGACATCGTTTCGCTCTCGCAGCTCGACGAGAACACGGCTCCGCGGCAGGACGAGGAAGTCGATATGTACGAGCTCGCGGAGGAGGTAATAGCCCGTCTTGACATGAACGCCAAGGAGAAAAATATCACAGCCTCGCTCGAGGGCGACCACGTAAAGGTCATCGGCAGCAGGACAGTCCTCAGCGAGATAATCTACAACCTCTGCGACAACGCGATAAAGTACAACGTCAGCGGAGGAAGCTACAGCGTGAGAGTTTCGCATATCCCGACAAAGGCGCTGATAACGGTTTCGGATACCGGAACGGGTATCCCCGACGAGCACATCGACCGCATATTCGAGCGCTTTTACCGCGTAGACAAAAGCCGCTCCCGCAAGATAAAGGGAACGGGTCTCGGACTTTCCATAGTCAAGCACGGAGTAAGCTACCACAACGGTACAGTCCGCGTGAGCAGCAAGTCCGGAAAGGGTACAAAATTCATCATTGAGCTGCCTGTTGAGGGAGCTTCTGCAAAAAAGCAGACAGAAATTTCGGAATAGGTATTGTAAAAACTATTTTGTTGTGGTATAATAAATCAGATATTGTAATTTGGAGGTGCATTATGAGTTCCGACCCTTATGGGAATGTAAGTTTATATTCCATGCTGCGAAGAGCCATATCCGCGCTTCCGAGCCAATTGCGTCCGAGCCTTATCTCCGGCTGAGTGACGAGTGCGCGTGATGTCTTTCGCAGTAAATAACGCGAAAGGAGATGCGCACTTTTTTTGTGCGCTCACGCAATCATGATAAATTACTACAAGACTGAAAACGGCAGGCTCGATCAGATAGACGAGGCAGAGAACGGCTGCTGGGTATCGGTCATTGACCCTACTCCGCAGGAGATAAAAATGCTCATCGACGACTTCGGGCTCGACAGCGGATTTGTCAAGTCCTCGCTCGATGAGGAGGAGTCGTCGCGTATCGAGCGTGAGGACGACCAGACCCTCATCATCATCGACACTCCCGTTTCATCAACAGAAGATGACGAGACGAAAATGTTCTATACCATGCCTATCGGCATCATCATCACCGAGGAGAACGTTTTCACTATCTCGCTGCATTCAACTCAGATAATCGACGAGGCAGTGCGCGGAACTATCCGCAACCTCCGCCCCACATTCAAGACCCGCTTCGTGCTCCAGCTCCTGCTGAGGATAGCGGCGCTGTTTCTGTATTACCTGAAGCAGATAGATAAGATATCATCTGCGGCAGAGCAGCAGCTCCACGACGCGATGAAGAACGAGCTGCTCATGCAGCTGCTCGCGCTTGAGAAATCGCTCGTATATTTTTCGACCTCGCTCAAAGCCAATGAGGCGACTATCGAGAAGATATTCCGCGGCAGAGTTATCAAGCTCTACGACGAGGATCAGGATCTGCTCGAGGACGTGCTCATCGAGATGAAGCAGGCGATCGAGATGTCGAGCATTTACACGGGTATCCTTTCAAGTATGATGGACGGCTTCTCGTCGGTAATATCCAACAACCTGAACATCGTGATGTGGCGTCTTACTATCGTCACTATCTTAATGGAGATACCGAATATCATATTCGCTCTCTACGGAATCAATACGGTAGACCTTCCGCTGCCGTTCACATGGTTCCCGATATCGCTGGCAGTGTTCCTGACGGCAGTCGCGGGATTCGTTCTGATAAAATGGAAGAAGAAATAGATAAAGGACGTTCTTACGAACGTCCTTTTTGTATTTACAATATCGTTGTCAGCTTCGGAGTTTCGCCGTCCTTGAGCTGTTCCAGCATATTCCGGAGCTCTATAAGCTCCGGCACGAGTTCGTCGCTGTCGGTGCGGGCGAAGTAGCTTATACGCGTGCATACTCTGTCTACCTCGGCGAGCTTGTTATTCTTCACGAGAACAGTAGCCGTGCGGCGGAAGTCCTCCCAATCGCGTTCGAGCTTTTCCGCAGCATCGACTGCCTCCGCGGAGCTGCCGCTGTTCCATAGCTCGCGCACGGAGTCGGAATCCTCTATCAGCGCACCGCACCGCAGATTCACCCATACGCCCGAGAATACAGCTCCCGCAAGGAGGATAGCGAGTATCATGAGACTTATCTTTATCCGTGTCATTTTTCCTCTCCCTTCACCGTGAGCGGTCTTCCGCCTGATTTGCGGAAAATACTGCATTTGCCGGAGCTGTCGGCAGTCATGATAAAGACCTCGTCAAGCCGCAGATTCTTGCTCTTTGCAGTACGCTTTGCAAAGTCGGGGTCGAGCCCGAGCGAGCGCAGTGCCGCCGAGATGACCCTCCCGTCGGAGACTATCACCTGCGGCGGGTCGGAATCCTCCGGAGAGATGCCGAGCTCCGAGCGTACCGGCGTATCCGCGGAGGGGTGCTTCATTACGGAAATGCTGCCGTTTGTCTCGACAATTGCGAACTGCACCTCGGCGATGTCGAAAACGTCCTTGCTGCGGAGGGCTGCCATTACATCGTCTACCGAGAAGCGCAGCTCGCGCATGACCTTGCGGTCGATAGCTCCATTGCTGATGATTATCTTAGGACTGCCGGAGGTAAGCTCGCGCACCTTCGGGAAGCGCAGTCCCAGCCACGAGACCGCTACCTCGAAGCAGACAAGCAATAGTATCGGCGTAATGCCGACTATCATGGGGATATCAGTGTCCTCGAGCGGCAGGGTGGCTATATTCGAGACGAGTATGGTTATTACCAGTTCCGAGGGCTGGAGCTCGCCGAGCTGACGCTTTCCCATGAGCCGCACCGCGAATATTACGAGTATATAAAGTATCAGCGCACGAACAAGACTTATCGACATTTTAACAGCTCCTTTTTTGATTATTATCTCCGGTTGGGAAGAAAAATATGTGCGCGGCATAGTGAATAATCCTCCGCCGGCGGGACATAATAACTACAGCTTTTAAAGCTGAATCAAATCAAAAGGAGTGTATCCAAATGGAAAACAAGCACAAAAACGACTGCATCAAATGCTCAGTATCACAGTGTCAGAACAACATGGTGACAGAGAATTACTGCTCGCTCAGCTCTATCTCTGTAGGCACTCATGAGGAGAACCCTACCGTTCCCGAGTGTACCGACTGCAACAGCTTCGTAAAGCGTACAGGCTGTCACTGAGAGCCGGTCATTTGCCAAGCGGGCGGATATCATCCGCCCGCCTACATAGCCTTTTGCAAGGAGTATGTCCGTGAACTGCCCGCGGAGGCACTCCGCCCGCCGCGGCATAATATATGACGGAATTTTGTAATAATTATGAATGGACCGTGAACATTTATCCCGCGATTGGACATCTTTACCAAAGAAGAGGACTCTTTACAGTCAAATCGGGAAAATTTTTTTAATACTATTGCATTATATCTCTTTTTCATGTATAATATATATTAAGGAATTAGCATACTATTTTTATCCAGTCAGGAGGCTGATAATATGTTCGATAAAACAATGACCTTCACAGTAAATGAAGATAAGGAAGCAGAGCTCAGAAAGAACCTCACCGTTATTTATGACGCTCTCGTTCAGAAGGGATATAACCCGATAAATCAGATCGTAGGCTACATTCTCTCTGAGGATCCGACCTACATAACAACCTTCAACAATGCGAGAAACCTTATCCGTCACATCGACCGTGACGAGCTTTTACAGGTTCTTGTAAGGAACTACCTCGAATCATGAATACGTTCCCGGCTGACTTCGCACAGGAAGCGGCAGGGTTTATGAACTTTGACGGCTGTGGCAGCGTTTATACTTAACGCTGCCACTTTTTTCATCTTATAAAATCTGCGGCAGCGGACATAATACTTCTGCGGGGATATCCCGCGGTAAAGGAAAATGCCTATGAAAAAAATAGCTTCTGCGGCGGCGATACTGACTGCCGCAGTCATGCCTGCCGTGTCGGTGTGTGCAGCCGACTGCACTAAAATCGGATACGGGCAGGGCACCGAAAAGGACGCGCAGAACCGTCCGACCGGAGCTCTGCAATTCAACGACCGCTTCGGCGACCTTGATGCCTTCGCCCTGTCGGGAGATGAAAACAGGATAATAATAACCTTCGACCAAGGCTACGAAAACGGCTATACTGCGAAGATACTCGATACGCTGAGGGAGAAGAACGTAAGCGCGGTATTCTTCCTCACGGGCGATTACGCAAAGAAAGAGCCCGAACTCGTTAAGAGAATGATCGCCGAGGGACATACTCTCGGAAATCACGGTATGACCCATGCGAGCCTCCCCACGCTCTCCGAAAAAGAGGCGGAGGAGGAGATAATGTCGCTTCATGATTACGTGCTGAACAACTACGGATATGAAATGCAGTATTTCCGCTGTCCGTGCGGAGAATACTCCGAACAGGCGCTTGAAACGGTTCAGAAATGCGGCTACAAGACAGTTTTCTGGAGCTACGCCTACGTAGACTGGAAGACCGATTCCCAGCCCCAGCCGGCTGAGAGCCTGCAAAAGCTGACTGATTCAGCTCACGGCGGAGAGATACTTCTCCTGCACTCGGTATCAGCTACCAATGCGGAGATACTCGGCGACGCGATAGACGCATTCAGAGCCAAAGGCTACAAGGTATAAACAAAACAGCCCTGAAGAAGCTTCGTCTTCTTCAGGGCTGTTTCTGAATTAAGGCAATACCGCACAAAGATTGTGCTGAAGATGCGCCGTGAGATTTTTCGTCAGATTGTATAGAAATCCCACAGGCATACTGACGTATGTCAAGGGATTTCTGTGTAAGATGACGGAAAATATCCAAGCAGATTCAGT